>Ga0115002_10000867_pt1 | contig 42883 bp, 40 predicted proteins | sample ArcticOcean_MG_C_8_FD_89576 | JGI IMG/M metagenome (GOLD analysis project Ga0115002, IMG submission 89576) | Marine microbial communities from western Arctic Ocean - ArcticOcean_MG_CB11_86 | ecosystem: Environmental > Aquatic > Marine > Oceanic | place: Arctic Ocean: Canada Basin | collected... | reverse complement strand
GCAGACCTGCTGCTTGAATATAGGTCCGACGTGAATGCCAAGTGCGGTTTGGGTTGGACACCTCTTGACTACGCGATCGATCGATCGCGAGTCAACATCGCCGAGCATCTCAGATCAAAAGGCGGCAAAGAGTCCGGCGTACGCTAGCCCGCATTCCCTTGTGTCAGTACGAGACCCTCCAGGACGATGCCTTGGGGGTCTTAGCTGTTCTGCTCCTGCCGCAAGGCATCCGCTGCGGTCCGGAAGGCTGCCTACCACCCGAAGATGGCAGACAAGCCGTATCAGCCTTGTTGGCACAATGACAAGCGCTTCCTGGATCACTCTGCCTCGGCAGACTCGGTCTCTTCAGCCCTTCGATTCACAGATTTCGTCACCAAAGCGCAAGCCACCGCACCACACCCGCCGACCACGAGAAAACCTGTCACGAAACCATAGGCACCCAGCGCCAGGACCGGCTCATCCAATCGCGTCACCCCGATCAGCACCGTGCCCGTTGCAAAGACAGACCCAGCCGTCATGGAGATCATCGCCCCCACGTGCCAGATTGCCGACCGATCCATGATCTGCGAGCGACGAACATCGAGTCGGATCGCCCCGAACAGGAGGACGAACAGTACCAACAGCGTCATCACATCGGGCAGTACTGCCACAGAACCCGCTGTGTCATTGGCAACCCAGCTAAGCTGAGCCGGCACAGCGCCGGCCAGGGCACCAAGGAGTAATCGTCTTCTCATAAGTTGTCAGATCTCGGTAGAGAATTTCGCCTCGGGACGCAGATCACTCCGCCACCCACCTGGCACCTTGGCGATAATCATCGTCCAACCCGGATCTGCCCGCAAGCTTTTCCAACCCTCATCTCGTGTCTCTCGATCCGGCCACCCGGTCGGGCACATTCCCACCCGGCTCGCGCAACTGTAGTAGCTGCCCACCGTGGGCCTCAATCAGCGCCTGCCGTTCCTCGATATTGTCCACTTGGAGATTCAGACCCGCATGTGACAGCGGTGTCTCCGCATCGGCGCTGCCGAGAATGGGCAGGGCAATTTGAATCGCACGTAGTGAATGACGAGGGGATTTCTTGCTCTCATGATCCTCGGATGGGTGACGACGCCGCTCAGAACGCCACCCCCTACACAGGTGTCGTCGCCCAGATTCGACTGTCGCGGGCTGCAAGAAAGCCCTGGTTCGTCGCCTTCATCTTCCAGATTTCTACGGAGCGAAAGACCGTCGGGGCCCCATAGGAGTAAGCCCGGAGCTCACTCGCCGCCTCATATTCCTGGTAGGTCGCCACCATCGCCTGGCGTTCGTTCACGAAGACCTCGACGAGATACTTGTCGACGAAGATGCGAATCTCCACATCTTCTCCCTGCGGTAGATCTGACACGGCAAAGGGTGCGTCCGTCTCGCCGACACGGAGCGTCCCCGTCTCCGGACGAATCATCACTTCCAGACCTTCATGATCTGCATCTGCGAACAACTGCACACCGAAGCGTTTTCGTGTGGCCTGCTCGCGGCTGACTTCGATGCGAATTTCGTAGGCCTCGGACTCGAGTGTTGTGATGCGCGTCGTCGCTTCATTGCCATGTGCTGCTTCAGGTGGCGTCACCGTCAGATCTGCGGCTTGTGCAAGATCATAGCGCAGAAATTCCAATTCACTGAGCGGTTTGATCCGCAGCGCGCCCGCCGAGTCGAGTCGCAACTCGCGTGGTAGAGATTGCAGGGACAGCGATCCCACGCCATCCAACGTCGTCAGCCATGCCCACATCACACGACGACCATCCGGTGTCAGGACACTCTCCGGTGCGAAGAAATCTCTGTACGTCGTTTGATAGATGGATTGCCCGGACCGACGCCAATTCATGCGTCCGTGTGACTCGGGCACGAAACACTCGGCTTCCGAATCCCAGTCACCCAGATAGTATCTGCACCCCATGGGATGACTGATGCACAGCAACATCCATTTGCCATCGAGGGCAAAGAAATTCGGACACGAAATGTCCTCGCCAATAGCTGCGTCAGGCATCTCGTGACGCAGGAAGTCACCCACGACCCTCCAGTGGATCAGATCATCCGACTTGATCAGTGGTTGATCACGCCCCCCTGAGATGGCGTAGTACGTATCGCCCATCAAAAAACAGTCTGGATCCCAGTGGATCATATCCGCCGCTGCACCCTCTGCCGTCTTTGGCTCTACGGCATAAGGCTTTTCCCAGGCGGAGAGATCATGGTCACAGGCAATGGCGATCTGATTCCAGCCGGAACCTTGCCCATGATAGATCGCCGCCGGTCGACCTTCCTTGGTGATGAAGCCAGTGCCACTGAACATGCCGTGACCCGTGAAGGCCGGCTGCAGCTTCGTCGTCTGCCACGTCCAGTGCAGCATGTCTGTGCTGGTCACATGAGCAAAGGAGAACGATCGGCCCTCTTGCCACGGATGCTGCAGGATGTAGTGCAGGTGATAGATGCCATTGATACAGAATGCCGCGTTGGGATCGCCGGGCGCACTCTCCCCACCAGGATGCATCAGGTGGTAATGCAGTAGCCACTCGTCGGCGACGGTATCGTCTATCGATGATGCTGTCATGGTACGTCCTCTGCCGTTCTGACTCAGGCCGCATCCTGAAACGCGGCTCGCCTCAGCACCTCGACGCCATCGCGTTCGCAGACACCATCGGCCGTCACAACCTGAAGCCCCTGGATTTCTGCTGTGGCTATCAGAATTCGGTCGATGGGATCAACATGAATTGCGGGTAGCTTCGTCGCTCTCACAGTCGTTGCCAAATCAACGGGAAGTTCGCGTAGATCATGATGGTCGATGACGGTGGCCAACCACTCTGCGGGGGCGCGCCGAAACGGGAAGAGCCAGCTACTCCGACATCAACGGCGTATCATCCGTCGGTCGACCCTCAAGCTTGTTGTTCATGATCATTCGCGCACACAGATTCCACCGCAGAATGGCGTCGTCGTTGCCGTCTGGGTGTGCCTCCTCGGCCTGCTCGAACCAATGCATCGCTTCGGTGAGCAATTCGAAGGCGTCGAAGTTCGCACCTGGGTAGGCACGATTTAGTCTCGCCTTGGCCTGGCGTTCATGGACAACGCCCGTGTAGTAGTGGCGATCGTAGAGATTCTCCAGACGCGGAACCAAGTCCAGCACCGACTTGGCACTTACGTCTGTGCCGTGTGCAAAAGAGTCGGTCATTGAGAGAATCAAACCCACCAGCGCTTCGTGGTTATCGGTCTCAACCGCCAAAACATCGTGGCAGATACTCTGCGCCACGCGCGGCTCGTTCAGCAGTCGATAACGCTCAACCCGCTCAAGGGCGGCCGGAATCGCATCGCTGTGGATCTTCTTGAGCTCGAACATGGTCTTCCTCCGAAAAGAGGGTGACAGAGCGGTTGTATCTACCAGAGAACGTAGGCAGCCACGAGACTACCGGCGATGGCTCCACCATAACAGAGGACGGCGATGAGCGCATTCAAATGCTTGAGCTGCAATCCGTCATACAACGTAAAGCGAAACCGATGTGCCCAGTGGAAGAAGGACAGACTGATCAGACCAAGTGCGAAGAGGCGAGTGAGGGGGTGTAGCAGCACCGCTGCGACATTCGCGTAGCTTGGTGCCTCAACCCAACCCAGGGGCGTCGCCAGGGTCGTGAGAAACAGCAGGGCCGGCACGAACATCGCGCTCAAGGCGCCGCCACCACCAAACAGAGTCCACCAGAAAGCGTCGTTGCTCTTTTTTGCGCTCATGTCGCCCTCACCCTAGGATGTAGGCCGCAGTGATCACGGCCGAGATGAAGAGCCAGCCGGCATAATTTCCGCCGGCGATCATGATGTCCGGTACTCGCCAATTTCCAAGGCGCACGACCATCGCCTTCGGCGACAGATTGAACCATGTAATGCTGTGATAGAGCGCGGCGCCCAGTGCCAACACATTGATGACGATCATAGCCGGATGTGACAGACACCCCATGAGCTCGGCATATGCTTCGGGGCCCGATTGCAGCGCCCGATAGGCAAGGATCATCAGAATCGCGAAATAGGCGATGGCGACGCTTGTCAGTTCGCGAAAAATGAAACCGATATAGACCCATCGTTTCACCCACCAGAAGATGGGCTTGTCTTCGCGGTGCCATTTCGGATGGTGCAGGGTGTAGCCAGTCTTCGTCTCCATCCCTCACCTCCCCTTCTTCATGATCAGCGACTTCCACCAATCCGCCGCACCCGCCAGCTTGTATCGCTGAATGGCTCCAGCCGGGTCGACACCCTTCGGACACGCCTCCGAACACTCACCGACCATTGTACAAGACCAGATGCCTTCGTCGTTGGAGAGCAACTCCATGCGCTCGTCGTTGCCCTCGTCGCGGTTGTCCAGATTGTAGCGCTGTGCCAGAGCCAACGCGGCAGGACCTGTGAATCCAGGCTCCAAACCATAGACCGGGCACGCTGAGTAGCAGAGCATGCAGTTGATACACATGGTGTAGGCCTTGAAATCGGATAGCTCCGCTGGCGTCTGCTTGAACTCGCCTTCCTCCAGCGGCTTCTCCTCCTCACGTATGACCCACGGCTTCACATGCTTGATCTTATCAACGAAGTCCGTCATCTCGACGACCAGATCCCTCACAACCGGGAAGTGATCCAGAGGCTCCACGCGGATGGGGCCCGGAGCAAACTTTGTCAGAAACGCGGCGCAGGTGAGCACCGGTTCGCCATTGACCATCATCCCACAACTACCGCAGACACCCATTCGGCACGACCACCGATAGGACAGGGTGCCGTCGATGTGGTCCTTGATATGGTTCAGTGCGTCGAGCACAACCCAATCTGCCCGCAACGGTACTTCGTATTCCTGCAAGACCGGCTCGGCGCCGTCTTCGGGCAAATACCGCAGCACTTCGATAGTGATCGTTTCTTCTGCCATTCAGGCTGAGCCCTTCTGCTGTCCGTATTCGCGCTTGCCAGGAGGCCAGCGTGTGATTGTCACAGGTTGATACTCGATTTTCGGTGACTCACCCGGCTGTCGATACGCCAGTGAGTGCTGCAGGAAGTCGTCGTCGTCGCGATCGGGGAAATCTGAACGCTGATGCGAACCACGCGATTCGTTTCGCAGTAGAGCTGAAGCGATGATCGCCTCTGCCCCGTCGAGCATATAGGTCAACTCGATCGCTGCCGTCAGCTCCGTGTTGAAGGTGTGACTCGCGTCGGTGACCTTCATGTTGACGACACGCTCCTGCAACTCTCTGATTTTCTCACCCGAGGCCGCGAGAGAATCCTTCGTGCGATAGATGCCGGCGCCCTCTTCCATCGTGTCATGCATTTCCTTGCGCAGACCCGCGATCGACTCCGTACCCTCGCCCGACATCAGCTTCGTCAGACGGGCTCGTTCATCATCCACTTGCGCCTGCACACCAGAACTGGTTTCGCCCTGCTCGAGGGCAAAGGCTGCAGCCGCTTTCCCGGCTCGAGCACCAAAGACGAGAATCTCTGTGAGTGAGTTGGAACCGAGACGATTGGCACCATTGATGCTCACGCAGGCCGCCTCACCCGCAGAGTAAACGCCGGCAAGAGATGTCGCCGCATTGATATCGGTAGAGATGCCACCCATCATGTAGTGGACGACAGGACGAACAGGAATCAGATCGGTCACCGGATCGATGTTCTCGTACTTCGCACACAGTTCGCGCACGAAGGGCAACTTAGAGTCGATGACTTTCTCGCCGAGATGGCGCAGATCGAGATGGACGTAGTGTCCATACTCGCCCTCCATAGTGCCACCCTTTTCCTGTTCCTTGACGAAGGCCTGCGAGAGACGGTCCCGGGGTCCCAGTTCCATGGAGCGCAGGACGGGTTTCGCCTCGGGTTTGCCCAGGTCGTAGTCCTGCAGATAGCGGTACCCATCCTTGTTCAGCAGCAGCCCGCCCTCAGCCCTTGAAGCCTCCGTAATCAGGATGCCCGTAAAGGGCAGGCCCGTCGGATGATACTGAATGAACTCCATGTCCTTGAGGGGGATGCCCGCCCTGTACGCCAGCGACATGCCATCGCCATTCTTGATATTGGCATTCGTCGTAAAGGGGAAGATCTTCCCACAGCCACCGGTGGTCAGAATGACGGATTTAGCCAGGATCGACTCGACGCGACCCGTTGCCAACTCGATGGCAACGACACCCTGGCAGCGACCATCCTCGACGAGAAGTTTGGTGACAAACCATTCGTCATAGCGCTTGATAGGATCGTACTTGAGGCTCGTCTGAAAAAGCGTGTGCAACATGTGGAAGCCGGTCTTGTCAGAGGCATACCACGTACGCTTGATCTTCATGCCGCCGAAGGGTCGCACTGCCACAGAACCATCTGCTTCGCGACTCCATGGGCAGCCCCAATGCTCGAGCTGTAGCAGCTCGTTGGGTGCCTCGTTGACGAAGGATTCGACGGCATCCTGATCGCACATCCAGTCAGCGCCAGAGATCGTATCGTAGCAGTGGTCATCGAGACTGTCGTCCGGCTTGATGACAGCCGCAGCGCCACCCTCTGCCGAAACAGTGTGACTCCGCATTGGATACACCTTGGAAATCACGGCGATCTTCAAGGAGGGATCCGTCTCGTAGGCGGCAATGGCCGCTCGGAGGCCTGCACCGCCGCCACCGACAATGAGCACATCGTACTGGGGAATTTCTTCTTGAGCCATCTAGAGAAACCGGCCTTCAAGGTTGCTGGCGCACTGCGAAAGAAATGGGATATCCGTCCAGTAAGTTCCCCAAAGGGCCATGAGATTCCCGGACGGGAGCAGATAATGGATACGGGATGCTCGAGGAGTCGTCAAGCTCGTCAAAAATGACTCTTTGTCACAGGTCGGTCCGACGCCTAGCCAGCTGGTCCCGATCTGGCGATGATCGGATCAGTCTCGTCATTGCCTGAATGGTCTGTTACCTGCACCTGAACAGTCTCGTGACCTAACAGGCTCGTTACCAGCAACCGAAGTCAGTCCCGCAGGTACTTGAAGGCGGGTAGGACCTTTTTCGCCAGGCATTGCATCGAGTCCATCGCCTGTTGATGGCTGAGGAACCCCCAACGCATCCAGCATAGAACCTCTCCGACACCGATCTCTTGCAGCCTGCTCAAGCGCTCCGTAACATATGCCGCGTCGCCCGCCAAGACGCGACGCTCCAGCACCCCTTCCACCTCCTTGGGGTCCACTGCTGGCAAGTCCAGGGAGTGGAAATCGCTCTCCTCCAGAGGCACCGGCCCCATGCCGGCCAGCGCCTTGGCCACCCCCATCGACCAGGCCGTGGAAGCGCGCACAGCGTCCCTGGCCGCCTCCGCATCATCGGCGATGTAAATCTGCCGCATCACACCGGGTGACTTCGCGCAGTCCTCGGCTTGCTCCTGCGTGATGTTCCCCGCAGCCACCGCGATCTCGAGGGTCTCCCGATAGAGCACGAGACTGTCACGCACTTGCTCGTCGCCCCCAAGTAGCAGAATTCGGTGTCCCCTTTCGGCGACTGACCGCACACTATCGGGATGGCCCGCCGTAACTGCAATGGGAGGATGTGGCTGTTGTAAGGGTTTTGGAAAGCTGGCGACACCCTCCAGATCGAACAGCTCGCTGCGATGCGTCACCTGAGGCTGCGTCCACAGCTGGCGCACCAGATCCACGATCTCCCAGTGCGTCCCATGCCGAGTCTCAAAGTCGGCGCCCACCATGGAGAACTCGTAGGGCGAATAGCCGGCACCAAATCCGGCGATCACTCGCCCCCCACTCAGCTGATCCACCATCGCCACCTGCTCCGCCAGGGAAACAGGGTGATGCATCGGTGTGATGTGGGCGGCAAAACCAAGGCCGATTCGCTGCGTGCGGGCTGCAATCGCCGCCGCCAGCACCGCCGGACTGCTAGACAACCCATAGCGAGATCCGTGATGTTCGGTGAGCCAGCACGTGTCGAACCCCAGTTCCTCCGCCAGCACCGCTTCGTCAAGCGTCTGCTGCAGCAGCTCCTGCGCCGTCAGCCCCGGGGGATGAGTCAGTAGATGAAAAGTGCCGAATCGCATGGTACCTCCTCAACCGCCTGTGCACGCGCAGAAATGAATTCCTCATTCAAGGCACTGAAAACTAACTGCGTCTCCGCCGTCCGAATAGCCAGTTCCGTCGCAATAAGGTCATTGACTGTCCGGATACTCCACTTGAGTGCATCCACTTTGGCGAAATAACGAGAGCTGAGAAGTAACGGAATAAACAGTTCAGGGTCGTACCTCCCTGCACCTCTCTTTAACAGTCCAGCCAGCACCACCGGCACCAACCCAGTTCAGCCACCAACCTCGGAAAACCCATGGGCGCATCAACCTTGGTGCCGCGATCATGACTTGAGCGACGCCCTGCATAAAGGCAGACAAGGTTGTCACGTGAGAATCGCATACCCGCCACAAGGTGTCCGACGCGGCGCCAACACCTGATCCATGCCCTGCGCCGCCCGACAAGCGAAACAGACAGTTGCCCCGCCCTCGTTGCACACCGACTCTATCCTCAAGGACCATTCAACCCGAGGGGAAGTCAGGCCATGAGCAAGCGCAGTGTCGAGAAATCCTGGGAGCTCCACGAGCGAGCGATCAGCGTCGTGCCCATGGCGACACAGACCCACAGCAAAGCACCGCGCCAGGCCCTGCGGGAAGTGGAGCCCTGCTTTCTCGTTCGTGGTGACGGCTGTCGTGTCTGGGACGTCGACGGCAACGAGTATATCGACTTCCGCAATGGACTTGGACCCGTCAGCCTGGGGTACGCGTATCCATCAGTGAATGAAGCCGTCGCAAGACAGTTGCAGGATGGCGTCGTCTTCAGCTATGCCCATCCTCTCGAAGTCGAAATCGCCGAACGCCTCGTCGACATCATTCCCTGTGCCGAACGCGTACGCTTTCTCAAGACGGGCGGTGAGGCCATGGCCGCCACCCATCGTCTGGCGCGCGGCTTCACCGGACGTGATCACGTTCTCACGTGTGGTTATCACGGCTGGGTGAACAGCATGCGCGAAGGCGTACCGGCCGCAACAAAGTCGACCTATACCGCTTTGCCATGGGGAAATATCGACGCCTTTCAGACCGCGATCGATGCCCAGGGCGCCGACAATATTGCCGCGATCTCCGTCGCCTGCGACTACGCTGGCGTGGAACAAGGTCATCAGTTCTTGCCCGCCCTGCGCACCATGTGTGATCGGATCGGCGCAGTGCTCATTTTCGACGAAATCGTGATGGGTTTTCGACTACGGCGAGCTGGAGCGCAGGAATACTTTGGTGTGACTCCCGACCTGGCTGTCTTTGCCAAAGGCATCTCCAATGGCGTCCCTTTGTCGGCCTACCTGGGTCGCGCAGACATAATGGATGCCGTGGAGAAAGTTGTGATCAGTTCCACCTTCGGTGGTGATACACTTGGACTGGCTGCGGCTGGCGCCGTCCTCGATATCTATGAGCAGGAGGATGTCATCGGCACACTGTGGGCGCGGGGCGAGCAACTGCACAAGGGTTTTGCCACCCTCGCCGAGTCGCAGGGCATTGATGCCCGTTTCGCCGGGCTGCCACCGGTGGGTATGCTGCAATTGCCCGATGGGGTAGATCGCATCCAGTTCGAGGGTGCTTGTCTAGATCGTGGAGTGATCACTTTCAGTGTCTACTATCCAAGCTATTCCCATTCGGAAGCGGATATCGACGCAGCGCTCGGTGTTATGGGCGAAGCCCTGCAGCAAGTGGCGTACGACCCAGTATGAGCGACGAAGCATCCGACGAAACGACCTGGTCTACGATAGGTGATTGGTCAGACGCAGACTCTACAGACGCTGCCACGCCGCCTCCGCACGAGCGTCAGCCGATCGGTCGCGGTCCCTTCGAGTCGACCCTCTTTGATACCAATCTCTCGCCCCTGCGCTACGTCTTCCGCGTTTGGCCCATCGCAACAGTGCCTACCCTGGGTATTGCCACCATCCTGGCTCTTGCAAGCCAGTTATTTGGTTATGAACAGCTCTTTGATCAGAAGCAGTGGGAATTCAACCTCGACTCCCCCCTCTTGCTCTTCGCCGAGATCGTCGTCGGGGCGCCGTTGCTGGAAACCATGCTCATGGCTCCCCTGCTGGCGTTCCTACGTCGATTTGTTCGCCGTCGCTGGTATGTGATCTGCGGCTCTGCCTTCGTCTGGGCGATCATGCATTCCCTCAGCGTCGCCATCTGGGGTGTATGCATTTTTTGGACCTTCGTCGTCTTCTCCGCCGCCTTCGAGGCCTGGCGTCCACGTGGGTTCTGGTACGCCTACTTCGTCACCGCCGGCATCCATGCACTGAACAACGCGCTCGCCGGTATTGGCTTGCTGATTCCTCAGCCCTGACGCAATGCATCAACGCTGGACAGCACCCAGGATTGGGGCAGAGGCCGCGCGGTAGCGACGCCCCGCTAGCCAACAGACTCCGGTTCAACCTCATCCGCAGTCATAGCTGTCGGCATGCGCCATACCTTCCCTTCGCGATTGCAGAAGTAGAGATACGACGCAGAGAACTGATCGGGATTCCCGTCTGCCCAAAAGCCGTAGAAGCCTTCGTGCGCATTCACCGGCCGGCGCGCATAGGCGTGGTTGTTGGTCGATCCTGACGTCAACTGATCGGCGAGTCGCCAACTCCAACCGTCATCCTCACTGATCCACATCGCCATTTCGCCACCCGTCCCCCAGTGTTGGGGACCAGGTTCGGTAGGCGCCACGATGCGCCAGTCCTGGTCGGTGATATAGAGGGATCCCATGTCATAGTTGTGGGTCGTATCGGTCACGGGGGTCAATTGCCACCCCTCCGGCTGCCAGCGCGCCAACGTCCAGGTGCGCGGGTGACCCAAGGGTCCCGGTCGATGGTCTGCACTGGTAACAACCAGGATGACGGGATTCCCATCGGCGTCGACACTGATGTCTTTCATGTAGACCCGTCGATCTTCACTGGCGAAGTCATACACCCGCGCCGGCGTGTCCGGTTCTGTCAGCGGCAGATCACCCTTTAGGTCATGCCCTGCCGCTGTGCGCCAGCTGTCACCCAGATCGTCGGTTTCCAGGTAGAACAGATCTGTTCGATTGTCCGGATGACCTTCCGGGTGGCGATTGAAAGCCGTGATAACTTTCTGCTGTGCTGACCCGCCCGAGACACCGGCCAGACCACTGACGCCACCTTCCGGAAGCCGCCTCGAAACCTGGTAGTGGCCTTCCATACCCGCCAGCTTCTGATCATCAGACCAAGTCACCCCGTCCTGGGAACGACTCCAATACAACTCCCGAACACCCGTGTATTTCGTGAACAGATGAAGGAAACCCTCACCGGCGATCCACCAGGGCTGCGGATAGGTCAGTTCACCGTCCAGGACCAGTTCGAATCCATCTTCGATCGAGTGTGGCGAGCAACTCCGATATATAAATCCCGGACGCCACTGACCGCGCCCCGAGACAAAAACCCAGAGAAATCCATTCTCATCGAGAGCGATACTCGGGTTGTCATGGGGATCATCCACCGTCTGTTTGTCGTGCACGACCAGAGGCCGACAAAGACGCTGACTGCCGTGATCGTAGGCCCCGATCATGGCCAACAAATGCCGACGATGATCCCGTGCCCCGCCATATACAAAGAAGGTTTTCTCTACGACATCATCGTAGATCGCCAGAGGACAGTGCTTGGCCGTATACGTTCCAAGCCCACCAGAATACTTGTCACCATGAGGAGACTTCTCATCCCCCGTCGGTGCAAACTGCCCCAGCGTAAACCAGATCCCATGATACCCATCCAACCGTTCCACTAAATCACCTCTGGGTCTCGACTTCGCGGTTCACTCGTCACGCTAGTCCGGCTCAGCCTTCTGCAACGACCGAATTCGAAAGCGTCCCAATCCCTTCGATATCAATCACGATCTCGTCCCCAGGCTGAATGTCGCCGACACCCGACGGTGTTCCGGTCATGATGATATCCCCCGGCAGCAGCGTCATGGCGGCACTCATGTATTCGATCAGCTGAGCAACTGGAAAGATCAGATCCGATGTCGACGACGACTGCTTCACATCACCATTCACACGTGTCGTCAACTGCAGATCCGATGGATCCAACTCGGTGGCGATCCAGGGGCCTAGTGGCTTGAAGGTGTCATAGCCCTTGCAGATCAACATGCAACCATTGGCCATTTCTTTCTTCTGGATCACGCGCTCCGAGACATCATTGCCAATCGTGTAGCCCAGCACATAGTCCAACGCGTTGGCAGCAGACACACGACGCGCCGGCTGACCAATCACAACACCCAGTTCACCCTCAAAGTGAACGACCTGAGCCTCGCGCGGATAGACAATATCATCCCCGGGCCCGACAATCGCGGTGGACGGCAGATGGAAAAGCATCGGCTGCTCAGGCGCCGGCAGATTGCTCTCCTCGGCATGCTTCAGATAGTTGAGACCCACACCAATCAATCGCGCCCCTGTACCGATCGGTGCCAGCAGCTTCACAGACGCAAGCGCCCGCTTCTCACCCGTCGGCTGCAATCCCTCAAATGGCGATCCCGCCAGCAGGTCGATCGTCTCATCGTCCACGAGTAAACCCCAGCTGTCACCAGCCCCACCGTCACGTACCCGAACAATCCGTTGTGTTGCCATTGAGTATCTATCCTCTGTTTCGATCAGCGTTTGATAGCTGACGCATCTATGTCGTTTTCACTGTATCAAATGGGGCAGCAGAAAGCCTGCCCGCCTCTTCGTTTCTCTTGGTCGGGTTCTGGGTTTCTCCAGCGATCATTCATCACCGGCGCCCGGCGAAGGCGATGAATAATCGCCGGCAGAGAAGCCCGCTATAACTCTACCGGTTGCCCGCTACGTCCAGACTCATACGCCGCAACCACGACAGCCAACGTTTGCCGTGACGCGGCAGCCGTCATCGCCTCAGGTACATCCGTGTCATCATTGATGGCATCAAGAAATTCCTGCACCAGCGGTGGAAAGCCCAACTCATCGTGGCCTTCCTCCTCGACGTCGACCTCTTCCCATCGACCACGATCATGCGAATAGATACGTAGCGGTGACTCACCTCCTACCCGCAGCTGGCCACGACTGCCAAAGATCTCGTCCGCCCGGATCGAACCGGCCGGTGCACACCATCCCACCTGAATCGACGTTGTCGCGCCGCTGTCGTGCTCGATCAGGACCACTGCCGTATCCTCGACCTCGATATCGCTAGCATGTCGTCCGATCCGGGCGAAGACACGTGTAGGCGCGCCGGCAATATCGATCGCCTTGTACACCTGGTGATACCCATTGTCGATGAGTGGTCCACCTCCACCAGCGCCAGATTGTGTACGCCAGTCTTGATTGATGCCGCGACCGCTGACATGGCGGGCACTGAATCCCTCAGAACGCACGAAGAAGATGTCGCCGAGATCTCCCGCTTCGACGACGCGCCGCACGGCCCGATGTCCCGCTGACCACAGCTGATTGTGACTGATTGCCACCTTGCGATTTGCGGCAATAGCGGCCGCCATGATTCGGTCCGCCTCTTCCGGCGTCGTGGCGATCGGTTTTTCCAACAACACATGAGCCCCCGCCTGCAGTGCTGCAATCGCCTGCTCTACATGCAGGTCATGGGGAGTGCAGATATGGACCAGATCGAGCTCCGCATGGGCAAGCATGTCTTCCACGTCGGTGTGGCGATCGTCCTCGGGCACATTGTAGAGGTCGCCGAGTTCGGCGAGGCGGTCCGTCGACGTGTCCGTCAGGGCTGCCAGGGTGACACCCTTCAGCGTGTTCAGCACAGGTGCGTGGCGTCGCTCGGCGATCCCACCACATCCAATGATTCCAGCTCGTAGCATTCGTTGGTTTCCCCTCAGACCCGTTCGACACCAGCTGCAGCGAAGGCGCCGGTGAGTGCATCGTAAGATGTACGTGCCGCCGCCTCGACATCATAGCCGTCCTGGCCCCACACACGCTTGCTGACCTCGAGGGTGATGAAGTCATCCCACCCCGCCGCGTCCATCGCCTTCACATACGCAACGCTGTCCAGATCTCCCTGACCGAGCAGTAACAGATCAAAGCTGCCGTCCTCGTGTTTGCGTGCATCGGTGATATGGGTGTGTTCGGTGATCGGCAGCAGACGCTCGACCGCCTCTGCTTCATTTTCGCCCGACAGATAGAAGTGGACGATGTCGAAGTGCAGGCGAATCCGGGGGCTGCTGACGCTGTGAATCACATGCAGGGCGCGCTCTGAGCGATCGACGGCGGCACCGCAATGAGCTTCGGCAGCCAGGATGAAGCCCTCCTTGGCAGCCAATTTGTCGTAGTCGCCGAGGGTGTCGATGATACGATCTCGCTCAGACTCCCAGTCTGCATTCTTGCCACCGATCCCCATCGAAACGATGGGCGGTTCCGCCATTCCCAGATCGCGTGCCAGTTGCACACAGCATCGCATGTGCTCGAGTCCGCGCTGATGATTCTCGTCATCCGTTGGCAGCAGGTGGCCCATCACCATCAACGCGGGAATGCCCAGGCGAAGATCGACGAGCAACTCGCGCAACTGATGCCGTCTCGTGGCATCTTGCTCTTCGGGCATCGACAACACATGGTCCGGACCAACGCAAATTTCGACGCCATCAAAGCCAATATCCTTGAGCATCGGAGCTGCTTCCTCCAATGGCGTATTCGGCATCGCATAGGTACCGTAAGCAATGAGCAACGTGGATTCCTTTAGAAGAGATTGTAGCTGACGCCGAAAGCGGTCGTCTGCTTCAGTTGCAACTCGTCACTGGCCGTCGGATCGTCCAGTAGCTGCAGATTCATATTCAGATTGATGTGATCACTGAGCTTGACCGTCAGTGTCGCATCATGGCCAATGGATCGATCACCGAGCTCGTTCAAGGGCACAAAGATCTCCAACTTGGACGTCATAAGAATGTTGTCGGCGAGGGGCCAGTTGACATCCGTCACCGATTCCACACCGCCATCCCAGCGCAATTGCTCGATCTTCGTCGTCACATCATCGTCTGAATAGCCATTGAAGTCACGTGTCATGATCTGGCGCAGGGCTGCACCCAGGCGTGTGGACACCTGCTCGGATAGCTGCGCTGCAGCACCCGCCGATTGCGTGAAGTAAGCCGGGTCGAACAGATCCGACACGGCCGTCTTTGTATCACCATCGTAGATGTGGCCGCGGAAGGCTTGGGTCTTCACTGTCGTCTTCACGTAGGGGGCGACGATGAAAGCCAGTTTCATCGTCAATGCCGACTCCACTTCGATGCGATCGACCGTCTTTCGAATATCCTGGTCGCCGAGTTTGTTCTGTGCAAAAGCGAACTTGTAGAATGTGGCCCACACATTCGCTTCTGTATCTCGCTGTGAGGTGCCATTGAAGCTGAAGCCCCACGCAAAGGCATCATCACCTCCCGCTGCCCAGTCCTTCAGGGCCACCTGATTGGCTGTGAGGTCTGCTACCAATTGGTGTGTCCAGAGTGATGCGGGCATCGAGGTCTGGGTTTCCGGGGTCTGAGCTTCTTCCTCCTGCGCCAACAGGATTGTTGCACTCAACAGCACATAGCGGCAAATCGAGTTCACAAATTTTCTTCTTCAAACACGCCGCAGTGTAGCATGGATGCACCGAAGTATGGGTTCATGATGGGACCATCCCGTTGGATCCAATGACCCCCTTCGTAGTCGAAGACCATGGGACAATAAGCGAGGGCCATTCCTGCCGGCAGAGGCAGCTTTTGAACAGCTGCAGATAGGGGTTTGAGCGCCACCCGCACAGACGCCAGATCAGAGGCGCCTGCAGCAACCCGCACCAGCGCCTGCAGCTCGGCGTCGCTGACGGCTGCCATGGCCACAAACGCCCCTTGAGCTTCCACGAAACGATCGTGCGCCAGCGCATCCGTCGCCTGCAGATAGTGTTTCATCGGACCGTCGACAAAATCATCAAAGGCCGTCCCATCGTAGACGATGGCAGAGGGTGGCGGCGGAATCCGTGATGCGCCCTCTTCTTCATTGCTGGAACAACCCGTCAGATTCAACAGGACCAGGCATGCGCCCAGGCTGGCTCCAGCCATGAACATGGGGCGAGTTCGTCGTCTCATCATTGAGCCTCTGCAAAGGGGAATGTGCCCGCGTAGCCACGCGATAGTGACACGAACCAGGCCCCTTCGTGCATAGGTGTGCATTGATAGTGGCAGACCACATTCGATCGATCCATGTCGTCTCGTTCCTTGGCTCCCTGGTGGGGGATATGACTCAGAAACACGACACAGTCTCCAGCCTGGGGATACAGGATCACGTGCTCCTGCTCTTGGCACCACTGCTCAAAGGCCGGCCGATCCATCGGCGGTGTCAGATGCGGTGGCTCTGCAAGGTGACCCTGTTTGATGAACTTGAGGTGTCCATCCCCGGGATTGTTGTCCTGCAGATAGTAGGTAGTATTCACACCCACTGGCTGCGTCGCCAACCGATAGGGCTCGATCTTTCGACGCTCCTCCCAGTAGCCATAGAAATCCATGTGCCACTCCTGCAGATAAGCACCAGGATTGATATGTGCCCGGTAGCTGCGCAGCTGGCACTGAGGCCCCATCATGCCTTCGAGATAGGGCCGGATACTCGGGTGGCCAACGAGGGGGGCAAAGGTTTCGGGTTCACGATCGAGCAGGCTGTCAAACCACATATTGCCCACCGCATTGAGTCCCTCTTCCCAACCCATCTTGCGAGCGTGATCAACTCGACCACGCACCTGATCAACTTCGTCGGCTGAAAGGGCGCCCTTCACGAGCAGAAATCCATCCTCTTCCAGTTGATCCAGCTTTTTATCGAGATTCGACACGTTCTTTACGTTCCTTTATGGCTGAAATGAAGCGGGTAATATACGACGAGCCTGTTGTCTCGACCTGCCTCGCCGACAGCAAAGGCGGGGGGGGTTACGCTTGCCGAACCAAACGAGCGTAGACACTGAACAGGACCACACCTGCCGCGGTCAGCGCCGCGCCCAGCAGAAACAGAGGCTGATAGCCGACTTCGGTGATGAAGTAGCCACCACCACTGGCTAGAGCTGACCAGGAGAGGGCGACCGACATCATGTAAGCACCCGACATGACCGGTCGCCAATCGGGATGCACCAGCTCTTGCTGATAGACCGTGATCGCCGGAAAAGCGATCGCCGACAGCGCCGTGATCGTCACTGCCCCGACGGAAGCCATCAGCCAATTTCCTGACAGGCCCAGCAGCAGAGCCCCCAACACAACGCCCACCGCTGACAGGGCAAAGGTGCGATCGTATCCCAGACGCGCAGAGAGGGGGGCCAGCATCAGCCCTGCCGGAGCTGCCAGCAGTTGTCCTATGGCCAGAACCGACCCGATGCGGGAGGTGGAGACACCAAGTTCCTGGTCCATATAGAGATTGAAAAAACTCATCGACGCGGACATGGCTGCAATGTAAAGCAGGCCCACACCCATCATGGTAAACACAGGACCGAGGGGAAACACCGTCGGATCACCAGGTGGAGTCGATCGTTCAGCTTCAGCTGTGGCCGCAACGCTTGCTGTGGGTGCTGACGTGTTCTCCAACGTCGTACCGTTATTCAAGGTCGTAGCGTTGTTCGGGGCCGCACCTTGCTGCACATCGACCTCTTCCTGCGTCCTGAGCAAGGCGATCCACCCGGGCAGCAGCAGGCAGCCACCAAATAACAGCGGCACCAGAAATGTCACGGGGTCCGTCTCGTTCGTCTCGAGAATCGTCGCCGTCCAGATGGGCAACACGCCGCCGGCTAGTGCCCCAAAAAAACCGGCGAGGGGCACGACGGCACCACGGGCAGCGAAGACAAAGCGCCGCTCCTCTTCTCCCGTGGTTTCCATGAGGAAAGGATTCGCATTGACGATGTAGAACGAATTGCCGAATTCGCGCAGCGCACAGCAGGACAGCAGCCACGCTGAGCGCCAGGCCAAAGGAACCACGGCAGCCATGGACAGCAATGTGAGACCCGTCATCAGCAGGAGATATCCACCGATCATGGATCGACGCGGGCCCAGTCTTCGCCCCATGATACCGGCTGGCAGCGAGGACACGGCGAAGGACGCTGCACCCGTGGCGATAAACAGGCCAATGAAGGCTGCGTCGTACCCCAGACGAGCCAGGAACAGATTGGCCAGCAGAAAGTAGACACCGGAGTAGGTGAAACCGGCAAGGGTCGCCGACAACAGAAAGCGTCGAGCATTGCCACTGAACAGCGGCCACGCCTCGACGAAGTCGCGGATCATCCGCGGGAGGGCTCGCTCATCTCTTCACGAGCCTTGGCAGACAGCGCCGCCAGGTGACCATCATTGGCCATGCCTTGTTCCAAGTGAACCATTCGCCCTGGGGTCGCTGTGGCCATCATTGTTTCCCCATACATGCGATCACTCCAGAATCGTGCGATGCCGGAGATGTAGTCTCGCCACGTTTGCAGATCTTCCTCGGCGAAGCGTTGCGTGCAGTTGATGGTGAACATGCGGCGGCGACCACTGCCACCAAAAGCCGCGTGTTTCAGATTGTGGTTGAAGACAGCAATGTCACCGGGCTTGGTCACCAGTGCCTGCGCCGGTAGCTGGCCGCCCTCGATGCCCCATCTGCCATCGATGTCCTTCACATGCTCCTGCAAGGTCTCTGCATACGTATCCTGCGCCACGTGAGACCCGGGAATCACCCGTAGACAGCCCGTGTCCGCATCGAGCTCGTCGAGATAAAATGCGATCTTGACGTATCGGTGCGACGTCTTCTTGAAGCCATCCGAATGCCACTGTGTGTCACCCGCATAGTAGTTGCCATCGGAGCTGGCGTAGTTGTAGTCGTCTCCCAATAGGTCACACAGCAAACCATTGATTCGTTCGTCGTCGAGCAAGGCGCACAACCACGGATGCTGATCGATAAAGGGCACGATGCATGAGCGCCGGCTTTCATCGTGCGGTTCGCCATGATGCCCACCGCCCCGGTCGGACCAGACCGCCTCGAAGGCGTCGGTGATCTCATCTTTGACGTCTGCGAGCAAGCCAGGCAGTGCCAGATAACCGAAGGTCTCAAAGAAGTGTTCTTGGGCCGGCGTGAGCAGGCGAGCCATGGTCTATCTCCATAAGGCGAACGTGAAGTCGCGGGCTGTGACTCGGAATCGAGTCTTGAGGAAGATTCGCTTTCCGCAAAGGCGCAAAGGTAGGCAATCGAGGCAGTGGCGAAATGCTGCCGACGCGAGCGCTTCCAGTGCGAGGCCGCGCCGTTGCGATTCGTCGCATATGCCCGTACAATGGCGCTCTCGACCCGATCGGTCAGATTCACCACGCGTGCTCGCATATCGGAGACAATCGATGACGTCTGCTCTCTCCCTGACCCCTGGCGAAGCCGGCGATGTCGGTCTCGACGCTGATCAGCTCAATGTTGCCGCAGATCTACTCTCCGGACATGTCGATGCCGGTGACTTCTCTGCGGCGAGTCTCTTCGTCGCTCGCAAGGGACGCAGTATTCTATCTCGTGGATTTGGCACGCTGCGACCCGAAGCCGGTTCCCCCGCCGTCGACGCAGATTCGATCTTTCTCCTCGCCTCAATTACCAAACCCGTCACTGCATGTGCTTTGATGCAACTCGTCGACAAGGGACTCATCTCCCTCGACGACCCCGTTCAGCAGCATCTGCCTGAATTCACCGGCTGGGACAAGGGTCAGATCACGGTTCGCCAGATCCTGTCACACATCTCCGGGATGCCCGACATGCTGCCTCAGAACACCGAACTGCGACGAGCTCACCGGCCCATGTCCGCCTTCGTCCAGGGTGCCTTGCACACGAATCTGCTGTACTTGCCTGGAACGGACTTCTCCTATCAGAGCAAGGGCATCCTCCTCGCCGCCGAAATCGTTGAGCGCATCACCGGCCAGCGTCTGCGCAATGTCGAAAAGGCGGGGATCTTTCAGCCGCTGGGGATGAATCGCAGTTGCTTGGGCATCGACGATTTCGACATCAGTGATACCGTATGGGTTGGCACCTCAATGGATGAATCACCCGACGCCCAGCACTGGGGCCCCAACAGCGCCTATTGGCGCGACTTCGGCTGCCCCTGGGGTGGGATGCATTCCACGGGTCCTGATCTGGGCGCCTTGTTGCAGTGCCTGCTCAATGGGGGTCTCTATGGCGATCAGCGCGTGTTGTCGCAGGCCGCCGCCCGGGCGATGGTCAGCAATCAGAACCCGGCCCATCTCGATGCGCCCTGGGGTGTCGGTTGGGCTCTGCGCGACTCGAAAGTCTGGGCCTTTTTCGGCGAGCAAGTCTCATCACGCACCTTTGGCCATGTCGGTGCCACAGGCACCGTTGCCTGGGCCGACCCCGAGAGCGAGTTGATCTGTGTCTGTCTGACGAATGTGAAGATTCAAGGTGGCTCGCTGTTGCGACGTGTCAGCAATGCCGTCGCCGCTGCCGTGATCGACTAACCCCGGATGGCCATGCTCCCAGTAAAAACCCTCGGTCGTAGTGGCATTCAGGCGACAATCCTTGGCGTCGGAGGTTATCTCGGCCTGCTGCATGATGATGACAATCCCGACCACGCCATCGAAGCCGCTGTCGCCGCCGTGCAGCGGGCGATCGAACTGGGTATTCGTTATTTCGACACCTCCCCCGCCTATGGGGGTGGCCTCGCCGAAAAACACCTCGGCGCGGGTCTGGATTCACTTGATCCGCAGATGCGGCAGCAGCTGACGATCTCCACGAAGGTCGGCACCCATCCGCAGCGTCCACATCAGTACGAGTTCGAGGACATTCGCTGGTGCTACGAAAACAGTCGAAAACTGCTGGGGCCCGTCGACATCGTCTTCGTCCATGATCCGACGTCAGATCAGGATATGGACACGATCATGGGATCAGGTGGCGCCTTCGAATATCTCGAGGGATTGCGCGATACCGGCGAAATCCGTGGCATCGGTCTGGGCAATCGGACCCATCGCTGGCTGCAGCGCGTCATCGACTCTACGCGAGCCGATCTCATCCTGCCATCCTATGATTATCATCCGATTCGACAGTCCGTCGCCCCTTTGCTCGACCACGCCGCCGCGGCAAATGTGGGTGTCGTGAATGGCTCACCCTATCAGTCTGGTCTGCTCGCCGGCATCGATCTGGAACAGGCGGCTTTGAATCGATCCGGCGATGCCGACTTCGAACGGGCGCGTCAGATCTATGCGTGGTGTGAGGAGCGTGAGGTAGAGGTTGGCGCCATCGCTGTGCAGTACAGCCTGCGCGAGGCCCTTATCGGGGCAACCCTCGTCGGTCCACGAACAGTAGATGAAGTCGAAGCGAATGTGCGCCACGCAACCACCCCGATTCCCGATCACTTATGGGCTGAGCTCGACGAGTTCCTGGCCAGCCTGCAACCGCCGCCCAACCCCGGCGGCGAGGCGACGTAGCCTACAGGCCGAGGTCGGCCTTGGCCTCGTCCACTTGTACGATCAGCTACGCGCAGCTCTTTGAGCTGGCAGCACTGCGCACGGCACCGACAAGGGCTCCCCCGATCGCGGCGAACGTGCGATGGTTGAGGGGAAACTCCAGAAAGACATGCACCAGACTCAGCGTGAACAGGGCGCTGACACCGATTCGATAGTCGATGGCAAACACCGCAGCGCCAGAGGCGAACAGGAACAGCTCAAAAGGCACGACCGCAGCGATCGCGACGGACGCCATCATCAGATCTGTATTGAGATGATTGATCTGATTCAGCGTCATGCGCCGGCTCGATCAACCTCGACATAGAGTGCCGGAATAAAATGACCGCTGCGTGCTGTCTCGCAGGGCGCCTCCGTGTGCAGCCATGCCTCGAGCCGTGCGGGGCCCAGAGGCAGGGAGATTCCTGGCAGGGTCGTGAGTCGAGTGCCCGCTGCAACCGGTGTCGACCACACGGTGTCATCGAGGGCTACAAAAGCGCTACCGGCGGGGAGGTCCTCCCGCCACATAAGACACACGTCGTACTGCGCATCCTCTTCAACTCGAACCGCCCACACACCACGAATTCGATCGTTGCGCCAGCCCTCGTCACCGATCGTGCGCCAGTCATTCTGTGACAACACCACCGGATTCTCATGCGCCGTGCCCAGGGGAATCGCCACAGGGTCGAAGGTGCGCCCTCCACGCGTCGTACACACATCTTCGAACCACATGTCATAGCGGCGCCGCATCGCCGTGACTCGATCTGGCTCCTGTGCCGCAAGATCCACTCGCTCTTGAGGATCTGCCTGTAGATCGTAGAGTTCGTCGGCCACATCTTCTGCAGGTCGCATCAGCTTCCAGCGTTGATCGATGACGGCGTAGTTTCGATAGCGCACCGGCGCATCACCGCGATGCCAATGCATGAAGACCTCTCGATCAACCCAGTCGTCTGGTTGTGTTTCCCCCGTCAGTAGTGGCACCAGAGACTGACCATCCGTCGCCGGCCCATCAGTCGGCTTGATCAGTTCTGCCCCTGCGAACTGTGCGAGGGTCGGCAGCACGTCGACGGTTGCCGCCACGCGATCGATGTCACAATCCGCTGCCAGTGTTGTTGGCCAGCGCCAGAAACTTGGCGTTTGGATGCCACCCTGATACATCGACCCCTTGATCCCACGCAGACCTGCGTTGAAACGTTGTCCCTCTTCGCCTGCTGCTGATGAACCACAGGGGCCATGATCGGAGGTGAAGATGATGAGCGTCTTGTCCGCTAGACCCAGTCCATCCACATGATCTATCACTCTACCCACATTGTGATCGATGTTCGTCACCATCCCATACAGGCGAGCGTGTGTCTCATTCACAGCCGCTTGCCGATAGGGTTCGACCCACTCGTCGGCAATCTGCAGTGGCGTGTGCGGCGCATTAAAGGCGAGGTAAGCGAAGAAGGGTTGGTCTGTGCCTTGAGCGTCTGAAATAAAATCGAGGCACGCGTCGGTGAACACGTCAGTGCAGTAGCCGCGACTGTCTTCCAGTGAGCCATTGCGCACCAGCACCGGATCGAAGTAGCTGTCGTGCTCGCGCAGATGATTGGCCGGTACGTCTCCAGGCTGACCGATTCCACCCGACCGATGCACGAGGGTCTCTTCGAATCCGAGATCGTTTGGCCGTGACGGATAGTTGTCGCCCAGGTGCCATTTGCCAAAGGCCCCTGTTCGATAACCTGCCGTCGCTAACGTCCGTGCAATCGTCGGTTCCTGTGGATCAATGGCGGCGCGACCACAGTAGGTATCGAAGGCCCGTGTGCGCAGGTGCCAGCGTCCCGTGAGAATGCCGGCTCGTGCCGGCGTACATAGTGGACCCGAACAATACCGCGTCAGTCTGGTCGACTGCGCATGCATTTGATCCAGTCGGGGCGTGTGGGTGTGTGGATTGCCGTGGCAGGCCAGATCACCCCAGGCCAGATCGTCACAAATGATGAAAATGACATTTGGCTGGGAACTGGTGGTCTTGGAACGGTCGGTTGGCGAAACAGTCATGTGGTCACGAACCGGGTTGTAGGTCGCGAACCGTATCGAGTAGGAATTCGTGGATCGCGCCATTGGACACGATCGTATAGGTGCTCTCGCCATCCCAGTCACGACCATGCCAATCACTGACACGTCCCCCGGCCTCTTCTACCAAAACCATCCCGGCGGCGAAATCCCACAGTTCGTCACCAGAGCAGACCCAGGCATCGCCAGAGCCTGCGGCGACGAAGGAGAGCTCCACAGCTGTTGATCCGAAGGTGCGAGGGTAGCTCGTGGCAGCAAAACGGGACAGGGCTTCTCCATAACGTGTCCTGTGTTCGGCAGCATAGCCGTGGGTCAGATAAATCACGGCCAGAGATGGGTCCGCCGTGGCCGCGACGTGCAGTCTCTGCTGATTGCGCCAGGCGCCCAGACCGCGTTCGGCAAGATAGAGTTCCTCTGTCACGGGATGGTAGATGACACCGAGAGACAGTTGTCCGCCCAGGCGCAGCCCGATCGATACGGCGCACAGGGGAAGCCTGCGGGAAAAGTTCGTCGTACCGTCCACCGGATCGATGATCCACAGATCACCCACCGGGTCTCCTCCAGCTTCTTCGCTCAACACACCATGACTTGAGCCGGACAAGACCTCGAAGATCGCCGCTTCCGCAGCAAGATCGGTTTCCGTCACCTCACCTTTGCCGTCCTTCAGTTGAATCGTCGACGGTTGCGCATGGAAGCGCTCACGGATCAGTTCTCCTGCGGTGAGTGCCGCTTTCACGGCCAACTGCAAATCATCTGAAGAGCCAGCAGGGAGTGGGACGGTCATCGGCAACTCACAGGTAAGGACAACTCACGGTATGGCCAACGTCGAAAGACGTGAAGAAAGAAAGACAGCGTCGACTGATGCCTTGTCCAATGTAGTGCGCGTTTTGCCCAGTGGGCCGACGGCTGAACCGTGGTCCTGGCGACGGCCATCGTGCACGAGTGACACCTTCTTTGCACATCCATGTCACCGTCCGGTGGCAAATTCGCTCGCATCAGGTGTCTGTCTCAGACCAACAGACCACGGCACGGTCGTTGCATCCATCTCTCCATGACCGCTTCCGTGCTATCAGCCGCAACCATCGGCATCGACGCCCATCTCGTACATGTGGAGGTCGACACCGACCGATCCCTGCCATCCTTCACTCTCGTGGGTCTGCCTGATTCGGCCATACGAGAGAGCCGCGAGCGTGTAATGGCAGCAATACGCAATGCCGGTTTCCAGTGGCCGCGGCGCCGCGTCACGGTCAATCTCGCCCCCGCCGATCTGCGCAAAGAAGGCTCTGCCTTCGATCTGGCCATCGCCATCGGCATCCTCGTCGCCTCCGAACAAATTCGCGCCGACACCTTAGCCGACTTTGCTCTACTCGGCGAACTCTCCCTTGATGGCTCTCTGCGTCCCGTGCGCGGCCTGCTGTCCATGGCATCAGGTCTGGGCGCACACGGTGTCTACGCGATCATCGTGCCCAAGGCGAATGCGACGGAGGCAGCCATGGCAGCAGGGCCCGTCGTATATCCTGCTGAGTCGCTGGATGACGCCGTCGAGATCCTCTCGGGAAGTGTGCGGATTCGACCGTGCGTTGTGGATGTTGAGCAGAGATTGCACGAGGAAGATGGGCGCAACTCGGCGAAGGCCGCCGCCACCGATTTCAGCGATGTCGCAGGACAGCTGGCTGCCAAACGTGCCCTCGAAGTGGCCGCCGCGGGAGGTCACAATCTGTTGCTTTTGGGTCCACCAGGTTCAGGCAAGACCATGCTCGCCCGCCGGGTGCCCACCATTCTATCGACACCTACGGTAGAGGAGGCTCTCGGGGTAACGAAGGTGCACTCCGTCGCGGGACTGCTGCCTGCCTCCCAGGCACTGGTTCGACGCCGCCCCTTCCGTGCGCCACACCATTCGATCTCTGATGCGGGCATGGTCGGTGGCGGTCGCATCCCTCGACCCGGGGAGATCTCGTTGGCCCATCACGGTGTTTTGTTTCTTGATGAGCTGCCGGAATTTCGTCGGTCCGTCATCGAGGCGCTGCGCCAGCCACTGGAAGAGGGCGCCATTACGCTTGGGCGAGCCACCACGACGGTCCGTTATCCCTCGCGCTTCATGCTCGTTGCCGCCATGAATCCATGTCCTTGTGGATATCTGGGAGACCTGCGGCATGAGTGTCTGTGTTCACCGCGGCAGATCGAACGCTATCGTGCGCGCCTGTCGGGACCCCTGCTGGACCGGATCGATCTGCATATAGAAGTACCCGCCGTCGATGTCTCCGATCTGGCCATCGACGAACACCCTCAGGCCGAGTCATCGACACAGATCGCCGTGCGTGTCGAGGCGGCCCGTCAGCGACAGCGACAACGCTTCGCCCAGGTCGCCAACACCCATTGCAATGCGGAGATGGAATCAGCTGGTGTCCGCCAGCATTGTCGGCCCCTCGATAAACCCGCAGCCACTCTGCTGCGTGCCGCCATGGAGCGACTAGGTCTGTCGGCGCGGGCTCACGATCGCATCCTCAAGGTCAGTCGCACGATCGCTGATCTGGCTGCGTCCGAGCGGATCCACGTCGAACATGTTGCCGAGGCCGTGCAGTATCGGTGCCTTGATCGACCTGCCCAGGCACCGCTACGATCTTCGCTTCAGGAATCCGGATAGTGCATCGGCGTCGGCGCTTTTTTACAGCATGTTGCACGTTTTTATCATCCTTGCCTGTTGTCGGGGACCATTGTGAGCACCGTCCCTGAAATCAGGAAAAGAGCGGGCTGACTTTAGCGAGTCATCACTTTCTGCACCGTCTCAGCAAAGGCATCCACGTCCTCTGCCGTCGTATCCCAGGCCGTCATCCATCGAGCCTCGCCACGACGAGGATCCCACACAGCGAAGGTCAGTTCGCGCAGAAGTTCCTTCATCTTCTCGGGGGCGAGCCGCACGAAGACACCATTGGCCTGGGTCGGGTGAATGAGCTCTACACCGGGGATCCCACGCACTGATGCGCACAGCCTTTGCGCCATCTGATTAGCATGTGACGCCAGTTGTAACCAGAGATCGTCGGCAAGCATGGCGAGGAACTGCGCACTGATAAAGCGCATTTTCGACGCCAACTGCAGACCTTGTTTGCGAACATAGGGAAAGGTTCGTGACGCCTCGCCGCCGAAAAGGACGACCGCCTCAGCCATCATGGCCCCCGTCTTCGTCAAACCAAGACTGAGCAAATCGACACCGGCATCCACCGTGAAGGCGCGAGGAGGTATCTCGAGGTAGGCTGCTGCATTCGCCAAACGTGCACCATCCATGTGCAGAAGCCAGCCACGTGCGTGGGCCGCGTCCGCCAGGGCACGGACTTCCGCCGGCGTGTAAACGGTCCCCATCTCCGTCACCTGTGTGATCGACAGCAGCCGCGGTTTCGACTGATGCGGTTCGGCGTGACCCTCCGCGATATCATCGAGTCGATCCGGTGTCAGCTTTCCGCCTTCCGAAGGCAGGGCAAGTACTCGACAACCAACAAACCGTTCGATCGCTCCACACTCATCCCAATGGATGTGAGATGTCTCGGAGCAGACCACCGCTTGAAATGGAGCCGTCACGGCCGCCGCCGACAGCACATTGGCTGCCGTCCCATTAAAGACGAATTGCGCCTCCACGCCTTCTGTGCCAAACAATTGGCACACACGTGCCTGCGCCTCGGCGGTAAGGGGATCTTCACCGTAGGCGAGGGCGTGACCCACATTCGCTTCCTGCATCGCCTGCATAACACGCGGATGAGTGCCCGCCAGATTGTCACTGTAGAAGTGTCGTCGGCCGTCGTAGCTCGCGGTCATATTGTGATGCGCCTCGTCAGGTCAGTTGGCGTCAGAGAATCCTGCATCGGAGTGCGCACCGTCGCAAAAGGGTTTGTTCTTCGAGTGACCGCAACGACATAGGGTGTAGTGAGAATTCGTCGGCGGTTGGTCCTCATTGTTAAGGACGATGCCACCGCGCACAGCGATGGGGCCATCCTTGAGAATCTGAATCTCCGCTGTCGAGAAGAACTGATCCTGTAGCTCACCATTCAGCTTGTACGCAAGCGACCCGGAGGGACACTTGCGGATCGTATCGATCACTTGCTGGGCGGCGCCGGCATTTGGCGTGGAAACTCGCTCATCACCTTCCCAGGTGAAAAACACACTCTCGGCGCCATTCACACAGGCACCAGCGTGACAGCAGGCATTCGGATTGTCGACGACGGTGAGTTCATCGCCCTCGTATTCGCGTGTAGAGGTTGCCTCACGCACCTGATTGACACCCGTGAAGCCGATCTCCCTATGGGCACCATCACAGAAGGGTTTGTTCTTGGACGCACCGCATCGGCACAGAGCGATGACATCTTTTTCCATCTCGATGTCATTGCCCTCTGCATCGTAGAGGCTCTCCAGGCCCTTCACGATGAAGGGGGCGGATTCCATCACATCGATTGTCGGTTTTTCGTCAGCCATTTGAAGTGGTCCTTTTGCTGGGTTGTGCACCGGAACCTATTCGGTTCCCTGTTGTACTCTGTCGTATATATCATGCCGGGCGATGTGTCATGCCAGGGGATGGAAGGTAACCACGAAGCCAAGCTCGTCACAGTCGTCCGAAGCGCGTATCAAGATCCACCGCCTCGCCACTGGCCGCCGAGTCATAGCCCCCTTGCACAATCGCCAGAGAGTCATAGAGAATGGGGGGTGCCATCGCTCGGCAGGGCATTCGTCGTCGCCCAGCCAATCATGTCAGCCTCCACTGCCATGCGCGTATAGTAGGCCATGGCACCACTGTGGTTGCTGCCACGAATCGCGACGATACCGACGCCATGTTCATGCGCAGCGGCGATCGCCGCCTTCATCGCGAAGTGCATGCCGATCTGCCCCATGCGGTTGGCAATCTCTGGCGTGTGGTTGGATCACGGTTTGCATGTTAGTGGCGGATTTCCCTAATGAATTCCACTGATGAATTCCACACAGAAGGTAGAACGACGAGCCTGCGCAGGCATCCCCGTCCGACGCATCCAGACGCGGCACGCCTGTGAGGCTTGATGCCCATTGATTTGTCTGTGCGCTGGGATGCTCCTTGTTTCGAGATAGCGCAGCCGCTACATCTTATCTGCTTCAGCCTTTTCCTACACGTTCGGTGACAACGCGAACTCAAGAGTCCGTCCGCTGGAGAAGACCCATGCCACGAACGCCCCCACTACCTCCTCTGCCTACCATCAAGGGCCACGCCCTCACGGCCCCACCTGCGTGGGCCCTGCTCGAACGCGAGCTCTTCGCCCTCATGGAAGACGCTGCCCGCCTTTATGCACGCGAGTATTTCGAAGCCGGTGGCGCCACACTGATGGCAGAGGACGTGGATGATCTCTACGAACAGTGCTACAACTTCGGCCTGTTCTATGCCCTGGGTGCGCACGATGATCTGTTGGAACTGCACCTGCGCCATTGGAATGCCGTGACCCGCGTGTCAGACGTCGGCTTCCAGCACCGAACACGTTACAACGAACACAAGAAGATCTTCCGCCCCTCGATCTATCGGGAATTCTGGAGTCACTCGCAGGCCATGGAGTGGCATCATCTGAGCGAAGGCAACATGGCCTTCTACGATTTCGGCGTCGCCGATCCGACGATTACCGAAAACGAACGGCGGGCTCGCCGCTTCGCTGACATGTTCACCGGCGACGATCCGGAGGCACCCAACTACGACCCGAATCATCGGATTCTGCGCTCACCCTTCCAATCGGCACAGGGACCCGTATTGGAAGGCGATATCGAACTCGCCCACACCATGCTCTATGCTGGCCGCGGCTTGGGTGGCAGTTGCAATTATTATGGCGTGCGCGCTTCACTCTATCCAATCATCAAGGATCTCGAGGTCCGCTGGTATGAGAAACCGGCGCGTGCCAAACAGGTACTGGATCTGTTCAATCGTCTCGTGCTGCAATGTGACACGCCAAATTCTCTCGCCGCCACAGCGCTGGTGACCCACGCCTATCTGCAAACCGGCGATGAACGCTACAAACGCTGGGTCCTCGATTACACCGAGGCCTGGTGGGAGCGCACCAAGGCCAATGGCGGCATCTGTCCTGACAATGTCGATGCTCAGGGTGTGATCGGCGGTGGACGAGAGGGCTGCTTCTGGGGTGGCCAATACGGTTGGAATCACTACCAGGGCTACAACATCATGTTTCACGGGATCAACATCGCCGTGGAATGTTGCCAGTTGCTCACAGGGGATTCGAGCTGGCTCGAGTTTCTCCGCTCGCAGGTGCGGCTGCTCGTCGACAATGGTTTCGAACGTCCCGATGGTCAGTTCGTCGTCCCGACGCGTTATGGCCCAGACGGCTGGGATCGATCTCTCAAACCACCCGGGGCCAGCGTCCTGGATGGCATCGAGATGCGAGGCTACGCCCAGGAAGCCAGCCCGATGCGCGCCCAGGAGATGATCCATCTCTACCATGCTTCTATGGCGACAGAAGACCGTGACCTGATCGAGTCGATTCGCGATCGGGACACGGAGCGTGACTGGAATGAGGTGGACGTTGGCATGGGTGAGAAGAATCGCGGTCAGATCGAGTTTGCCCGCTATCAGTACTACGAGGGTCGCAACCCGGATTGGCCCGAAGAGATCCTACGCGCCGAATACGCGGCGGCCCTGTGTAGTTACCGGGAAATGGTCGAAGATGAGCGCTCCCATCTCGACATCATCCAGAGCAATCGTGTGCCTATGCACGTGGTGCTGACAAAGGCCCTGACTCAGGTCACGACAGGGGCACCGCAGTCGATCTACAATGGCGGGCTGTTGCGAGCGATGGTCAGATACTACGATGCCGATCGACTCAGGCCCGGTCTTCCCCCTGATACGGCGGCGCTGGTCGATGAATTGGGCAGTGATCGTGTCGGCGTGCAACTGGTAAACTGTCATCGCGACGAGCCGCGCCGTCTCATCGTACAGGCCGGCGCCTTCGGTGAACATCATTTCGGCGAGGTCCGATTCGATCGAGCTGATGGCGAATCTCAGGACTCGATTCGAGTCGAAGGCAAGTATCTGCTCGTCGAGTTGCCGCCTGGCGCCGCCATGCGACTCAGCGCCGAACTGCAGCGATTCTGCGAAACACCCAGCTATGCCTTCCCGTGGCACACGGACTCAATCCCCGTGCCCTTCCCGCAAGCATCCGCGGCAACGAACCCAACTGACAAGACCGAGGGGCGCGGGTCCTGGACAGGACGACCGCCCAACTGACCCGCCGTCCAGGCAAAACTGACCCGCCATTCAACCAAAGCCGGCTAGGAGCCAACCCATGCGTCATTTCACACGTACTCCCGTTTATACAGGCCCCGACGATCCAGAGCGCGGTGAGCTTCGCGGCACACTGCAACTTGGCGAGACCGTCATCATCGATACCGTCGGTGGGGCAGATCACGACTATGAGGCCGCCGGCGAAACCCGCGCCGGTCAGATCACGGCGGCCAATACTACCCGTCATTCTCGTCAGGGCGGCCCCTTCATCATCGCAGGGATCGAACCCGATGATTGGGTCGCCATCGAGATCCTCGACATGGAGTGTGGCCCTTACGGGTTCTATCGAAATGCTGGCCCCCACTGGGGCTATTGGCGCGCCGTGGCCCCAGTGCGAGATGGACTCGTTCACTTTCCACCCGACTTCGTCGTGCCTGTGCGACCCATGATCGGCGTCATTCAGTTGGAATCGGTCGCCCCGCACCCCATCGATCACGGCGGCAACATGGATTTTAACTCCATCCAACCCGGTTCCACCGTCCACATCCGCGCCCAAAAAGCGGGGGCCTACCTGTCGATTGGCGATACGCATGCGCGCATGGGGGATGGTGAACTGACGGCGGCTGGCGTCGAGATCGACGCAACCGTGACACTGAAAGTCGATCGCTCACCCGGTTTCCCCAATGCCAGCCCCGTCGTGGAGACCACGGGGTACGTGGAATCGGCTGAGGAATGGCTCACCGGTGGTGTCGGCCCCACTTGGGGCGAAGCGGTGAAGAAAGCGTGGATCGAGATGGTCGCCCTGATCATCGACCGCTACGACACGACATACGAATACGCTAACATGATCGTTGGTACGATCGGCGATGCGCGACCCGGTTTTGCCACGGAATACATTGGCAGCTACTGCACTTGCCAGATCGCCATCACCAAGCAATTGCGACGTACAGGGACGCCCTATCAGGCCTGATTCACCAAGTTCCACGTGTCATTTGGGTCTGTAAAAAAACCAGTCTGCACAAGGAAGTTTCCGAGAAATCTTCTTTTTTCTTGAAAAACTTTCGCTTCATCGCAAAGATCGCGGCAGCAGGGCTGGCACAGTGAAGGGTGCCCAGCGTCATGCCCTAAAGGGCTTCCCCGAAATTCGTGCCAGTTGCAGTCTGATGGTGGTGGTTACCCCACTGTGGCGGGGTGTTGCCCGGACACGAACATTGCCTGCAAGGGCATCGTGCTGGGCGCATCACCAAATTCCTTCAGGAAGTTCTCGGCCATCGTCGTCTTGACGATCTCTGGATCGATATCTCCACGGCGACGGATCTGGTCAGCATCGTGATAGCAGAAGCGGGACCTGGTAGAAACCCGGCGGGTCATCTTGGAAGAGGGCGGTCACCGTTTCGTTGGCAACCCGCGCGAAAGGATTTGCCTCAAAGGAGCCCCACACATTGAACACGTAGTGGCCTGAAGGCCTCAGGACGCGTAGCGCCTGCCGACAAGGACACGTCCTTGTCGGGAAAAAACATCACCCCAAATTGACAGACGATGACGTCTAAGAATTCATCTTCGAAAGGCGGCGCCAGCGCATCCGCCTGTTGTAAGTTGATGCGCTCACCGCGGCGGAACTTTCTGCGGAGCGACGTCGATCATGGGATCGTTGAGATCCGTCGCCACCAGATCACAGTCACTGTCGAGCGTGTCGCAAAGCAGGCGAGTGACGATGCCCGTGCCGGCTGCGAGTTCGAGAACTCTGTGTGGTTTTAGTTTCTCAACACGGTGGGCAAGGTCTGCACCATAGTCCACAAAAATGTTGGGGCCGAGATACTCGTCGTAGTTATCCGGAATACTACCATCAAATTGAGTGAACTCCGATTTCAAATGTTGTCCCAGGTGTTTGCATGATCCGGAATGCGTGTTCGCTCTTCCGAAATGATCTTCACCACAGCCGTCGCGTGTCGTTGCGGCATGTGATGTAATTCGCTGTCGAAGCGATCCCCGACGAATTCCGCATACGAACATGACGCCTCCAGCGCCTCCTGGTCTTCTATCCCCGAAACCAGTTGCTGTTTCACGCGGGTGCGCACACCCCGCAAGTAGGACGCCCCCCATCTGAGGCAAGCGGCCACTTCGTCGCCATGTGCCACGGGGCCGTGGCCGGGAACCAGCACATCGATCTGGTCCCCCTTTTCCAGCAGCAGACGATGCGACATTTCGAGCGTGCGTCCATCTCCATCATTGAGCGCAGGCACAATCCCCGTAGCAATGGCATCTCCAGCGATGAGTGTCCGGCAATCTTCGATGAGGTAGCTGGTGCCATCGGTACTGTGACCGGGTGTGCGGATGGAGCGAATCGTACGCCCCCCTAGATACCAGCTCATGGTCTGGCCGAAGGTCGCCGTCGGCCAGGGAACGCGGGCTGCCGCTTCTTCTTGAGAAACGCCCCAGCGTTGTGCCCAGGATGGCACTTGCTTGCGCATCACCTCGGGTGTGAGTTCGTGACTGAAGACTTCGCCGCCTCCCAGCGCCGCCGCACCCCAGACATGATCAGGGTGTCCGTGGGTATAGATCAGTCGCGTCGGCTCCCGCCCATGTTGGCGCATGAACGCCGCCATCGTCTCGCCGTCGGCGGCATCTCCGCCGCCGTCGATGGCGACAGCCCCGTCGTCACCGAATACGATAGCGCACAGGCCGTCGGCCCAATCGTGGTGATAAGCAAAGACGCCGTCGGCGACCTGCTCAAAGGTATCGATCATTGAAGACGGTCTCTGCGGATGGTTCTGTCGATAATGCTCAATTGCTCGTGCAACGCTCGACAACCTCCATGATCTCCGCCACGGTCTCACCTTCCAGCTGTTGTCGCAATTCGACGATGCCCTCCTGATTGAGACCGCGTTCGTCTACACCGTAGCCCAATCCCAGCTCCTTGCAGAGATTGTCAGCAACATGGACCAACGCCATCAGGCCGTCTGGAACGGTACCCGGATCATGGTGGTCACCAACGCCGCGCACGAGGGTCGCCGCCATACGCGCTTGCATCAACAGCAACTGTCCCAACTGCTCATGGCTGACGAGATCTCCCCGTCGCTCTTCCGCATCGTGGAATTGCATCTCTTGTGAGTTCGACATCGTCGACAACCGCTCGAAATGCTCCCAGCAGAAAAAGCCACTTTCTTCCGGTTTGATCAAACCGTTGATGAGTTTGATCTGCAGGGCAACGCTGCCCAACTTCCGCCGCCCGAGGCGCACGATGGCAGCATGTGCAGGTGCTTCAGGCGACGCTTCACCCGCTGCGGCAAGATGTGAAAGGGCACATGCTGGGCACGATCAGAACCACGGGCAGTCGGCGAGCAAACTCGCCGCCTCCATGGGCGATCGAGCCAGGATCGGGTTGTAGTATGGGTCCTGGTTAGGGGCACGCCCCCCTGAGCCATCGACCCACGCGAAGTCGGGTTCGCTTCACGCGGTCCATTCTTCTACTAGTATTTGGTGTTGCGATACCCATCGGGCAGATCAGCCAGACCATCGGTGAAGCTCACACGAGCCCCCGTCTCATAGGCTCGATACAGTGCCAGTCCCAGACCTACATTGCGCCGTCCATTGATCCCGTCATTCTCGGGGCACTCCTTGTGGCCGTCGATGGCATCCGTCAGATCCTTGAGTTCAAGGTGGTAGGCGTAGACTTCTTCACACTCGACTATCTCCACCTGCTCGGCGCCACGTCGATAGAGTTCAATGGGGCCACCCCATCCATCGAAACGCAGACCACCTTCGCTTCCCGCAATCCAATAACCCCTCGTCGGCACGCCCACGGTGCTGCCCGTACGGGTCGTGACGACGGCGCCATGGGCGAACGTCACGGCACCTTGAATGATCTGGGGACTGATGTATCCGTCTACGACCCGCTCTTCTCCGATTTCGCAGGAGACTGCCTGGACCTCCCCAAAGACGGAACGGGTGAAATCGAGTTCGTGAATGAACCCCTCCAGCGCATGGCCTCCCGTGTTGGCAGGGTCATTGCGCCAATGATCTGGCGTCGCACCCGCCGCATTTTCCTGGCGAGCCTTGGCTGCCCCCAACCGATCGATGCTGCCTGACACGGGCGTGCCAATCGCGCCGTCGGCGATCAATCGTCGACTCTTGAGAAAGGCGCCCCAGAACCGCAGGCTGTGTCCGATGGCCAACTGCACGCCAGCTGTTGTACAGGCCTCGATCATTGCCTGACAGTCGTCCAGGCCCAGAGCCATTGGTTTTTCACACATCACATGTTTGCCCGCTGCCGCTGCCTGCGCCACCAGCCCTGGATGGCTCGAGGTGGGCGTGCCAATCACAACTATGTCGATATCAGCAGAAGCCAGACCAGACTCCAGATCCGTCATCATAGTTGCTGAAGTCTCCTCTGCGCGGCGTGCAGCGGCGTCAGCATCCAGATCGAACACCCAATCGAATTCGCAGTCGTCATGCTCGGCAACGGCGCGGATCCAGGCGCTGGCAATGCCACCGCAACCAATCAGTCCGATTCGATGTGCACTCATCTGTCTTGGTAACCTTTGGCTTGGAGTTGTATGTTCGGGTGATCCTGAAGTGGTGGCGCTGAATGCGCCACCACGTTCTGTGCGCCGAAGGTAGGTCGTCTGCCTGTATGCGCCAGGTTGAACCGCCTTTAGCGTCCGGTGCCCCCTCGATGCCACCCGATTTACAGGCTGCTCTGGCCGAGGTTCGTGAACGACTCGACGAAATCTTCCTCCGCTACGATGAAGCAGCGGCGGAATTGCTGCGCGTGGCATTGCTCGACGGGCACTTTGCCGACGAACCCGCCGAACGTGTGGATTGGCCTGTCTATGCACAAGGCAGTGTCGATCTCGATGGCCTGCGGCAGCGCCAGTGGCTGATCACGACCATCTACAATGGCATCCCACCTCGACGCGAGCAGCGCCTCGGCGATGCCCATGATCGTTATCGGCGCCTGGAACCGACCTACCATAGGGCCAATGTCGCCTTTCTTGAGTTGCGGCAGCAATTCGTCGCCGCCGCACACGGTGACGAGGCCGAGTTTGGTCAGCTCTATCACAATGTCTATCTCGACGCGCTGGCGCGCCCAAATCCTATCCCCTTGGACGAGGGGGAGTCCGCTCTGATAGAGTTCAAGGTCGCTCGAGCGCCCCTTGCTCACGCCGCTGCCGTCGCCGGCAAGATCAGCACGTCTCCCGCTCAGGACGACCCGCGTTGGAATGATCTCTACGATCTCGAGGAGTTTGGCCAGGCAAGTCTTCGCACCCAGCTGCGCCGCATAGCAGAGCAGGTCGTCGACTTCCTTGCCGCTGGCGAGCACCTTGCGATTCGTTACAACACCTTCAGCAACTTCATCTGGTTCGGCATTGCTGTGTGGAAGGTGGTGACAGATGTCGAATTGCTCGCCGAAGCCCTGCGCGGCAAGGTGGCCGAACGCTGGCGCACGAAGTTGCTGGATTATGTGCGACTCCTGCAGGGAATGCTGCTGAAATTCCTCGAAGCGCATCTGGAGGATCCGGCACAGATTCGTCCCCGGGACTACTGGTACGGCCAGCAGTACAGCTACCTGACACGGGACATGATCGATCTGACCCGCGAGCTGGTGAAGGGAGCACGGCGACTGCAAAAGCGCGGCAAGGTGGATCTACCACAAGTCCAGTTGCCACCCCTGTTGGCGGGCGAAGCGAAGGGGCGTTTTGTCGACTACCCCCATGTAGGGGCATCGGGCGAGCACAGCAAGTGGTCGCGTCGTCTGAAGTTGATCAAATGGATTGGATTGTTTCGCCGACGAGTGCAGCACACAGTGCGCCTCAAAGCAGAGAAACGCAGCACCGAGGAGACATTGCAGTCTTCTTGGGACGCCGCCTCCGACTGGGGTCGCCGCACATTGGATGTTTTTGGCGTTGATCTGAAGATCACCATCGACCCACGCTTCGCGGACATGGCGGCACGACTCGAACTGGCCAGTGGCAAGAGACGGGTCGTCTTCTTCCCCACCCACCAGAGTCTGCTCGATCATCCCGTCATGTATTCGACCCTGTCGTCGCCACAGATGATCGAGGCCATGGGTTGGGATGGTCCACAGCCCTGCAGTATGCTTGCCCGTGCGGGTCTCACGACACCGACAGATCTCAAAGTGGCGGGCCGCACGATCAGCTTGATTGGTGTGGATGCCAAGACGGCGGATCGCCTGCTTGAGGAAGTTGACGGCTACGTCATCCTCGATCGATCCGATGAATCTGCTGCACCGACGGCGCGTTTTGCCAAGGTTCTGGAGCAACGACCCGGCGTGGTCTATGGGGCAGGCACGACATCGGCCTATGATCTGCAGGTGTTACCCATGCAGCATGCACTGTTCGCTTATTTGCCGGCAGACATCGTTCTGGTGCCCATCGCCATGCGCGGGATTCACCAGCTTTGGCCAAAATGTCCGGCAGGCAATTCCAATATCTGTCCCGGGTCGGTGGAGGTCGTCATCTCACCACCTATTCCGGGTGAGACAACCCTGTTGCCACGCAAACGTGCCCTGCGCACACAACTTGAGCCAGCGACGTTGTTTCAGGCGATCCACATCGTCGAATTGCTCAACCCCGAGCCCTAGCCGCTTCCAGGCTTTTCTCATCCACACCAAAACCCAGCGTCGCCGTCGCCTCCACCTGCGCTGAAGTCGATCGCCCGCCGCCGATCCATGCCATCCAGGGTCGCCCACTTTCGGCCAGCGGTTGTGGGTCCACCGTCTGCAGCGCTGGCAGAGACCAGGCTTCCGAGCCTCGATGCGGGCAGACACGCACGTGATTGACCTGCGCTAGACGATAGATCTCCAGCAACTGTGTCAGACCACCACACCAGCACACATCAGGCTGATAGATGTGGTGCGCTCCCCGCGCCATCAGTTCGGCGAAGCCACGTGCCGTGAACTCGTGCTCGCCACCGGCGATCGGTACTGCAGACACAGAGGCCAGCCGCGCGTATCCATCGAGATCGTCTGCAGGTAGGGGCTCTTCCAGCCAGTCCAAATCGATCTCAGCCAGACGCTGGCACAGACTGATCACAGCATCCACGTCGTGCCAGCGCATCCCCACGTCTGCCATCAGACGGATATCAGGACCTATGAGCCGCCGTGCAGACGTCAGCATCGCAACGATCGCGTCCGCCTCGTGACTCGGATGCAGTTGTCCCAAGCCGCCGATCTTCACAGCACCGTATCCTGCAACGACAGCTTCTTCGATCTGGCCCAGCCAGCGTGTGGCATCAGCATCCTTGGAAATCGTCCGATACATCGGTAGGCGTTGCCTTGGCTCGTCACCCAACAGCGCCGCCACCGTCGTCGCCTGTGATTTTGCCCGCAGATCCCACAGGGCCAGATCGACGGCTGACTGCGCCATGATCGCCAGCCCCTTGCGACCGAAGGGCAGCGTTGCCGCATACATCTGCTCCCACAGATCCTCGACGGGGTCCGCGTCGGCGCCGATCAGACGTTGTCGCAGAACCGTGTCGATCACATGTAGCCCCGCCTCGCCACCACCACCCATGCCATAACCGATCAGGCCGGTATCGGTCTCCAGACGCACACAGATCTGCCCCATCCATCCACGCCAGTCTGATGGCCCACGAGCCGCAGCAGGCATGAATGGCGTCATGGCGGTAATGATCATTGTCGCTCCCTTCGCGAGGGTTGTGCGGTCTCGCTCGGCTGCTGATGCGGTGTAGATTTACTGAACCCTTTGAGGTCAATCCATCTTCAGAAAACGAGACGACCCTTGATTCTGCTGATTCCCGCCGACGGGCCCTGCTTCGCGGGTTGCAGGGAGCCTTCGTACTAGGCGCCCTCGAGTGGCTACGGCACTGGACAGTGACCGACGATCCGCCACAAGACGATGTGTCACAACAAGACGCAACCTAAACCGGCAGACGACGCAACCGGATCTGGGTCTTTAAGGTGTCCTCGTAGCCAGCCGAGCGCAGTTACCGGTATTGGGCGTAGTTGTCTTCGAACAACCCTTTCAGTTTCGCCGCCGCTCTGGCGTAGGCCCCCTTGTCTGCCCAAGTGCTCTCGGGCCACAACACCTGACTGGGAACATCGTCAACTTCTGTGACCACTTCGAAGCCAAAGATGGGATCGATCTTTGTCGGCGCCTCAATCAACCTGCCCTCGTGGATGGCGTTGATGATGGCGCGAGTGAAACTCAGCTTCATGCGCGAACCAACACCATGGGCACCACCTGACCAGCCCGTATTCACGAGCCAGACATTCGAACCGTGCTCGCGCAATCTGTCGGCGAGCAGTTGAGCATACTTCTTGGGATGCCATGCGAGGAAGGGACCACCGAAACAGGGCGAGAAGGTTGCCTCCGGTTCCGTGACACCCACTTCGGTGCCAGCCACTTTTGCCGTGTAGCCACTGATGAAGTGATACATCGCCTCTTCAGGTGTGAGACGGGAAACGGGCGGCAACACACCGAAGGCATCGCACGTGAGAAAGATGACATCTGCCGGATGGTCACCGATACACGGGACCTTCGCATTGCTGACATTCTCGATCGGATAGGCACCGCGCGTATTCTCGGTGATGGAATCATCCGTAAAATCGACACCGTGGGTCTGCTTATCGTAGATGACATTTTCCAATACAGAACCGTAACCCAGGGCATCGAAGATCTCTGGCTCCGTATCGTGGGATAAGAAGATCGCCTTCGCATAACATCCACCCTCGATGTTATAGATCCCTGTATCCGACCAGCAGTGCTCGTCATCACCAATCAGCAGTCGCCGCGGATCTGCAGACAACGTCGTCTTCCCCGTACCGGAAAGACCAAACATCACTGACGTTTGCCCGGATACTCGATCGGCTGTCGCCGAGCAGTGCATCGACAGGATTCCTGCCTTAGGTGCTGCATAATTCATGTACGTAAACACACCCTTCTTCATCTCTCCCGCGTATTCGGTGCCGAGAATGACGATCTCTTTGGCTTCGAGATTGAGGTCGACACTCGTCTTCGACGTCATTCCTGTCGTGTGAAGATTGGCCGGGAATTGTCCCGCATTGATAATCACCAGATCCGGATCACCATAGTCTGCCAGCTCTTGCGCTGTAGGCCGAATGAGCATCGTATACATGAAGAGGGCGTGATAAGGACGAGCACAGACGACGCGCACTTTCACACGTGTCGCCGGATCCCAACCGGCGAAGGCGTCGACACAATACAGACGCGAGCGCGTGTTGAGAAAGTCGATGGCGCGCTCACGATTTATAAGGAATGTGTCCTGCGTAATGGGCATGTTGATCGACCCCCACCAGATATCGTCCTGACTGTCTGCATGCCGGACCACTCGCTTGTCCAATGGTGAGCGACCTGTTTTTGCGCCGGAGTAGGCGATCAGGGCACCCGATTCAGCAATGACCGATCGTGTATCTGCACGGATCGAATCTGCATAGAGTTGCGGAACGGGTGGATTTCTGTGCACATCTTCAACGAGCAGGCCATAGGACGTTAGATCCACACTGCGCACGTTTTGTGACTCCGGATAAGGAGATGAAGGTCGGAAGGGAAGACAGTCTGGGGGAAAAGAGTGAAATCCCGCATCCACGCCACATGTAATGCGGCCTGGATCACTGATTTGCTGGATCTTAAACGGTTTCTCCGGCGCCATTGGCGTCAAGATCGGATCCTGGCCGTGCTGTGGAGATCGAAAACGCCTACGATCGCGATGCCAGCCTCGATCCTGGCAGGCGCTCACTGGTTGACAACAGCCCCGCTCAGGGCAAGCTCGCCATCCACTCACCATAGCCGAGTGGTTCCATCTGCTTCTTGGGCACAAAGCGCAGCGAAGCCGAATTCATACAATAGCGCAGACCCGTCGGTGCCGGGCCATCACTGAACACGTGACCCAGGTGGGAATCTGCCAGCTTGCTGCGGATCTCAGTGCGCGGTACGCCGATTTTGTAGTCCGTGTCTTCTGCCAACGCATCCTCAGCCAGAGGCTGGGTAAAGCTCGGCCAACCTGTCCCAGACTTGAACTTGTCCGCTGACGTAAACAGAGGCTCGCCCGAGACGATATCGACGTAGATCCCCACACCCTTATGATCCCAGTAGGAGTTGGCATAGGGTCGCTCGGTACCATCGTGTTGCGTCACCTGGTATTGCAGTTCGTCGAGATGCTGTTGCAGCGCTGGCTGCGCTGGCTTGATGAAGCCGAGTGTGGGTGGCAGATCCACATCCTGCCACGTTCGCTCGAGGAATTCGGTGCGTCCCGAACCACGTCGATAAGCGTAGTAGTGGGTCGGATTCTTCTTGTAGTAATCCTGGTGATAGCCTTCGGCTGGATAGAAAGCGGCGCTGGGAACGATCTGGGTTGCGATCTCATCGAAGACGCCCGTGCTCTTCAACGCAGCAAGGGAAACCTCAGCGACCTGTCGCTGATAGTCGTCGTAGACAAAGATGGCCGGTCGATATTGGCTGCCGCGATCGCCGAATTGCCCACCCGCATCGGTTGGATCAAAACTCTTCCAAAAGACCCGCAGCAGCTGGTGATAGCCGATCACCGCTGGATCGTAGGTGATCTGTACCGCCTCAGTATGGCTGGTGTTTCCCGATGACACCTGCTTGTAGCTGGGATCGACCTCGGTCCCACCCGTGTAGCCTGATACGACAGAGATGACCCCATCGAGTTTCTCGAAGGGTGGTTCCATGCACCAGAAACAGCCACCGGCGACCATGGCAACCGCCACATTCTCATGGGCAGACTGGGCGGTACTTTCGCGGGTAGACTCTGACGTATCTGCTGGCCCTGAACAGGCCAACGTAAGAGAGGCGATCAGCAAGCTTGCCTGCCTGCGACGCCATGGTCGGGTTGTCTTCATCTGATTGAGCTCTCTCAAAGGCCGCCGCAGACGCGGTCATGCACCGGGATACAATCCTGATCATAGCCGGGATACATCCCTGATCATAGTCGGTGGACGCCGCACCCCAAGAGCCGGTTCTGCTGTGTGGCTATTGTTTAGGCAATTGTTAGAGCTTTGTTACAGTTTCATCACCATATGGTTAACTATAGATCCGGGCATCTCGATGGTCGATGTAGGCGGTTCATTGGCAGAAAGTGAGTCTCAGAACCGGTGTTTGAATCACCAGTTAGTCGAAGACTATTCGTCGAAGACCATCTAGGAAACGCGGTCTGGTTTCGGCAGTTCCATAGTACGTCGTTGCACGAGTTCACCCGGAATGTCAAAAAGAAAGATCGACGGCAAGGGCATCGTCACCTTTCCGTGATGTTGACGACGGCGTGCATGGCTCAGAACCAGGCGGCGCTGAGCCCTGGTGATACCGACGTAGAGCAGACGTCGTTCTTCTTCGATATCACCAGCTTCTTCCGATTGCATTTGCAGTGGCATCAAACCCTGCTCGAGACCACTGAGAAATACGACGGGGAACTCGAGACCCTTGGCGGCGTGCATGGTCATCACCGTGATCGCCCCGCCTCTGTGGCGCTCGCCTGCTTGTCGCTCAACATCGGCTTCGCCCCCGAGTGCCAGACCATCCAACAGCTGCTGCATCGTCTCACAACCCTGGGCCGCTTGTACAAGTTGATCAAAGGCCGGTGTTGCTTCAAGACCCAGATCTGTCTGCCAGGCACGCAGTACTTGTGCCGGTGGATCCGTCTGCGAGCGACGACCATACCCTTCCGCGGCCCGTCTCATGGCCTCGATCTGCGCCGCCGCTATCGTCGGCAATTCACCGATCGCCCGATCCATCACTTGCGTTGATACGAGAGCTCGCGACAGATCCGTCATCGCCGCTTTGCCCGGATGGAAGGGGCTCATGCCACGCAGTGCCTCCAACAGACGCAGGGGGCGGGTTGGCGCCAGCGCGTATCTGAAGAAAGCCAGTGCCTCGCGTGCACCAGTCTGCTCAAGAAAACTCGTATGGCCGAGCAAGCGGTAAGGCAAACCCTCTTCGAGCAGGCAATCTTCGATCACATCCGCTTGCTGCCCGGTGCGAACGAGAATCGCCATGTCACCATAACCGTATTCACCTGCGTCAGGACCGACGGGGGGCGGGTTGAGCGACGCCGACCCACCGACCAACTCACGTACTCTGTGCACGATGGCGATCCCCTCCGCCGTATCGGAGTGTGTGTCGATCAGTTCGATCGCCGCCCGCCCTGCCGGTAGAGGTG
>Ga0115002_10000860_pt1 | contig 43045 bp, 48 predicted proteins | sample ArcticOcean_MG_C_8_FD_89576 | JGI IMG/M metagenome (GOLD analysis project Ga0115002, IMG submission 89576) | Marine microbial communities from western Arctic Ocean - ArcticOcean_MG_CB11_86 | ecosystem: Environmental > Aquatic > Marine > Oceanic | place: Arctic Ocean: Canada Basin | collected... | reverse complement strand
CGAATTGATCAGTGCCGTATGCGTCGCTCGCGGAAACCAACCAGAGTGGAATTATTCTGAGGCCGTTAGGTTGCAGATGCGGGACTTTTCAGATGGATTCCTCGACTCTTATTTGGACGAAGCTGGAGAGAGCGTCGTCACATCGGTCGGCGCCTATCGTCTAGAGGGGTTGAGGGCACAATTGTTCTCTCAAATTGAAGGAGATTACTTCGCTGTACTCGGCCTCCCGTTGTTGCCGCTCTTGAATTTCCTACGTAGCCAGGGCGTGATCCCGACATGAGAAATTCTGCCGCAGGACGCATAGCCGGCATCTTTGGATGGCCGGTAAAGCATTCCCGCTCACCGCTGCTTCACGGATTTTGGCTGGATCACTACGGCATCGATGGTGCCTATGTACCGCTGGCCGTGGCACCTGAACATTTCCAGCAAGCACTCCGAATCCTGCCAACGATGGGGTTTGTCGGTGCCAATGTCACACTTCCGCACAAGGAGGCAGCTCTCAGCACTGTGGACGAAGCCGATTATCTTGCCCAAAGAATTGGTGCGGTAAATACGATCGTGGTCCGCGAAGATGGCAGCCTGTACGGATCCAATACGGATGCATACGGATTCGTCGAGAACCTTCGACAGTTCGTCCCTGACTGGACGGCCAGAAGTGGACCGGCGGTCGTCATCGGGGCGGGCGGCGCGGCGCGGGCAATCGCCTTTGCACTTGTTGATGGTGGGGCGCCTGAGGTGAGAATCGTCAATCGAACGACGACACGGGCCGACGCCCTGGCGCTCGAGTTGGGACCAACGGCGCGCGTCTGGCCTTGGGTCGAACGTGCTGGGTCACTCAGTGATGCGGGGCTGCTGGTGAATACGACCAAGCTCGGAATGCAGGGTGAAGAGGTGCTCGACCTGTCGCTAGATTTGTTGCCCGTTGAGGCGGTCGTCACAGACGCCGTCTATGTGCCCTTGGAAACAGCGCTGCTTGTTTGTGCGGCTGCCCGGGGTAACCGTGTCGTGGATGGTTTGGGCATGCTCCTGCACCAAGCCCGCCCGGGGTTCTCGGCGTGGTTCGGTGTGGAACCAGATGTAACGGACGAGCTTCGCGCATGTGTCGAGGCGGATCTGAGGGACGTGCCGCGGCGGTGATAATTCTTGGCCTTACCGGATCGATCGGCATGGGCAAGACGACAGCCGCTGACGCCTTCCAGCGGCTTGGTGTTCCGGTCTTCGATGCAGATCAAGAAGTCCATCGTTTGCTTGTCAGGGGCGGTGCGGCGGTTACCGACGTGGAGGCGGTGTTCCCGGGTGTCGTGGCGGACAGTGCGGTGGATCGTGGTGCACTTGGCCGTCGCGTGTTTGGTGACACCGATGCCCTGAAGCGTCTTGAGGAGATCCTGCACCCCAGAGTCAGAGCGTCGCGAGCGCGCTTTCTCCGAGCGGCCCGGGCGCGGGGGGAAAGTTTGGTCGTCCTCGATATACCGCTGCTGTTCGAGACGGGCGGAGAAACACAATGCGACTACACGTGCGTTGTAAGTGCACCGGAGTTCGTCCAAGCGAACCGAGTGTTGCGGCGCCCGGGGATGACCCCTGAAAAGTTTTCCGGCGTCCTGTCCCGCCAGATGCCGGACGCGGAGAAGCGTCGGCGGGCCGATTTTGTTGTCCGGACGGGCATTGGCAAGCGCTATTCCTTGCAGCACATAAAGCGCATCGTCACAATGCTCCGCAAGCGGGTGGAGGGCGGACGTGCGCCATCGCCAAACCGATGTAGGTGAGTCTTGTCCTGTTTCTGTCGTTCCAGTCGCTATGCATGATTCAAATAGCCAGCGCGAGATCGTCGTCGATACCGAAACCACGGGATTGAGTCCGGCGGCCGGCCATCGCGTGATTGAGATTGGCTGTCTTGAGCTCATCAATCACGTTCCAACCGGGTCGGTGTTTCACCAGTACCTCTGTCCCGAACGGGATGTGCCGCCGGATGCCGTCCGGATCCATGGATTGACGGATGAGTTCTTGGTGTCGATGCCACTGTTTTCAGCAGTGGCAGAGTCCTTTATCGAATTCGTTGCGGGTGCCAAGCTCATTATTCACAACGCCGAATTCGATCTTGGATTTCTCAACGCCGAATTGCGGCGCATCAAGCGTGACGATCTGCAGAACGACGTGGTCGACACCCTCGCTCTGGCCCGTAAGAAATACCCCGGCGGACAGGCCAGCCTCGATGCCCTGTGCCGGCGCTTCAATTTCGATAATTCGGCCCGTACCAAGCACGGGGCGCTGTTGGATGCCGAACTTCTTGCCGAGGTATATCTCGAATTGATTGGCGGGCGGCAACCGGGCCTTACACTAGAAGCCCGCGCATCAGTCGAGACCGTGAGCGAAGCGCCGAAATCAGAGCGCCCCGCTCGCGACCATGCGCCAACGGCTGAAGAGCTCGCGGCTCATAAGGCATTTCTCGATTCGATGGAAAAGCCGATCTGGCGCCGCTGACCTAAGAGGACGTGGGACACCGGAAAAGCGTATTCCTGGGACGCTAGTCTGGGACGGTGGCGGGAGCGTTCGGATCGGCTTGCGCGCCTTCTTGCTCGGCGCGACGCTGACGATAGAGTGCAGCAAAGTTAATTGGATCCAGCAGGAGCGGCGCAAACCCGCCGTCCCGTGTCGTCTCGGCGATAACTCTACGGGCGAACGGAAACATGATCCGGGGACATTCAATCATGCAAGTCGGTTCCAGACGGTCCGGCGGAAAATTCTGAATCAGGAAAACGCCGGAATATTGGAGCTCAGCCACGAACAACGTAGTATCACCGCGAGCGGCATTTGCGGTGATGCGTAGACCCACTTCGTAGTTCGAGTTGCCCAGAGTGCGGGCATCGACGTCGACATTGACGTTAATCGACGGCTGACTCTGTTCAGATCGTAAACTACTGGGCGCATTGGGATTTTCAAAAGAAAGATCCTTTATGTATTGCGCCCTGACACTCAGTCTTGGCACCGCCCGCGTACCACTTTCAGCGGCATCTGACATACTCACATCCCCTAGAATTCGACTCAGTCATACTACTTGCTTTCGCCTTAAACGGGAGCAGATGTCGCCATCTCTCATGTCCTAACTGTCATCTACCGAGGGTCCCTGGTGCGGCTCCCGGTCCGAGCGCGAAACAGTATATTTTCCCTCGATCGTTGCCGGCCCGCCGCCTTCTTCCGGACCCTGACCTTGAGGGGCGCCACCATTCCTCCAAACCTTTTTTCTGTCGAGGAAATGCGTCAGCACGACCGTTCGTATCAAGTTTCGAAAAGCAGGGATCAGAAGCAGCGCGCCAAATGTGTCCGTTATGAACCCGGGAGTCAGCAAGAACGCGCCCGCCAGCAACAGGCAAATTCCATCAAAGATTTCGCGAACCGGTAACCGGCCGGCAGCGAAATTATGCTGGGCCTGCCCCAGGATAGCCAGACCCTGATGACGAATCAGGGCGGAACCGGCAACAGCGGTCAGCACGATCACAGCTAACGTTGGCCATAGTCCAATGATACCGCCGACTTCAATGAATACGCCGATCTCGATCATTGGCATGAGTATGAAAAGAGAGAGCAGCACCCACGGCATCTGAAGTCGTCACCTAGCTAATTGGACGTCGAGGGCAATGATCCCAGCGGTCCTTGCTCTAGACCACGTCTCGACAAGTCGCTAGTGTACCATTTATCGACAGGCTCGGAGATTGGCGCCGAAACAGCGATCCGGCATGTCGGACTGGGCCACGATTGCGACGTAGTTTCACCCACGGGATTGCGGACGATGGGCGAGGGTTTCCCATTTCTAGATATTGTTCTGTTCGCCATGGTGGCCGCGTTCATCATTTTGCGGCTGCGGGGTGTTCTCGGCCGGCGGCCGGGCAGTGGTCGTTCCAATCAGGGCACCGTTTCGCGCCAGCGAGATGCCGACGAAAATGTGATCTCACTGCCCGATCGCGCACAAGCCTCCCTGGATGAAGCAGATCAGGAGTATGCGTCAGAGGAAGAAGCGGTTGTCGCGGCTGGTTTGACTGAGATTCGCCTTACCGACGAACATTTTGACCCCGAAGAATTCTTGCAAGGTGGTCGTGCCGCCTATGAGATGGTCGTGACCGCCTACGCCGTCGCTGACGATAGTGTTCTTCGCCAGCTCCTGTCAGACGACGTGTATGATAATTTTACCGGCGCCATACAAGAGCGGATCGTCGAGGGGCATACGCTGGAGACGACTCTGCTGGCGATCAAGACCGCGGAAATTGTCGAGGTGGGGCTTTCTAGTGACGTTGCAGAGATAACGGTCAAGTTCGTTGCTGACGTCGTCAATGTGACGCGGGAAGAGGATGGGACCGTTGTTTCAGGGGATCCCGATATTGCGCAGGAAGTGACTGACTTTTGGACATTCGCCCGCGACGCTCGCAGCTCTGATCCCAACTGGCGGTTGGTCGAGACTCGTAGCCCTCAATAATCGATGAATCGGCGACGCACGACAGCGATCGGCGTGCTGCTGATGGTGCTGGGCACAGCGCTCGTTTTGTGGTGGGCGCTTAGACCCCCCCCACTCGACGAGCGCCGAGCGGCATTCAAATCCGTCGGATTTGACCAGCTCTCCGGCTGGAGCGATGACGGTCAACACCTAGCCTTACAGGCTTTTCTACGATCGTGTTCACGATTGGAGGAGTTGGCACCGAATCTGCCAGTCGGGCCTGTCGAATTTGGTACGGCCGTGAGGGACTGGCTAGAGCCTTGCGCAACGGCTGGGAGAATCAGGGTCGATGATCCCGCTGAGGCGCGGCTTTTTTTTGAGACCGAATTCGAACCAGTCGCTGTTATGCGCGGCGGCGAAACGGAGGGCCTGTTCACCGGATACTACGAACCCATATTCGAAGGCAGCCGCCAACGTATCGGCCGCTTCAACATTCCCCTTTATGGCAGGCCCGTGGATCTGGTGACGGCAAACCTCAGTGAGTTTGGCCCAGAATGGAGTGGCATTCAGTTGGTTGGCCGGCTGGATGATGGGAAGCTCAAACCATTCGATACGCGTGCAGCAATCGAGAGTGGAGAGTTGGCCGACCGGGCCCAACCCATCATGTGGCTTCGGAGTGCGGTTGACGCATTCTTCCTTCATATCCAAGGCGCCGGCCGCGTACGACTTAATGATGGCACCGAAACGCGCGTGGGGTATGCCGCCAACAACGGTCACCCCTATACGGCCATTGGCAAGGAACTGGTCAAGCTCGGAGCGCTGCCCGAGGATGGTGTATCGATGCAGTCCATTCGCCGATGGCTAGAAGCGAATCCGCGTGAGGCCCAGGGTGTGATGTTCGCTAATGACCGGTACATATTCTTTCGAGAAATTGAAGGAGACGGTCCGCTCGGCGCGGGCCAGGTTGTGCTGACCCCCGGTCGTTCATTGGCGGTCGACACGACATTGGTCCCTCTCCATTTGCCGGTCTGGCTGGAGACTTCGTTGCCCCTCGAGGAAGAAGAATCGAAAGGCTTGACCCTACGCCGCCTCATGATCGCGCAGGACACGGGTGCGGCCATTCAGGGACTTGTGCGCGGGGACATATTTTGGGGCAGTGGATCACTTGCTGCAGAGATCGCGGGCCAAATGAGCGCGGTGGGTCGCTATTACCTGCTCCTCCCGCGCGGGACGCGCGAAAAAGTGCTGGCGGCAGCTACGGGAACCAATTGAAACGGAGTTCTTGTCTTGCCCGGGTCAGGCCCCCCGCTTGCCTGGCGCCAGAGTGTGGGATTTATTGGTTATTACAATCTGGATAGACACGAGGATTAACGGGTGAACTCAGTACAAGGTGAAGGCGCCCCAGCGGCGCCGGACAACGGGGGTGAGCAAACCGCCTCCTCCCCGCGTGTGGCGTTGTTTGTCACCTGCCTGGTGGACTTGTTCCGTCCCGCTGTCGGCTTTGCAGCAGTGAGATTACTCGAAGACGCCGGATGCGTGGTCGAGGTGCCCTCGGCCCAGACGTGTTGCGGACAGCCGGCCTACAATGCGGGCGCCCGGTCGGACGCACAAGCGATCGCGCGTCAGGTCGTCGCGACGTTTGAGCCTTACCAATTTGTGATTGCTCCGTCCGGAAGCTGTGCTGGCATGCTGCGCCGACACTATCCCGACCTGCTTGGCGACGATGCCGAATGGGCCCCACGCGCCGCAAATCTTGCGCAACGGACACACGAGCTCATGTCCTTTTTGGTCGATGTTCGCGGAGTGGAATCTGTCGCAGGCGTTTTCCGCGGCACAGTGGCCTACCAAGATTCTTGTTCGAATTTGCGTGACATGAGTGTCCGGGATCAGCCGCGAAAATTGCTGGCCGGGCTTGACGGTTTGGAACTACAGGAGGTTCCTGAGTCCGAAGCGTGTTGTGGATTTGGTGGATCCTTTTCAGTGAAGTACGGACCCATATCCACGGATATCGTGGGCCGCAAGGTGGAGGCCTTGTCATCGGTGAGGCCCGACCTGATTTTGGGTGGTGACCTGGGTTGTCTGTTGAATATTGCTGGAAAAATGCGGCGGGATGGGAGTGAGATTCCTGTACGTCATGCCGCTGAGGTCCTTGCGGGGATGACGGGAACTGCGGCAATCGGGGCGCCCGAGCGGGAAGGTGCTTAGTGGAATCCAGCCAAACCTTCCCTGAGAACGCCATCAGGGCGATCGCCGACGACCAGCTTCGAGACGCGTTGAACAAGGTTCGCGATGGTTTTGGGGGCGCTCGTCGGCAGATCGCTGTTGACCGTCTCCCGGAATTCGATGCTCTACGCGATGCGGCGCGCGATATCAAAAACCACGTGATCACGCATCTTGATCTTATCTCGAGCGGTTCGAACAACGCGTCCAGGAAAGCGGTGGCGTGGTTCATTGGTGTGAGACACCGGATGAGGCGCGTGATCTGGTGCTTAGCCTCTGCCAGGAGGTCGACGCGCGGACGGTCACCAAGGGAAAGACCATGATCGCCGAAGAGATCGGCCTCAATCCGTTTCTGGAAGCGCACGGTATCGCGCCGATCGAAACCGATCTCGGTGAATACATCATTCAACTTGCCGATGAGCCGCCGAGTCACATCATCGCGCCGGCGATTCATAAGACCAAGGACCAGGTCGCCGATCTTTTTCACGAGCACCACAAGAAATACGGCAAGACGGAGCGGCTGGACGATCCGGGGGATCTCGTCGATGAAGCCCGGCAAGTTCTTCGCAGGAAATACATCGAAGCCGATGTCGGTATAACCGGCGCCAACTTTCTCATCGCCGAGACCGGAAGTACGGTGATCGTCACCAACGAAGGGAACGGTGATCTGACGCAAACATTGCCCAAGCGGCATATCGTCTTGGCCACACCGGAAAAAATCGTCCCGACATTGGAAGACGCTTCGACACTTCTACGCGTTTTGGCGCGCTCGGCTACGGGTCAGGAATTTTCTGTCTACACCACATTTTCCACGGGTCCGCGGCGCCAGGATGATCTCGATGGTCCTGAGAGTTTTCACGTTATCATTCTGGACAATGGCCGCAGCCAGCTGGTCGGCGGAAAATTTCAAGACATGTTGCGTTGCATAAAATGCGGAACCTGTCTGTTTCATTGCCCGGTCTATGCATCGGTGGGCGGTCATGCCTATGGGTCGGTGTATCAAGGCCCCATGGGCGCCGTGCTGACCCCGAATCTCGTTGGGCTTCCAACCACTCATCACCTGCCAAACGCGTCGAGCCTCTGCGGGCGATGCGAAGCTGTGTGTCCTGTACGCATTCCTATTCCGCGGATGCTTCGGCACTTGCGTGAACAAAGCCATGCCGCGCGGATGGTGCCATTAATGGAGCGCTGGACGCTTACAGGCTGGTCATGGATCGCGCGGCGTCCAGCGGCTTACCGACTTTGGGCACGCTTTATGGCGGGAATTCTGCGGACAATGTCCGGGCGATCGGGCAGGGTGCGCCACCTGCCTCTGGCGGGCGGCTGGACTAAGGGTCGGGACTTGCCGGCCCCCCAGGGTGAGACTTTCATGGACCGCTGGCGGCGAATGGGCGGGGCGGGCTCGTGACGGAAGAATCCCCCCGATGAGCGCGCGCGAAACAATTCTGCGGCGCATCCGTGACAACCTCGGCCCCGATGAAGCCGCAGCTGGCGCCGTTGCGGATCGTCTTGGGGAACGCGCGGCAGGTCCGCGCCCGCAACGTTCCCAATTGCCGCATGCGGAGCAGGTCGATCTGTTTGCCGAGATGGCCGAAGAGGTCGATGCCACTGTGGTGCGGGTGGCAGGTTCCGAAGACGTACCACAAGCTATTGCGGACTACCTGTCGGCCCACAATCTACCGGCACGCCTCGTTATTGCGCCGGATGGGCGGCTTGATGAAATACCGTGGGAAGAGAGGCCGACGCTCGAGATTCGTCGCGGGATCGCGGTTGAGGCAGACGCTGTCTCGGTAACTCCTGCGTTCGCCGGCATCGCCGAAACGGGAACGGTGATGGCGATCTCTGGGAGGGAGACCCCGACCACGCTCAACTTTCTTCCCGAGAATCATGTCGTCGTCCTGCGGGAAAGCGAAATCGTGGGCACCTACGAAGACGGCTGGCAACGATTGCGTGCGCAGACGGAAATGTCGGGCGATGTCACTTCCATGCCCCGGACGGTCAATTTCATCACGGGCCCGTCCCGGACGGCGGATATCGCTATGACGCTCTACCTTGGTGCACACGGTCCCCGGCGCCTCCACATCATTCTGGTTGCAGACGATGGTGGGTAGCGGGCAATCGAACAAAAAATCCTCGCCACCCGAAGCGGAGGACGACACCAAACTATGGCAACGGGTCATGCAGGACACCAAACCCCTGTCGCCTCAGCGTCGACGATCCGCCGAGATAGAGGAAGAGGCGCCGCGCGATACCAAGGCACGGAACGCTTCACCACGAAAGTCAGTGGCGAGGCCGGTTCGAACGGCCCGTCAGGAACCGGTGATTCGGACGCCGGCGGCGCCGGGCAGGGTGGACAAACATGTGGTGCGCCGTATCAAGCGGGGCGCGCAGGGTATCGAGGCGCGCCTGGATTTGCATGGGATGACCCAGGCGGAGGCGCATCGGGATTTGCGCCGGTTCATCGGCGACACGGCTGCCCGCGGCTGCCGGTGCGTTCTCGTCATTACGGGTAAGGGGGCCCGGTCCAGCCCCGAGGCCGGGCTCCGTGATTCGCAGCCCGGTGTTCTCCGCCGCGCCGTCCCGCAGTGGCTTGCGGCACCCGATCTTTCGCCACTCGTCGCAGGATTCGAACCGGCTCTGCCGCAGCACGGCGGGGCAGGCGCGCTGTACGTTCAGTTGCGTCGCCGACAGAGCGAAGACGGCAAATAGGACCGCCGGAAGGCAAAGACCGTGTGGCTAGAGGATGAACTTGGACAGGTCGGCGTTCTTGGCCAGGTCCTCGACCTTTTCGCGCACGTAAGCCGAGTCGATGGTAATCGACTCACCCGGCCGGTCGGAGGCAGTAAAGCTGATCTCCTCCAGAAGTCGTTCGAGGATCGTGTGAAGGCGCCGCGCGCCGATGTTTTCGACGCCGGAGTTCACCGCCTCCGCCAGAGTCGCGATTTCTTCGATGGCATCATCGCTGAACACCAGCGCCACCTGCTCCGTTTCCAGCAGCGCCGTGTACTGAGTGATGAGGCTGGCCTCAGGTTCCACCAGGATGCGCTTGAAATCTTCGTGAGTCAGAGCCTGAAGCTCCACGCGTATGGGTAACCGACCCTGTAGTTCGGGCAACAGGTCGGCCGGCTTGGCCAGGTGAAATGCGCCCGACGCAATAAACAAGACGTGGTCGGTTTTTACCGTTCCATGCTTGGTTGCGACGGTCGTGCCTTCGATCAGGGGTAATAGATCCCGCTGCACCCCTTCGCGGCTGACATCGGCGCCTGCGCGTTCAGAGCGAGCACAGATCTTGTCGATTTCGTCGAGAAAGACGATGCCGTTCTGTTCCACCATCTCGATCGCTTCTTTGACGAGCTTGTCTTGGTCGACGAGCTTATCGCTCTCCTCGGCAATCAGGACTTCGTAGGACTCGCCAACGGTCAACCGGCGTTTTGAGGTTTTCTGTCCGAATGCCTTGCCGAAGATGTCGTTAAGATTGATCATGCCCATGCTGGCGCCGGGCATACCGGGGACGTCGAACGTCGGCATTCCCCCTCCGCCAGAGTCGGCCATCTCGAGTTCTATTTCCTTGGCCTCCAGCTCACCTTCACGCAACTTCTTTCGGAAGGTTTGGCGGGTGCTTTCAGAGGCGTGCTCGCCCACAAGTGCGTCCAGGACACGGTCTTCCGCCGCGAGTTCGGCGCGCGCCGTTACTTCCTTGCGGCTTTGTTCGCGTTTCATATTGATGGCGATTTCGACCAGGTCGCGAATGATTTGTTCGACGTCGCGGCCGACATAACCGACTTCCGTGAACTTTGTCGCCTCAACTTTGATGAAAGGCGCGTTGGCGAGGCGCGCCAGCCGACGCGAAATTTCCGTTTTGCCCACACCTGTGGGGCCGATCATCAGGATATTTTTCGGCTGAACTTCTTCTCGCAGCTCTTCGGGAAGTTGCTGGCGGCGCCAACGATTGCGGAGTGCAATGGCCACGGCGCGTTTGGCGTCATTTTGCCCGATGATGAAGCGGTCAAGCTCAGAGACGATCTCGCGGGGACTGAATTCGGTCATGTGATTTAAAGAGTCTCGACGATGATTTGGTCGTTGGTATAGATGCAGATGTCGGCCGCGATTTTCATCGCCCGACGGGCAATCCCCTCGGCATCCAAATCGTCGCGATCGACCAGCGCGCGTGCGGCGGCCAATGCATAGTTGCCGCCTGATCCGATCGCGATGAGCCCGTCGTCCGGCTCCAGCACGTCGCCCGTCCCACTCAGGATCAGGGAAACCTTGCTGTCCGCAACGGCCATCATGGCTTCCAGACGGCGCAAATATCGATCGGTCCGCCAGTCCTTGGCGAGTTCAACGCAAGCGCGCGTGAGTTGGGTCGGGTACTGCTCCAGCTTCGATTCCAATCTTTCGAACAGGGTAAATGCATCCGCAGTGGCACCCGCAAACCCGCCGATGACTGATCCGTCACCCAGGCGGCGGACTTTTCTAGCCGAGGACTTTACGACTGTATCGCCCATGGAAACCTGACCATCGCCCGCGATGACCACAGAGTCTGCCTTTCTCACCGACAAGATCGTGGTTGCGTGCCAACTAGGGGAAGGCGTCTGGGTCATGATCAGTCCTGCGGGAAGGAGATAAAGGGTGCCAGTGCCCGGAAATTTGGGTGCGGTCAACCATGTGATGTTTGCCGCGCTCCGGTCAAGAGGCCCCAAGCAGCCAACGTTGTGTCGCGTGCCGATTGGGATGAGACATGTATCATGACTGGCGTCCAGACCGTGTTACTGCTACAAGGGCGCCGATTTTCGCGGAGGTTTTCATGCGCAAAGCTGTGGTCGAACGCACCACCAAGGAAACACGCGTTACCGCCGAGATCGATCTTGACGGAACGGGTAAGTACGACGTCAGCACCGGCATCGGGTTTCTGGACCACATGCTGGAGCAGTTGTCCCGTCATTCTTTGATCGATCTCACGCTCAGGGCCGAAGGCGACCTGCATATCGATTTTCATCACACGACCGAGGACACCGGAATCGTCGTCGGTCAGGCGGTATCGGAAGCCTTGGGAGACAGGCGGGGTATACGTCGTTTTGGAACTGCAACGATCCCAATGGATGAGACACTCTCGCGGATATCGGTCGATGTCTCCAATCGGCCTTATCTCGTCTGGCGCGTGGATTTCTCGCGGCCGAAGTTGGGTGACATGGACACCGAGCTCTTCAAGGAATGGTTTCAAGCTTTCGCCCAAAACGCCGGGGTGACCCTCCATGTTGAAAACGCCTACGGCGAAAATAACCATCACATCGTCGAGTCTTGTTACAAAGGCTTAGCGCGCGCGTTGCGCGACGCCATTGAACTCGATTCACGAAACGCGGAGGAAGTGCCGTCGACGAAAGGCGTTTTGAACGTCTAAGCGAGCCAGGTGCTCCATATATGAAACGATGCGAATTTATGCAGTTTACGAAGAAGCAAGCTCACCGGGCCACGATGCGGACGAAGATGTCGTCCTCGTCAAGGAGGGTTTCTGCTGGCCGGCGTTGTTCTTTTCTCTGATTTGGGTCCTCTATCACCGTCTTTGGCTGGTCGCGATTACGCTGGTCATCCTGTTTGTGGGAGTCGGGGCGGCGCTTGTTTTTTTTCATGGCGGAGAGGCCTATGCGGCTCTTGCTCTGATCGGGCTTGCCTTGGTGCTTGGAGTGGATGGAAATAATCTGCGTCAGTACTTTCTCCTCAGCGGAGGATATTCCTTTTCCGGAGTCGTCGCGGGGCGCGGTGTGCCCGAGGCGGAGTTACGCTTGTTCTCCGCCCTAGGTCCGCGCATCTACTTGCCGTGAGCGATGGCGGCTACATTCGATGACGGTTGCCATCATCGATTACGGCTCCGGGAACCTACGTTCCGCGGCCAAGGCATTTGAGCGCTCAATACGTGAAAGCGGACGCTCAGATCCTGTTAGGGTCACGAATTCCGCTGAGGAAGCGGCAGCGGCCGATCGAATCGTTCTGCCAGGCGTCGGGGCGTTCGCAGACTGCCGCAGCGGACTCGACAGCCTCGACGGAATGGTGGAAGCGCTTGAAGAGGCTATCATCATCCGCGGCAAGCCATTCCTCGGAATATGCGTAGGAATGCAGTTGATGGCCACGCGGGGCCTGGAACACGGAGAGCATCCTGGTTTCGGGTGGATCGAAGGTGATGTCATGCCGATCGATATGCGGTCCCCTGCAGAAAGAAATGGATCAACTCTGAAAATTCCCCATATGGGGTGGAATGACATAGTCTTGGACCGGGCGGATCATCCGGTATTTGCGGGCCTGCAGGACGGAAGCCATGCCTACTTCGTGCACAGCTTTCATATGGTCTGTCGCCGACCGGAAGATCAGCTGGCGCACGTAGAATACGGCGGACCTGTTGTTGCAGCCGTGGGTCGTGACAACATCGTGGGCACACAATTTCATCCCGAGAAAAGTCAGGCTGTGGGCCTGCAAATCATAGGGAATTTTCTGTCATGGCAACCGTAATAGAACAGACAGGTATTGAGTGGGTGATGGAACTCACTGACCATGATCTAGAAGAGCTCTGTCAGGCAACCGAGGAGGCCATCTTGGATGGCAACGGGTTTGGTTGGCTGACCCCGCCACCACGGCGGGTGCTCGAATCTTTTTGGCACGGCGTGTTGCTGGTTCCCGAACGCGAACTCATCGTAGCGCGTCTGGAGGGAAGCATTGTTGGCTCGGCGCAACTGCAGCGACCGTCATCCAACAACGAAGCGCAGTCGTTTGCCGCGCGCATCACAACTTTTTTCCTGGCTCCTTGGGCACGTGCCCACGGCCTTGGCCAGGCGATGCTTGACGCCACGGAACGGCGCGCGCGCGATGCCGGTTTCGGCACGCTGGAACTCGATGTCCGCGCCACTCAGTCCGCGGCGATTCGGCTCTACGAGCGTGCAGGTTTCAGGAGATGGGCGACCAAGGATAAATATGCCTTTGTCGGGGGTCAGTTCGTGCCGGGCTACTACTTCGAAAAGGATATTGGGGCGTCGTCCAGGTGATCCTCTATCCGGCAATTGATCTCAAGGACGGTCAATGTGTGCGCCTGATTCGCGGCGAGATGGGATCCGCCACCGTTTTCAACGATGATCCGGCAGATCAGGCCCGTGCCTTCGAGGCGGCCGGCTTCCAGTGGCTGCACATCGTCGATCTCAATGGCGCTTTTGCTGGAGAACCGGTCAATGCCGACGCTGTCGAGGCCATTCTTTCCGCCGTATCCATACCCGTCCAATTGGGCGGAGGAATTCGCGATCTCGAAACCGCCGCCGCTTGGCTTGAAGGTGGTGTGAGAAGAGTGATTTTCGGAACCGCAGCCGTCGCAGCGCCAGATGTCGTTCGCGAAGCTTGCCGCAAATACCCGAAGCAGATCGTTATCGGAATCGATGCGCGAGAGGGCCGGGTCGCGACGGATGGCTGGGCCAGCGAGTCGACCGTGTTTGCCACCGACCTTGCGGCCGAGTTTGAGAGCGCCGGCGCCGCGGCTGTTGTCTATACCGATATAGAGCGTGACGGCGCAATGAACGGTCCAAACTTGTCCGCAACCGAATCCTTTGTCCGAAACACCAGCATTCCCGTGATCGCAAGTGGGGGTGTCGCGTCACTTGATGATTTGGCAGCATTGAAGCGCATCGCCCACCTCGGATTGGATGGCGTAATTTCTGGCCGGGCGTTGTATGACGGTCGAATTGCGCCGACCGACGCTTTGCTATTGCTTGCGGCCTGATCGGGGCAAACCTTGCTCAAACCTCGCATCATTCCATGTCTTGACGTTCGCGGCGGCCGAGTGGTCAAGGGCATCAATTTCGTCGACTTGGTCGACGCCGGTGATCCGGTGGAGCAGGCTCGTGTTTACGATTCGCAGGGCGCCGATGAACTCTGTTTTTTGGATATCACAGCAAGTCACGAAGAGCGTGAACCATTGTTGGATGTGGTGTCACGCACGGCGGAGCAATGTTTCATGCCACTTACCGTGGGCGGCGGGGTCCGCGCGATCGAGGATATCCGCACCCTCCTTCTTGCGGGCGCCGATAAGATCTCAATTAACACGGCAGCGGTGCATCGGCCCGAGTTTGTCGCCGAGGCCGCGCACAAGTTTGGCAGCCAGTGCATCGTCGTTGCCGTCGATGCAAAGCGAAGCGGTGGAGAACGCTACGAGATCTTCACCCACGGGGGACGCAAGGAAACCGGGATCGAAGCGATTTCCTGGTGCCAGCGCATGGTTGAGCTTGGTGCAGGAGAGATACTTCTGACGTCCATGGATCGCGACGGCACGAGGGAAGGGTTCGATATCGAACTTACGCGGTCGGTTGCTGACGCGGTTTCTGTTCCTGTCATTGCCAGCGGCGGCGTGGGAACGCTCGAACATCTGGTCGAGGGGATTCGAGCTGGTCACGCAATGGCGGTTCTGGCCGCCTCGATTTTCCATTTCGGGATATTCAGCATTGCCGAGGCAAAAACCCATATCGAACAAGCAGGTATTCCTATTCGGCGGTGACGCGGCCTTGTCCCACGTCGCGCAGTGCCCATGACATTGGCGGGGTGATCTGGTACCCAGAAGCGTCCCCGCGGAGGGGCAATCGTTGCGGACCGGTGAGACACATGACCGAGAATACCCTGAATGGCGCGGCGATCGATCGCTTGTTCGCCATTATCGAGGATCGGCAGGGCGCTGACCCGGAGGAAAGCTATACGGCCAAATTGTTCGCGCGCGGACGGGCCAAGATCGCCCAGAAGACGGGTGAAGAAGCCGTCGAGACGGTCATCGCGGCGATGTCCGGAGACCGTGAAGAGATCGCGAAGGAAAGTGCGGATCTGCTCTATCACCTGCTCGTATTGTGGGCCGAAACAGGTGTGCGTCCCGCGGACGTTTACGCCGAACTCTCAAAACGGGAGGGCATGTCTGGTCTGGATGAAAAGGTGTCCCGTAACCCGGGCGCCGGGAAATAGCCTGAATCCGCTGAAGGCCGGAGGAACCAAATGGCTTATGACGACGAGAACATCTTCGCGAAAATTCTGCGCGGGGAGATACCCTGCGACAAGGTGTTCGAGGACGACTACGCACTGGCGTTTAACGATATCAACCCGCAACGGCCCGTCCATGTACTGGTAATCCCAAAAGGTCGGTACGTCGATGTCGACGATTTCACGGCGAATGCGTCAGACGCGGAAATCTCGGGTCTGTTTCGTGCGGTCGGTGAGGTGGCGAATATGATGGGCGTGTCCGATGACGGCTATCGCATCCTCTCCAACATTGGGGCCTGGGGCCATCAGGAGGTACCCCATCTCCATATTCATTTATTCGGCGGCGCCGACACCGGGCCCATGATCAAGCGCCAGGACTAGAGCAGATCAAGTCATTGTGCGGCGACAGGATGATCACTCCGTTCCAGCAAGGATTCGAGGCCTTCTGAAATCAGGTAAACAGCCACAGGTTCGGATCGGCCACGCACCTCGATTTCCTGACTTGGGAAACGGGAAAGGTCGACACCCGCGTGTTGTGCGAGGTCCTGGCTTACGACGAGCTTGCACTTGAACTCTTTGGTGGCGGCCTCCAACCGGCTTGCGGTATTGACGGTGTCCCCCATGGCTGTGAGTGACATGATCTCGCCGTAACCCATCTCACCGACGATGGTCATGCCGGCATGAATGCCCATGCCCATTCTGAATGGCTCGGAAATCTGGTGAATTAAGGAGTCGTTCAAGGTGTTCAGGGCATGGCCCATGGCCTGGGCAGCCGCTAACGCCTCCTGGCAGCCCCGCTCGGGTCCGCTTTCGATTCCGAACAACGCCATAATCCCGTCACCGATGTACTTGTCGACCCGTCCGCCGGCCCCTTCGATTGCCTCCCCCATAACGTGGAAGTACTGGTTGAGGATGAAGACCACATCGTAGGGTAGTCGTCCTTCGCTGAATTTGGTGAAGGCGCGCAGGTCGGCAAACAGAACGGCGATCTCCCGTTCATCCCCAGCGAGATATTTATCGCGGCTGAAGGCGTCCTTGGCGGTGGCCGTCGCTGACAACAACGGCGTGACCTGAAGGTCGTCCATGGGCCGAAGCTGGCACGCGAGGCGTACGCTTGCGGGTACGCCGACGCGATGCAAGACCCGTAGCTCGTCTTCGTTGGCCGCAGGAAGATTGCCATCGTGGACTTCGATATTGATGCGGCATGTCGAGCACCGGCCACGTCCGCCGCAGACCGCGGCGTGCGGGATACCGGCTGTCCGGCTTGCTTCCAGCACCGACATGCCCTTGGTTATCGAAACCCGCTGGCCCCCTGGGTAGGACACCGAAACCAACCCCATGCGGCGGTGCCAGAAACTCCGCCCAACCCGGGCGGCCAGGACCAGGATGAAAAGTATCGCCATACCGGTGAGCGTGGTGTTCAGCGTGTCGAGATACCATGCGACGGCGTCGTCATCAGGCCAATTTATGGTCTGCCGGACGTCGGCGAACCACATCGGGCTTTGTAGTCGGAGGATTACCTCGCGCCCCCCTTGGGCAAAGCCAAGGAGCGAGAGGAGGGGCACCAAAATGGAGATTGAGAACAGGACCGGCCTCCAGGTTGAGAACCAGGGTTTGAGCATGAGATAGCGACGAAGGCCGAGTGTCCCGTGGGTCCACGCCAAAATCATTGCGACAGCCTGCTGCACACCCACTTGAGGGGAGAATACCCATAGGTTCAGCAGCACCCAGGTATAGGTATCCTCGACACCGAATTTTTCGTGCAACAGACGATTGCCGATCACGTGACCGGCCAGCAGTGGCGGCAACAGGAGACCACTCACCACTTGTACCGCTTCGTGGAGCGGCATGCGCAGCGTACGCCGGCGGTAGAGTGTGTAGAGCGACAAGCCGGCGTGGATCGCCAGCGACCCGATCAACAGGATCGTGCCAACCGGATTTCGCCAAACGGCAAGGAACGGCTCGCGTCCCCACTCCATCGCCTCCAGCGATATCAGACCGAGCGCGTGGTTCAGCAGATGCATCGTCACGTAGACGTAGAGCACCATGCCCGAGTACAGGCGCAGCCGGCCGACCGCGTCGAATTTCACGGTCAAGCGGTGTCGCCCAGCGTTTCCCGGGCCAGTTCGGCGAGCGACGTCTCGGGTCGTGCGCCCATATGGCTGATTACTTCGCTCGCTGCGATCGATCCGAGCTTGCCGCAGGTGTAGAGATCCAGCCCTCGAGACAGGCCGAACAGGAAGCCCGCGGCATACAGATCTCCGGCGCCAGTCGTGTCGACCACGGCGTTGGCAGGCTCCGCATCGATGACATGGACCTCATCGCCCGAGATCACGACAGAGCCTTTTTCCGAGCGGGTCAGTGCGGCGATCTCGCAGTGTCCGCGGACGTGCTGAAGCGCCTCGTCGAAAGTGCCGACCTGGTAGAGCGACATGATCTCGTCTTCGTTTGCAAAGAGAACATCGATCTCATGCTCGGCGAGATGAACGAATTCCTCGCGCCAGCGATCAACGCAGAATGAGTCGGAAAGCGAGAAGGCGATTTTTCGGCCCGCCGTATGCGCGACTTCCGAAGCCTTTCGGAAGGCTTCCTTGGCCGCGGGCGGATCCCACAGATATCCCTCAAGATACGTGATCTGCGCGCGCGCAACCATGGATGCATCAACATCATCCGGACCGAGGTCCGCACCCGCTCCCAGGTAGGTGTTCAGGGTTCGTTGTGCATCGGGCGTAACCAAAATCAGACAGCGTCCGGTGGGCGGGCCATCCTCGGCGGGCGCCACATCAAACGCCACGCCGAGAGCGCGCAGATCGTGGGTGAATACGGCGCCCAATTGGTCGTCGCGGACCCGGCCGACGAAGCCAGCCTTTCCACCAAATCCCGCCAACCCCGCGATTGTATTCGCGGCCGAACCCCCGGAAACCTCGATTGCCGGACCCATCGATTGATAGAGGGTTTCCGCGCGCGACGTGTCGATCAGGGCCATGCTGCCCTTCACGAGCCCCTCACGCATCAAAAATTCATCATCGGCATGCGATAACACATCCACAATCGCATTTCCGATGCCGACGACGTCTAGAGGACCATTATTCATTGCCTACCCCGCTTGCTGAGTTTCGTTGCAAACTACCACGGCCTGATTCGAGACGACAGGGCGTGAGGCAACCGTTATCTTGCGCGCGGTCTGCGTGGTTATCTGTGATTTGAGGTTTCGCTTAACAATTCCAACCCGACTGAGCGCCGGAAGTACATGATTAGATCAATCTCCCTTGCCATACGCCAATTGCCGGATCCCGCATTCCGACGAGTTCTCGTTCAGTCACTGTTGTTGGCGGCCGTGGTGTTTGTGGGTTTGGCCACCATCGTGTGGTTTTTCATGGCGGGCACGAACTTTTTTACGTTCTGGCTTCTCGAAATGATTGTCGACGCGCTGGGCGGCATCGCGGTTGCCGTGATGACGTGGCTGTTATTCCCGGCGGTGGCCTCTTTCTTCGTCAGTCTGTTTCTGGAAGACATCGTTGCCGCAGTCGAAAATCGTCATTACCCCGACGATCCGCCCGCTCGGTCCGTGCCACTCTCGACAACGATCTCGGTTTCGCTGCGCTTCACCGGGGTGACGATTGCGCTCAATTTGTTGGCGTTGCCGTTATATCTCCTGACTTTCTGGTTTCCGCCCTTCGCGCTCGCGATCTTCTACGGACTCAACGGCTACTTGCTGAGCCGTGAATATTACGAACTCGTTGCTCTCCGACGGTTGGACACTGTGGCAGCGGTTTCGTTGCGCAAGGCGAATAAACAACGTCTATTTCTTGCTGGCGTCATCATTACGTTCTTGTTCACGATACCCATCGTGAACCTATTTGCACCGGTGATCGGTGTTGCCGCCATGGCACATGTTTTTCGGTCATTGGGGACGGGCGACTCGACTTGAGTCCTGTTCCTCAACCTTGCCAAAGGATCAACGAATTGCCGGCGTGGCGTGGCCCATTCGTGAGGGGCGCCGTGCTTGCGGCCTTGTCATTCATCGTCGTGGCTTGTCACGGTACGACAGGGGAGCCGCCGGCATCGTCCCTCGGGATTGCGTCTCGGTCAGCGGATACAAGTGAGAACGGGAAAGCCGCCCCATCGTCTCCAGAAAGTGCGGAACAAAAGAGTGCGGATGTCACCACCGCCCCTTTAGAAGCAGCAGCACCCGCCAGCGAGATGACTCTGGAGGACATCAAAGCAGATGAGGGCACAACGAGTGCTCAGCCGACCATGAGCACGACAGTGGTCTCCGTCGAGGAAAAAGAACCAGCACCGGTGCAATCCAAGCCGGAGGCCCGGCCGGATTCGCTTATCGGGTCCCGTCGAAGCGATCTGCTCGCGCGTCTCGGCACGCCGACCCTGCTGCGGCGCGAGCCGCCAGCGGAGTTTTGGCAGTTTGCCGGTGATGGCTGCGTGCTTCACGTCTATCTGTACGAGACGGATTCAAGCGAGCGCTATGAGGTAACGCACGTCGAACTCCTGCCGCGCGGCGGACTGGATGCAGTGCCCTCGGGCTGCTTTAGCCGCATGCTTCTCGACGGGCGGCAAAAGGCAGGCTAATTCACGCGATGGCCTTGGCCTTGTAAGAACAGAGATCCGCGATGGTGCAAGCGGAGCAATCGGGCTTGCGGGCTTTGCAAACGTAACGCCCATGCAGGATCAGCCAGTGATGGGCATGTTGCTTCCAATTCACTGGAACGGCCTTTTCCAGCTTCTTTTCCACGGCCAGCGGGGTTTTGCCAGGTGCAAGACTCGTTCGGTTCGACACCCGGAAAACATGCGTGTCCACGGCGATCGTCGGTTGATCGAATACGTTGTTGAGCACCACGTTGGCGGTCTTTCGGCCGACTCCCGGGAGCCGCTCCAGCGCATCCCTGTCGTCGGGGACTTGGCTGTTATGCTCCTCGATCAGCATTTTGCTCAAGGCGATGATGTTTTTGGCCTTTGCCTGATAAAGACCGATCGATCGCACGAAATTCCGGACGTTCTTTTCGCCAAGCTTCACCATTTTCTCAGGTGTATCCGCAGCAGCGAAAAGCGCCGGGGTCGCCTTATTGACGCCAACATCCGTCGCCTGCGCTGAGAGCACCACAGCCACCAGCATTGTGTAAGGAGAAGTTGAGATGAGCTCCGTTTTAGGTGCCGGAGTCTTCGCCGACAGGCGCTTAAACATCTCGTCGATTTCAGAACACTTCATGTCTTTCCCTATAACGGTTTGCAGAGACGACGGCAAAGGTCCGGGTTCGAATTTTCGGCAATCCCAATCGATTTGCTGAATTTACTAGACCCAATTAACATTCCTTCATGCATCTTCCTCCGCATAACTCGCGGAAGCGAGGCAGTGAAGTTCCCGTGTTCGACGTCGAGTTGCGGCCGCACCGGTCATTGAGTCCACTCGGTTTCTGGCTCCTGATGTCCGCTGTCTCGGCCGTTTGCTTCACGGCAGGGGTGGCGTTTGTGGCCATGGGAGCGTGGCCGGTCTTCGGGTTTCTTGGCCTCGATGTTGCCTTGCTCTATTTCGCGTTTCGTCTGAATTACCGGTCTGGGCGCTTGGTGGAAACGATTTGCATGACCGACCGGGAACTTGTCGTCACCCGGCACTTTCCGGGTGGCCGGGTTCGAGAGTGGCGGTTCGTGCCATATTGGGTCCGGGTGTCCTTGGAGATACCGCTGAGCCATGACAGCAAGCTCGTGTTGTCTAGTCACGGTCGGCACATACAGTTGGGGCATTTCCCCACGTCCGAAGAGCGACAGGAGGTCGCAGCCGCACTTCGCACCGCGCTCGCGTGCCGGAGAGAATTGCCGCAAACATAGGAGCCGACCGGCGGCGCTCACGAAAAGTCAGCAAGAATCGGGTGGTGGCCGACACCGTGAACAGTCATCTTTCTTGGCATGGTTTACAACAACATCCCGCACCAATTGGCGATGCCGCCATGCGATTCGGCCAACTTGGCCTATTCGGGCGCAGGTAACACCACGGAAAATGCGATGACTGAAGAAAAGCGACAATCCCCAGAACAGGCGCTACGCGATTACGAGCGCGTCGGCGACGCGATTCGCTATCTCGAGGACAACATCCGCGAGCAGCCGACGCTGTCCGACGTCGCTGCTGCCGTCAATATGAGTGAATTCCACTTCCAGCGTCTGTTCCGCCGATGGGCTGGAATCACGCCAAAACGCTTTTTGCAGTATCTCACCGTCGGTTACGCGAAGGAGGCGCTGGACGAGTCACGGAGTGTTCTCGACACGGCTTTCGAGATTGGCCTGTCCGGTCCTGGGCGTCTGCACGATTTGTTTGTCTCATGTGAAGCCATGACACCGGGCGAATACAAGGAGATGGGCGCTGGCCTGATTATCAGCTACGGGTTCCATTCAACCTGCTTCGGCGAATGTTTGATCTTCCTTACGGAGCGCGGGATCTGCGGTCTCGCATTCGTCGAAAGCAACCGTGATGCCGCGCTTCGAAATCTCGGTGCCCAATGGTCTTTAGCTACGCTCCGGCATGAGCCCGGGGCGACGGCGCCCTACGCGGAGCAAATATTCGGCGATGGCTTTGCTCCCGGACCGGCACTCCGTCTGGTTCTCAAGGGGACGAATTTCCAGGTGCGGGTCTGGGAGGCCCTGATGCGGATTCCACCCGGGCACGTTACGACCTATCAGGCGTTGGGCACGTATCTCGGAAAGCCGACGGCATCGCGTGCGATTGGGTCGGCCGTTGGGCGCAACTCGATTTCGTACCTGGTGCCCTGCCATCGCGTCATCCACAAGTCCGGTCTGGTGACGGGCTATCGTTGGGGTCACGTTCGTAAACGCGCGCTTTTGGGATGGGAAGCGGCCCGGCACACGGAAGGCGTACAAACGGCCGCATAATGGATTGGCCCGCTCCGGCCTGCTTTGCCGCTCTAGCAGGCAGCTGTTAAACACGCGCCGCGCGAGAGATCGCAAAACCGCCCACGGAATTGCGGCCCATGGCACTTCGGTTGGCTCCCAATCTACGCGACTATCTGTTGCTTCTTGCACTCGCACTGATGTGGGGGGCCGCATTTCTGCTGATCAAGGTCGCCGTGGCCACGGTGCCGCCGTTCACCATCGTGGCCTTCCGATTGCTCATCGGCACCACGCTCTTGCTGGCCTATATCGCAATCCTCGGCCATCGGTTGCCGGCGACCGCCGGCGCATGGGTACTGTTCGCCTTTATCGGCTTGCTCGGAAACGTCATTCCTTTCGCCCTGATCGGCTGGGCCGAAATCCGTATCGACAGCAGCCTCGTGGCGATTCTCGTTGCCACGGTGCCGCTCTTCACGGCCATCTTGGCGCACTTCTTCACAGAGGACGAACCCTTGAGCATCCGACGTTTCGTCGGCGTTTGCATTGGGCTTGTCGGTGTGCTGGTTCTCGTCGGTTGGGATGCGCTGGCCGGACTCGGGGCGACGGTGTTGTCACAGCTCGCCATCGTTGGCGCAGCGTTGTCGTACGCTTGCACAAACATCTTGGCGCGGCGGGCGGTCACGGGCTCGAGGGGAAGCGCAAGCGCCGCGGCTCTCATTTGCGCGCTGCTATGGGCCATACCGTTGAGCGCAGGTCTGGATCAGCCATGGGAGCTCGAGCCGTCAGTCGATTCCCTGCTCGCCATAACCGCGCTGGGGGTGGTGAGTACGACGCTCGCCTATATCGTCTATTTCAGGCTTGTCCGGACAGTCGGGGCGACTTTCGTCTCATTCGTGAACTATCTGATCCCGCCCATCGGTGTCGGGCTCGGCGTGATTCTGGCGGGCGAGACTCCGACCCTGCGTTCGTTACTGGCTTTGCTGATTATCCTGGCCGGGATCGCGGCGACGCGGCGGGCCTGAATACGCTGCTCAATCCCCAAGACCGAGAACGTCTGCCATCGAATAGAGGCCCGGCGGTTTGCCCTGTAGCCAGAGTGCGGCGGTGAGGGCGCCACGTGCAAAGATGGTCCGGTCCGTTGCTTTGTGGCTAAGCTCGATGCGCTCGTTGTCGGCAGCGAAGATCACCGAATGTTCGCCCGCGACGTTGCCGCCGCGCAAGACGGCGTACCCGATATCACCCGGGCGCCGTTCGCCGGTGATGCCGTCTCGGCCCCGATCCGCGACATCGTCATGGGAGACTCCGCGGCCTGCCGCGCCCGCCCGCCCCAGTGCCAGTGCGGTGCCTGAAGGAGCATCAACTTTGTGCCGGTGGTGCATCTCCAGGATCTCGATATCGAAGTCAGACCCGAGGGTGGCGGCCACGCGCTGGGTCAGCGCGAGCAGCAAATTTATCCCGACGCTCATATTCGCAGCGCGAACGATGGCCGTCTTGGAGGCCGCCGCCACGATCATCGCTTCCTGGTCCGGTTCCAGTCCTGTCGTTCCGGCAACAAGCCCGGCACCCTCTGCCGCGGCAAGTTCTGCATGATGGGCCATGGCCGCAGGTGACGTGAAGTCGAGGACGACATCCGCAACCTCGAAAACGTGCCGCGGGTCCTTGGTTACGGTGAGGCCCAGCGTCCCGAAACCAGCAAGCTCACCCAAATCCAGACCGATGGCGTCACTGTCCTCGCGCTCGCTACCGCCAACCAGAGCACATTTCTCATGTTCCGCCACCTGACGCATTAGCGCCCGTCCCATGCGTCCAGCGCAGCCGGTTATTCCGACCTTGAGCTCAGTCATCTTTTTGCTAGCCATCACCCGTGTCTCCCCAGGTGCCGATATAAAGGCACCTCAGTTGTTCGTGGGATGCAAGCACATGGAGAAGGGTCTGTGAAGCTTGGAACGGCAGGGTGCCGTGAAGAGGTTCAGTCGGTCAGGTCTTCCCACATTTCCTTTACTTTGGAAAGAAAGTTCTCCGACTCGGGGTTGGTCTTGTCGCTGCCGCCCTTCTCAAACTCCTGCAAGAGCTCCTTCTGACGCGGCGTCAGATTGCCCGGCGTCTCGATGGTGGCCTGAATATACAGATCGCCAACGCTGCGACCGCGCAATGCGGGCATGCCCTTACCCTTCAACCGGAATTGTGTTCCCGTCTGCGTGCTGGCCGGTATGGAAACCCGGGATCTTTTGCCATCGAGGGTTGGGACTTCAATCTCACCACCGAGAGCGGCGATGGTCATTGGAATCGGGACGCGGCAAAAGAGATTCAGACCGTCTCGCTGAAAGAGACTGTGCGGCTGAATCGAAAGGAAAATGTAGAGATCTCCCGCGGGTGCACCACGCAAACCGGCTTCGCCTTCACCCGAAAGCCGGATCCGGGTGCCATCCTCGACACCGTGTGGAATGTCGACATTGAGCGTCCGTGATTTTGCAGTCCGGCCGCTGCCATGACATGTTTGGCAGGGATCGTCGATGACGTAGCCGGCTCCCTGACAACTGTGGCAGGTTCGCTCGATCGTGAAGAAACCCTGTTGGGCACGTACCTTGCCCGCACCTTGGCAGGTGCCGCACGGCTTCGGATCGGCGGCATTGCGTGCGCCGGTACCGCGGCAATCGTCACAGGACACCGTGGAGGGCACGTCAATGTCGGCCTTGCGGCCGTTGAAGGCATCATCGAGCGAAATTTCGAGGTTGTAGCGAAGGTCGGCGCCACGAGAACTGGTATTGCGGGAGCGGCGTTGGCCACCCGTGACTTCGCCGAAAAGGTCATCGAAAACGTCGGCAAAAGAGCCACCGCCGAACGAGAATTCGAAACCGCCTGCGCCGGGTCCCGCCGACTGTTCGAATGCGGCATGACCGAATTGATCATAGGCGCCGCGCTTCTGATCGTCGGAAAGTACGTCGTAGGCTTCGCTGATCTCTTTGAATTTTTGCTCGGCCTCGGCGTCGTCCGGGTTTTGATCCGGATGATATTTCATCGCCAGCTGGCGGTAGGCCTTCTTGATTTCGTCGGTGGCCGCGCCACGCTGCACGCCCAGAAGCTCGTAGTAGTCCGACTTAGCCATGCACTAAATTCCGGAGAGTTGAGGTTCACAAATCAAGTTGAAATGGCTTGCGGACAGCTTTCGCACGGTCCGCGATACACGGATGCTCTAAGCAGATTTGTCCCGCTTTTCCTCGTCTTCGACTTCTTCGAAATCGGCGTCGACGACATTGTCGTCGCCGGCCATCGGGCTCTCGGAGTCATCAGACGAACCCTCGGATGGGGCGTCGTCCATGTCCGCCGCCGCCCCCTCTTCTTCGGCCTGCGCTTTGTACATAGCTTCGCCAAGCTTCATGGAGGATTGGGCAAGGGCCTGGGATTTGTTCTGGATATCTTCGGGGTCATCGCCCTCCATCGCAGCCTTCAGGGCTTCCAGGTCGCTTTCGATCGCTGATTTTTCCTCGGCAGTGACCTGGTCACCGTATTCCTCGACGCTTTTCTCGGTGGCGTGAATTAGGGCTTCCGCCTGATTCCGGTTCTCAGCGAGTTCACGGCGCTTTTGGTCGTCTGACGCATGCTCTTCTGCGTCCTTGACCATCCCGTCGATTTCACCGTCAGAGAGTCCGCCGGATGCCTGGATGCGAATCTGCTGTTCCTTACCCGTGCCCTTGTCTTTGGCCGAGACGTTCACGATGCCGTTGGCGTCGATATCGAAGGTGACTTCAACCTGCGGCACGCCGCGTGGCGCAGGAGGGATTCCGACCAGATCGAACTGACCCAACATCTTGTTGTCGGAAGCCATCTCGCGTTCACCCTGAAAGACTCGGATGGTAACCGCGTTCTGACTGTCTTCAGCGGTTGAAAATACCTGGCTCTTCTTGGTGGGGATCGTCGTGTTCCGGTCGATCAGTCGCGTAAAGACACCGCCGAGCGTTTCGATGCCGAGCGACAATGGCGTAACGTCGAGAAGCAAGACGTCTTTGATATCGCCCTGCAGGACGCCTGCCTGAATGGCCGCGCCGAGTGCGACAACTTCATCGGGATTGACCCCTTTGTGGGGCTCCCGGCCGAAGAAATTCTTCACCGTCTCAAAGACCTTGGGCATCCGGGTCATGCCGCCGACCATGACGACTTCCTGAATGTCCCCGGCCGTGAGGCCGGCATCTTTCAGCGCGTTCTTACAGGGTTCCATGGTACCCGTGATCAGGTCCTCGACGAGGGCTTCGAGTTTTGCCCGCGTCAACTTCATGGTGAGATGCTTCGGACCCGATTGATCGGCCGTGACAAAAGGCAGATTTACCTCGGTCTGCGTCGCGCTCGAAAGCTCGATCTTCGCCTTCTCCGCGGCTTCCTTGAGTCGTTGTAGGGCGAGCTTGTCCTGGCGAAGGTCGATGCCCTGCTCTTTCTTAAACTCATCGGCGAGATAGTCGATGATCCGCTTGTCGAAGTCTTCGCCGCCTAGGAATGTGTCGCCGTTCGTGGACTTTACTTCGAACACACCGTCGCCCAATTCCAGAACGGAGACATCGAACGTGCCGCCACCCAGGTCGTAGACTGCGATCACGCGGTTGTCGCCTTTGTCCAATCCATAGGCTAGCGCCGCGGCCGTAGGTTCGTTGATGATGCGCTTGACGTCGAGGCCTGCAATCCGTCCGGCATCCTTGGTGGCCTGCCGTTGTGCGTCGTTGAAGTAGGCGGGCACTGTGATGACGGCTTCGTCGACCGACTCACCGAGGTAAGACTCGGCCGTCTCCTTCATCTTCTGCAGGATAAAGGCGCTGACTTGGCTTGGAGCGTAATTTTCGTCACGGGCTCTCACCCAAGCGTCACCGCTATCTGCCTTGACGATGTTAAAGGGCACCATATCGATGTCCCTCTGAGTCATAGGATCATCGAAGGTTCGTCCGATCAGGCGCTTGATCGCGAACAATGTGTTTTCTGGGTTTGTGACGGCCTGGCGCTTGGCGGATTGGCCAACGAGGCGCTCTTTGTCCTCGGTAAATGCCACCATCGATGGGGTCGTTCGCCCGCCTTCGGCGTTTTCCACGACCTTGGCGTCTCCGCCTTCCATCACGGCGATACAGGAATTGGTAGTACCGAGATCGATACCGATGATTTTGCCCATGACAAACACCTTTCGCGGCAAATCCGAGCGACCCTGATACGGCTCCGCCCGAACTCCCTGAGTTGTGTAACGTTAAGAAGTATCGTGACCAGTGCTGAAGCGCTGGTGGCTTATATAAGTACGAGTTCCTGTCCTCGCAAGGACTCTGGACGCTGAAAATTTCCTGAATTCTTTCTGCAGGCCAAGCGGACATATAAATTTTTGGCGAACGCCCGTACACTTCCTCTATGAGCGTCTCCCGATGATCGTCTCCGCCAGTTATCGCACCGATATACCGGCCTTTTATGGCGACTGGTTCATGAAGCGTCTGACAGCCGGTGAGTGCCTGGTTGCAAATCCCTATGGTGGGCCGCCGTATAGGGTTTCGCTCGATCGCGAAGCGGTTGACGGTTTTGTATTCTGGACGCGGAATCCTCTTCCATTCACGGAAAATCTGGCGGAAATCAACGTGCTCGGGTACCCGTTCGTGGTGCATGTTACGATCGTCGGCTACCCGATGACTATTGACCGCTCGGTTCCACCCGTTGACGCACAGGTGGATACGTTTGTTCGCTTAGCGGGCACTTATGGCTCTGCCGCCCTGGTGTGGCGCTACGATCCCATCGTGCTGAGTTCCCTGACCCCTGCCGCATTTCATCTCGACAACTTCGAGCGGATTTGCGCACGGTTGACGGGATCGACCGATGAGGTCGTGATATCGTTCGTGAATCCCTATCGTAAGTCCCGCCGTAATCTTGACGCGGCCGCAAAGCAGCATGGATTCAGCTGGTGGCAAGCGGATGAGGCGGAAGTCACGGGAGTTCGCGTCAACCGCCGCGTCGAATGGCATGCGCGTTTCGCTTTGCTCTCAACCACAATTCCTGATCCCCGAAGTCCATGCGGCCTGCTGTGTGGATGCAGGACGATTGGCGCGGGTCTCGGGTCGGGATATCACGTCCCGGCGGAAGGGCAACAGACCGGGATGCCTATGCCATGAATTCCGTGATATCGGTGCATACGATACTTGTGTTCATGGTTGTACTTATTGCTATGCGGTCAAAGATAGAAAGCAGTCCGCCGCTCGCCATAAGCAGCACGACTCCGATGCTCGGATGCTGAGTTGATCAATTCTGGTTCGACCAGATTTAAGTTACGAACGTTCGGAAATTCTAAATCCAGTCAAGTTGATCTTCTGCCCGCGGGACAATCCATAGATTTCGAATTCGACACGATAGCTTCTAGGCCTTGGTGTCGAGCCTTGTTCCCTCATCGGCTTCGGGTTGATCGCTGGAAGCTTCCGCAGGTGTTTCCGGGCTTGACGGTTTCTTCGAGACGCCAACCATCGCCGGACGCAAAAGGCGGTCGCCGATGACATATCCGGCCTGCGCCACTTGAACCACGGTACCCGGTTCAGACTCAATGCTTTCAATCTCATACATTGCCTGGTGGAAGTTGTGGTCGAACTTCTCCCCCAGGGGTTCGATCTGCTTGATTCCGTGGCGCTCCATGGCCGTCTGGAGTTCGCGCTGTGTGAGTTCAACTCCCTGATACAGCGTTTCCATCGCTTCGCTGCTGGTGCGTGTCTCCTGCGGGACCGCGTCGAGGCCGCGCGCGAGATTGTCACTCACAGAAAGCACATCCCGCGCAAAGTTTGCGATCGCATACTTTGCGGTGTCTTCCTTGTCACGCTGGGCGCGGCGACGCGTGTTTTCCACCTCGGCAAGTGCCCGCAAGAGTTGATCTTTGAGGTCCCTGATCTGTTCTTCAGGCCCGGGCTCGGCATTTATCTCATCTTCCGCCTCCGCGGCCTCACCTACTGTGTCAGGCGCGGAAGGTTGATCCGTCTCTTCGACGGCTTCTGACGAGGCAGAGTCCGGCTCGGTATTGGGGGCCAATTCGCCCTCGGGAGCCAATTCGCCCTCGGGAGGATGCGCCGAGAGGTCGTTTTCCGTCTCCGGCTTTGCCTTGTTGTCGTTCAAGCGTTTGATCTCCGTGTTGTCGTTTGCGCCGTGATCGATGGTTCCGGGCATCTTTTCATGCCGCCCTTCGGGTTCAGCTTACCAGTCCTCCCACAACCTTGGCGGTATAGTCGACCATGGGGATGACGCGAGCGTAATTAAGCCGTTTCGGTCCGATGACGCCGATGGCGCCGATGACCGAGTTGCTTGAGTTCCTATAAGGGGCAACCACAAGAGAACAGCCAGCCATATTGAACAGCTTGTTCTCGGCCCCGATGTATATCTGGACACCCTCGCCGCCTTCTGCAAGTTCAAGCAGGTGGACGACTTCATTTTTGGTTTCGAGGGCCTCGTACAATTCGCGCACGCGCTCCAGATCTTCAATGGCGTTGACATCTTCGAGCAGTCGCGCCTGACCGCGAACGATCAATGTTTCACGCGTCGTATCACCGCTCCATGTGGCCAGCCCGGCCTCGACGATCCTAGCCGTCAACTCGTTCAGCTCGACCCGGTCCGCTTCGCGCTCCTGGACAATGCCTAGACGCGCCTCATCAAGCGTCAATCCTATAAGGCGCGCACTCAAATAATTCGAGGCCTCGACCAGGACGGAAGGCGGCAGATCCAGAGGCGTTTCGATAACCCGATTCTCAACCAGGCCATCGCTGCTGACCAGGATGACCAACGCCTTCCCCGGGGACAGACTGACAAATTCCGCCTGCTTGAGCGCGGCGTCCTTCCGTTTGGGTGCGACGACGAGACCGGTATAGCGGGACAATCCGGACAGCAGTTGCGACGCCTCGGTCAGCACTTCCTCTGTGCCACGGCCCGCCGCGGCACAACGTGCTTCGATATCAATACGCTCCTGCTCGGTTAGATTTCCGACCTCGAGGAGACCATCGACAAAGAACCTGAGGCCAGCTTCGGTCGGCAGGCGGCCTGCGGACGTGTGAGGGGAAAAAAGCATCCCGACACGCTCCAAGTCGGCCATCACGTGCCGGATCGATGCCGGAGACAATGTGATGGGCAGACGGTCTGCGATCGTTTTCGATCCCACCGGCTCGCCGGTCTCAACGTAGATCTCAACGATCTGACGCAAAACCTCTCGGGAGCGCTCGCCAAGCTCCGTTATCATTGTTGTCCCAAACCTCGGATGAAAGGCGGCATAACTCTTCGCCTCACGTGAATTTGAATGTAGTAATGGGGTCCCCGTCCGTCAACGCGTGGCATAGGCGGATTGCTTGCTCAGGTGGTTTTTCCGCTAACGGTGCACGAGTTCGACCATGTCTGACGAAATTACGTCGCTTTCGATAGCCGAGTTGAGCCGGGCAATCACGTCGGGTGACCTGAGCGCACGAGCCGTAACGGACGCTCACGTCGAGCGCATCGACCGCCTTCAGCCTCAGATCAACTGTTTCATCGCCGAAGAACCGGACAGCGCGCGGGCGGCGGCGGAAAGATCGGACTCCGAAATATCAAGTGACCAACGCCGCGGCGATCTTCATGGAATTCCGCTCGCCCATAAGGATGTTTTCTACCGGGACGGCGTTCCCGTGACGTCTGGGATGCGGGTCCTCGATACCCCCGCGACATTTACTGCGACGGTGATCGAGCGCCTGGGTGCCGCCGGCGCGATCAATCTTGGTCGCCTGAATTTGGATGAATTTGCGGGTCTCGGGAAGAACGAGCATTTTGGTCGTTGCGTTAATCCGTGGAGCCCGGATCACATCAGCGGAGGTTCCTCCAGCGGGCCCGGCGTTGCGGTGGCTGCCCGCGTTGCCTGTGGTGCGCTGGGCTCCGATGCCGGCGGTTCGATTCGCATGCCCGCCGCGATGTGCGGAGTCGTTGGCTTGAAACCGACGTTCGGTTTGGTCAGCCGCTACGGCAATGTCCATACGACCTGGTCAGTGGATTGTCTCGGTCCATTGACTCGGACCGTTGAGGATTGCGCGATCGTCCTGCAGGCCATTGCCGGCCACGACCCTGAGGACCCGACGACTGCGGGTGTACGGGTCCCGGACTACAGGGCATCGCTGTCCGAGGATCTGAAAGGAATGATTATCGCGCGTGCCGTGGGATATCCCTTTGACACCGTTGATGATGAAACGGCTTCGTTGATGGAGGAGGCCCTGAAGACGTTCCGGGACCTTGGTGCCGATATCATCGACGTTGCAGTTCCCAACATTGACCAGCTCAACGACCTTCAGCAGGTGCTCACGAAGGCGGAACGCGCGACGATTTACAGCCGTGCACTCCGGACCAGACCTGACGACGTGTCGTTTACGGCCCGCAGCATCCTGTACGAGGGCTTTCTGATACCGGCGACGCGCTATCTCGAGGCCGTATCCCTCCGTCAGACTTTGCTGCGCGAGCACATTGATGCTGTTTACGCTCACGCCGACGTCTTGTTCACGCCGGTGATCACGACACCGGTTCCCGCGATCGCCGAGATCGAAACCGCCGATGCGGACGAATTGGAGCGGACCTTCACGGGGTCGGCGGGATGCGTGCGATTTGCCAGCTACCTCGGAGTTCCGGGCATGTCCGTGCCGTGCGGGTTCACGGCAAACGGATTGCCCACCGCCTTCCAGCTACTTGGACCACCATTCTCCGAAGACCGGCTCTTCCGGGCCGGACACGCCTACCAGCAGGCGACGGATTGGCACACGATCACACCACCACTTTGAAGTGAGGCCGTGTCCCATCTGGACCGGGCACGGCCTTATCTATAGAACCTCAATCTTCGGCAATCATCGGTAAACTTTGAGGGGAATGGCATGCGCCCATCCGGCCGCCGCGCGGACGAACTTCGCGAGATCATCCTCGAGCCCGGGTTTTCAAAACATGCCGAAGGGTCATGTTTGGCCCGCTTTGGCGATACGCACGTTCTGTGCACAGCGAGTCTCGACGAGCGCGTGCCGCCGTGGCTGCGGAACACCGGACGGGGCTGGGTCACCGCGGAATACGGCATGCTGCCCCGATCGACACACGAGCGCACGGATCGTGAGGCGGCCCGCGGCCGGCAGGGCGGGCGGACCCTCGAAATCCAGAGATTGATTGGCCGGAGCCTGCGGGCCGTGGTCGATCTGACGTCGTTCGGTGAGCGGCAGATCAAAGTTGATTGCGATGTAATCCAGGCCGATGGTGGAACGCGAACGGCGGCGATCACAGGGAGTTTCGTGGCGCTGCAGCAAGCCTTCGATCAAATGAAGACGAATGGCATCGTGACCGGCAATCCGCTGTCGGATCACGTAGTGGCGGTGAGCTGCGGATTGTTCGAAGGCGCCCCTGTTCTGGACCTGGACTACGCTGAAGACTCCAATGCCGACGCGGATGCCAACTTCGTTTTCACCGGTTCTGGCGCGATCGTCGAAGTGCAAGGGACGGCGGAGAAGGATCCGTTCTCCGAGCAGCAGTTCCTGGAGTTGCTCTCGCTGGCCAAGGCTGGCTGCAAACAGCTTATCGAATTCCAGCGCGGTGCCCTGCAGCAGAATTCGTGACGCGGCGCAGAGGATAGGGTCGTGGCGCGGGGTTTCCGTGAAAAGCGTCTCGTGATTGCGAGTCACAATACGGGCAAGGTCCGCGAAATCCGCGACCTGCTGCGGCCGTACGATGTCGATGTGGTTGCCGCGGCCTCCCTCGGTATCGAAGAGCCTGTGGAAAACGGCCAGTCCTTCAGCGAGAATGCCTGCATCAAGGCAGTGGCTTCCGCTTCGGCAAGTGATCTACCGGCGCTTGCCGACGACTCCGGTCTCGTCGTTCATGCACTCGGCGGAGATCCTGGAATTTATTCGGCGCGTTGGGCGGGTCCGGAAAAGAATTTTCATCTCGCGATGGCAGAGGTCGAGCGCCGCCTTGCGCAGACGGACTCTGCAGATCGGACCGTACATTTCATATCTGCATTATGCATCGCCTGGCCTGATGGACATGTCGAGGTGTTCGTTGGGCGGGTTGATGGCCATCTCGTGTGGCCACCGCGCGGCGACAGGGGATTCGGCTATGATCCAGTGTTCGTTGCCGAGGGCAGGGATGTGACATTTGGTGAAATGGAACCTGAGGAGAAACACGCGATCAGCCATCGAGCTGACGCTTTCCGCAAGCTCGTCAATGCCTGTTTCGATCGTTGAATCTGTGGACGGTAATTCGGGCCAAGCCGTAGGTGTCGAGGATGCAGGCCTCGGCCTCTACGTGCACTGGCCGTTCTGTGTTTCTAAATGTCCCTACTGTGACTTCAACAGTCATGTCCGCGAGACCATCGATCAGGAAAGGTGGGGCCGGGCGCTCGTTGGTGATCTTGAAGGCACGCTCTCTACAACCCCAACGGATGTGCTAAGGCCCCTCACGAGTGTATTTTTCGGTGGCGGAACTCCGTCACTGATGGCTCCCGAAATCGTCGCAGCTGTTCTCGATCTTCTATCCGCGCGCGGTTTAGTGGGCCCCCGAACCGAGATTACGCTCGAGGCCAATCCATCATCGGCTGACGCGAAACGCTTTGCGGCCTACCATGACGCAGGTGTCAATCGGCTGTCCATCGGGGTTCAGGCGCTGGACAACGAAGCGTTGCGGTTTCTCGGCCGGGCTCACGATGTCGGCGAAGCACTGGACGCGGTTGCAGCCGCCCGAGCCACATTCGACCGGGTATCCTTCGACCTGATCTACGCCCGGACCGGACAAACCCCGGAAGCTTGGCGGGAAGAACTCGAACGGGTTCTTGCTCTGGAGCCAGCTCATGTATCCCTCTACCAGTTGACCATCGAGCGAGGCACGCGCTTTCACGAGGCCCAGGCACGCGGAGATCTGACAGTGCCCGGCGAAGACGATGCCGCCACGATGTATGAAGACACCCTGTCGCGGTGCAAGGAGACCGGACTCGTTGCTTACGAGGTTTCGAACTTCGCCCACCCAGGGGAAGAATGCCGCCATAACCTGGTCTATTGGCGTTCGGGGGATTGGCTCGGTGTGGGCCCCGGCGCCCATGGCCGATTGGGTCAGGGGGAAGGCCGGGTTGCCACCCGGCAGTGGCGGAGTCCCGAGAAATGGCTCGATGCCGTCGAAAAGACGGGAACGGGTCTTGAAGCCTCGGAGGGTCTCGACGCTCCGACACGGGCGACCGAGATGTTGATGATGGGGTTGCGGTTGACCGAGGGTGTCTCCGCCGGACGCTTCAAGAGGATGGTCGGAAAATCTCTTCAGGACATGCTGATCCGCGATCGTGTCGATGGACTGGTGGAGGGTGGTTTTGTGGAAGTGTCACAGCACGGCGTGCGCACAACCCTCCAGGGCCGCAATGTCTTGAATACGCTGGTTTCACAACTTCTTCCGTAAACCGGAAATCTATGGATTGGTTGATCCAGGAGCTGTGCCGTGTAGCGGCGGTCGACGGGTGGGCCCATTGAGGAAGGCAATCATAACCGCAGGGGTCGCACGAACACTGCGCCTTCGACTAACCTGTGGTCATGGAACGCAGCGAAACGAGAATTTTGACGACACACGCCGGGAGCCTGCCGCGTCCCCCTGAGCTCCTGGACCTGTATGTTCGCCGTGCCGGCGGCGAAGACATCTCCCCGGACGAATTGGAACAACGGGTGCAGGCGGCCTTGCGGTGGGTGATTCCCCGGCAAGTCATCGCGGGTGTCGATATCGGCAACAACGGTGAGGCGCCGCGAGAGGGATTCTTCCTGTACGCGCAGCGTCGTATGAGTGGTTTCGAGGGCTCATGGGCCCGGCCTTTTGGACGTGATGCAACTCAATACCCGACATTCATGTCGTTGCGCGCATCACAGCTCAGCAACCGAGACGCCGTGACGAATTTCGGGCCGCCGGAAGCGGTCGGTGACGTTCAATATCTGGATCCCGACGCGGCGGACAAAGAGGCGATCGATTTCAGGGCGGTGATGAAAGAGACCGGCAGCGAATTTACCGAAGGGTTTCTCACGGCGCCGTCACCGGGGATCATCGCCACGGCAATGCGCAACCGGCATTACGATACGGAGGAGGCCTACGTGAACGCGCTCGCGGACGCCTTGCGTTTCGAATACGAAGCCATCGTCGGGCAGGGCTTTGTTCTGCAACTGGACTGTCCCGACCTCGCGATGGAGCGGCATATGCTGTTCGCCGACAAACCGCTGTCGGAGTTTGTCGCCTTCGTCGAAATCGTTATTGCCGCAATCAATCGTGCGTTGACCAACGTGCCCCGTGACCGGGTTCGGCTGCATGTGTGCTGGGGGAACTATGAAGGTCCGCATGATCGTGATGTGCCGCTCGACGACATCCGCTCGGCGTTGGCTGCAGCTGACGTCGGCGCCTTCGTATTTCCGCTCGGCAATCCGCGACACGCCCATGAATATCACTCATTTGAACATACGCCCCTTGCCGACGATCAGCTCCTCATTGCCGGTGTGATCGACACAACCAGCAATCTGGTCGAACATCCTGAAGTTGTTGCCGAGCGGCTGGAGCGGATTGCCCGGGCGGTCGGCGACCCATCCCGCGTCATCGCGGGGACCGATTGCGGCTTCGATACGTCCGCGGGGATGGGAGCGGTGGCCGAAGAGGTGGTTTGGGCGAAGCTGACTTCGTTGGCAGAAGGGGCCCGGCTGGCTTCCGAACGATTGTTCTAAAAAAGCATTGTCGACAAGTTCGCCCTAATATATTTGCTTTAGGACGCGCCGTCGGATGTAAACGCTTGGGGCGCCTTATCGATCACGCGAAGTCCTTGTGGCGCAACCTCGATAACCGCCAACCCCCTTTCTGCAATTCCATTGTTTTGGAAACGAAATATCCCGTCTGCCCCGGCGAAACCGCTTGGCTGCGTCAATGCGGTGTCCGAAAAATCAGGCCCTGTCTCATTCTGCATGAGCACGGACGCCAACGCGGCGGCGTCATAAGCAAGACTCGCAATGCGCGGCGGGGAATAGCCATGAATGGCTTCAAACCGTTTGGCGAACGCTGCCGACGTTTCTGGAGGTGGGCTTGCGAACCAACCCCCGACCAACGCGGGTTCGCGTCCCAAAGACGGTTCATCCCACAGGCCCGTGCCGAGAAACCGGATTTCGGCCGGGTCGACATCGTAAAATGGGAGAAGCGGGGCAATGGCGCGCAACCGGGCGCCGCCGTCTGCCAACATGACAGCCTGGTATTCCAGGAGGCCGGCCGCATCGCGCCTTTCAAGACGCTGCAGTTCTATCTTCGCGGCAGGGTCGTCCGTGGCCTCGAGGGCTTCACGTTGCAACAACAGAATATTATGCCGTCTCTCATAGTCGGCCAGTCGTTGTACGGGTTCGAAATATTCCGTGGCGTCCGGCAAGTAGCGTTCGATCTGGGAGACTTGCCCGCCATTTCTCAGGGTCGAGGCCTGAAATGCCGCGATGACGGCCTCGCCGTAGGCAGTCTCGGGGGCCAATGCGGCAAACTGCCAGATACCGCTCCTCGCGGCGAATTCAACCACGCGTTCAACCTGTTGTTCTGGCATGAAGCCAAGCAAGTAGACGCCGTTTCCCGCGACCAGGCGATCAGTGGAGAACGCGATAACATTTATGCCCCGCTCGCGTGCGGGCTCCGCGGCCGCGGCGACCGCCGCACTGAATACCGGACCCAAGATCAGTTGGACGCCTTCTTGAAGGACCGATTCAGCCGCGGCGCGTGCGCCTTCGGGCGTCCCCCCCGTGTCCCGGGGCAGAAGCGTGAGTCGCGGGTCACCAATTTCAAACAGGGCGATGAGCGCAGAATCGAGCAAGGCCTTGCCGAGCGCTTTCTCCCGGCCGGAAAGAGGCAATAAAAGCGCGATGCGAACAGGCCCCTCCGATCCCGTCGGTGGCGTTAGTTCGACTGCTAATGGCGGCTCGGGCGGCAGTTCCGGAGGCGCTGGTATGACGGGTTTCGGCTCCCACGCCTCTCTTGTGGGTGTCTGAATGTCGTCGCGCTCAGCCGGGTCGCGTGGTGCCGCATCCTTCTTCTGCACGAATTTGGGTTTTTGGGGCGCTGTTGGTGCGGACCGTTGTGCAGGTTCTTTCCGTCCGAGGTCTAGCCAACCAGCCACCTGGGCGGGTAGTTTCGTCTCCGCGCACGCTGATACTGCGAGGGCGGCAGCAACCCATGTCACGGCAACGATCTGGCGGGCGTTCCGGCGCCCTGACATCGGCGGTCGGTGCACCCGCGCGCTCCTCCACGACTTCTTCCTCGAGAAGCCAAAGTACCCGCGCCAATTCACCAAGTAAACGGTCGGAGCAAAGGCCGCCTGGCTCCAGTGACAAGCCCGGCGATCAGCCGAGTGGCTTGGTGGTAATTGCCACACCGATCGGAAACCTGGGCGACATCACGCTGCGCGCGTTGGATACCCTCAAACGAGTGGACGTCATCGCATGTGAAGACACACGAGTGTCACGCCGGCTGCTCGATCGCTACGCCATTTCGACATCAACGCTCGCTTATCACGAACACAACGCCGAGCGTGTTCGGCCAATGTTGATCGAGCGCCTGAAACGTGGGGACTCGATTGGCCTTGTCACGGACGCGGGAACGCCTTTGATATCTGATCCCGGTTTCAAACTGGTGCAGGCGGCCATTGACGCCGACGTTCCTGTGACCGCACTTCCCGGGCCCACAGCCATGATCATGGCGCTGACCGTCGCTGGGTTGCCGACCGATCGCTTCATGTTCGCTGGATTTCTGCCCAATAGGCAGAAAGCCCGGCGACGGACGCTTGAGGAGTTGCGGGCCCTTGATGCCACGCTCGTGTTCTACGATTCCCCGCGCCGTCTCGCTGCGACCCTGGCTGATATGACCGAGGTATTGGGTGCGCGGGATGTCGCCGTGGGGCGGGAACTGACCAAACTGTATGAGGAGGTCATACGAGGCCCGATAGACGAGATCGCGCGCCGTTATGCAGATGCTCCGGCGCCGCGGGGGGAGATTGTGATCGTTGTCGGCCCGCCGAAAGCCACGCCATTCGACGAGTCATCCCTGGATGACGTGCTGATCCAAGTCCTCCCGCATCACAGCTTGCGTGACGCAGTCGACCGGGTCACCGCCGATACCGGCTTGCCGCGACGGATGGTTTATCGGCGCGCCCTGACACTTGGAAAACAGGTGGATGCCAAATCTAGGATGAGTGATAAATAGTGCCGCTTGATGCGGCAGCGCGACGCAAGTCAGAGCGTGCGGGACGCCTTGCCGAACGGGTTTGTTCGCTGCACTTGAGACTGCGGGCCTACGGCATCCTGGCCCGCAATTTCCGGGCTCCGACAGGCGAGATCGATATCATCGCACGTCGGGGGCGTACTATTGTGTTCGTTGAAATCAAGCTGAGGCGCACGCTCGCGGACGCACTCGAATCGCTTGGGCCGACGCAGCGGCGACGGATCGCAACTACCGCCGAACTGTTTCTGGCTGGCCGGCCCGCGCTGGCCGGCCTCGACGCCCGATTTGACGTCATGTTAGTCGTTCCCTGGCGGCTTCCCGTGCATATCATCAACGCATGGCATATATAATATTGTCCAGGCGGGAGTGGGGCGCCGCCGGCCGCGGCAATCGTGTTGCGGTTCAGTAAGTTGGAGCACATCGCAATGACGCCACGCACATCTCACCGCCCACTGATCGCTCTTCTCCCGCTGGGTTTGCTTCTGACGCTCTCGGCGTGCGGGGGGCCCGGCCTGGTGGCTGGAGGTGCCGCAACGGCAGGCATCGCCGTTTCCCAGGAACGCTCTGTGGGAGCTGCAATCGAAGACACGGTCATCCAATTGCAGATCAAGCATTACTTGCTTGAGGCAAGCGACGATTTGTTCATCCGCGTCGGAAGCGAAGTACATGAGGGCCGGGTTCTGCTGACCGGCGTGGTGCCCATAGCCGAGAATCGGGTCGAAGCAGTGCGACTGACCTGGCAGGCCAGTGGAGTGCTGGAAGTCCTCAACGAGATTCAGGTATCCGATCGCGATGGTATCATCGACTATTTCAAGGACGTGAAGATCACGACACAACTGCGGTACCAGATGCTTCGGGACCGCGATGTTTCCGACATAAACTTTTCCGTCGAAACCGTGAACGGGATCGTCTATCTGATGGGTATTGCACGCGGCCAGTCGGAGCTGGAAAGAGTCACCACGCACGCCCGGAATATTGCCGGTGTGCAAAAAGTAATCAGCCACGTCCGGTTAAGTGATGACAAGCGCCGGGGTAAGAGTTGACGGCCGACCAACAGCACCAAAATCGAGACACTCGATTGAATTCAACCGAGCCCGAGAAAATCCTGACCCAGGCCGGAGTCTGCGCCGACCAGGATGTCGACATTGCACTTACGGCCCTCGCACTCGCGGCGATCGATCGGCCCCGGGTTTCATTGGATCGCTACCGTCGGCACCTCGATGACCTTGCCGGCGATACCGCGCGCCTGGCCATCGACGCGGATGATGTGGTCAGCCGCGTATCGGTTCTCGCGGACGTCTTGGGCAATGCTTACGGCTATGAAGGCGACCGGGTAACATACGATGATCTTCAAAATGCCAATCTCATGCGTGTCATCGATCGCCGTCGCGGGCTGCCTGTCGCGCTGGGCATTCTTTACATGCATGCGGCTCGTGCACAGGGCTGGTCGATGGTCGGAATCAATTTTCCGGGCCATTTTCTGCTGCGGATGGAGAGTGATGGGGACCGGGTGATCTTGGACCCGTTCGAACCGGCGCGCAGACTCGAAGCGAATGATCTGCGAAAACTGTACAGGCGGCTCGCCGGTGAAGACGCCGAGCTCGAGACCAGGTTTTTCGATGCCGTCGGTAATCGCGAAATTCTGCTGCGTCTGCAAAACAATATCAAATCCCGGGCGCTAAGGTCCGGTGATGTCGTGCGTGCCGCCGGCGCTCTGAAATCGATGATCCGGATTGCCCCGGAACACATAAACGCGTGGTATGAACTCGGGTTGCTCGAAGCTCAGGCAGATAATCTCAGGGCCGCGATCACAGCGCTTGAGATGTTCCTGAATAAATCGGATCACAACGCCGCGAAACACCATGCGGCAACGCTGATTCAGGAATTGCACACCAAGCTCAATTGAGTGGTGCGGCGCGCTGGCGTATGGTCCGCACCAGCGTCGACACGCCCAGGCACCGATGTACCCAGTTAACGATTTGCCCAAATAGCGATTTGTTTAGCCGAATACGAAACCCTTACCTCTTCACTGCCCCATTTCGCCTTAGATGTTCGTCGGGAGGTCACGAATGAGCTTAGCCGTCGCAATTCAAATGGATCCGATCGACTCCATCGACATAAACGCCGACAGCACCTTTGCGTTGGCGATGGAAGCCCAGGCGCGCGGGCACGGACTTTTTCACTATCTGCCCCGCGATTTGAGCCTGCGGGAAGGCCGGGTCGTGGCGACGGCACGCCCGCTGACCGTACGCCGGGAGGTCGGCAATCATTTTGCGCTGGGCGAAGCCGACTCCATCGATCTCGCGACGATGGACGTGGTTCTCATGCGCCAGGATCCGCCCTTCGACATGGCGTACATTTCGGCCACTCATTTGCTCGAGCACATTCATCCGGCGACGCTCGTCGTCAACGATCCCGTCCAGGTTCGGAATGCGCCCGAAAAGTTGTTCGTCACGCACTTCGGCGAGCTCATGCCGCCGAGCCTCATCACGACCGATGCGCAGGAGATCCATGCCTTTCGCCTGAAATACGAGGACATCGTGATCAAGCCGCTGTTCGGTAACGGCGGGTCGGGCGTTTTCCACGTCAGCCCGGGCGACGAGAACCTCAATGCCCTGCTGGAGATGTTCACCGAGTTCTATCGAGAACCCATCATGGTACAGAAATATCTGCCGGCGGTGCGCGAAGGCGACAAGCGAATTATCCTCGTCGACGGAGAGGTGGTCGGCGGTGTGTCGCGCGTCCCCAAAGAAGGTGAGGCCCGCGCCAACATGCACGTCGGCGCACGTCCGGAAAAGACGTCGATCACGGCCCGCGAACAGGAAATCTGTGACGCGATCGGTCCCAGTCTCAGGGAGAATGGACTCACATTCGTGGGCATAGACGTGATCGGCGGATTCCTGACCGAGATCAATGTGACGTCACCTACCGGAATTCAGGAGATCGACCGTTTCGATGACGTCAATGTCTCGGGGCTGATCTGGAACGCCATCGAGCAGCGTTACAACACCGAGTCGCACGTTGCCCGGTCTTGAGGGGTTTGTTCGGCGGCAACGGATGCGCTCGATGAAGAACGGCTGAACGGAAATGATCATCGCCGTTGCACTTCACGTTCTTGCCGCATTGGTCTGGGTCGGCGGGCTCTTTTTTATCCTTCTGATCTTGCGCCCGGCCTCCATCCGAATTGAGCCACCCCAACGCTTCCGTCTCTTCGCCAAGGTGTTCAGCCGTTACTTCCCCTGGGTCTGGGGCGCGATCGCGCTGATCCTCATCACGGGCTACTGGATGCTCTTCTCCCGGCTCGGCGGGTTCGCGGATGCGGGCTTTCACGTGCATCTCATGCAGGCGCTCGGTATCGCTATGATGCTGATCTTCGGCCATCTTTATCACGCCCCGTACAAACGCTTTCGTGAGGCAGTCGAGGCAGAAAATTGGGCCAAGACGAACTACCAGGCCAACCGCATGCGCCGGGCTATTCGGTGGAACCTGCTGTTGGGCCTGATCGTATTCATCGTCGCAACGACCGGGCGTTATTGAGCCTGACTCCAAAAGACTTGCCCCCAAATGAAGGGCCGGAGTATTTGCTCTGATGTTTTCAGGTCTAAGTCCCGATCGGCCCCCCATCCTTTTTGGTGATCACGACGACTGAAGGCCGTGGGGGCATCCCTGCCTCGAAGTCGGGCCAACGGGTTGCCGGATCCTCGAAGGTCGCGGCGCGGCTAAAGAGCCCCCATTTCTTGACACCCGCATCTCCCGGATGTTGGACCGACACGAATAGGGCGCGGTCGTCCGGCGTGAATCTGGGGCCGCACAGCTCCGCCCCGACCGGCGTGCCAAAGAAATGTTTGCCCGTACCCCGCAGCGCGCCGTCGGTCTCCATGGCCCATAAACCGTTGTTCCTGGTGCCTGACGTTTTGCTGTCTGTCGCTATCCACAGGCGGCCCATGCTGTCGACGGCCGCGTTGTCCGGTGCCTCGAACCAGCCATTGTCCGTGGTCGCAGCGCCCCACGTCGCTCCCGTGTCTGTGTCCGACCGGTCGCCGCACCGGACCAGTATTTCCCAGCGGTAGTGAAGGGCGCCATGATCGCCTTCGGGCGGAGTCATTTCGAGAATATGACCATGAGGATTGGGTCCGCGCGGATTGGCGACGTTGGCATCATCACCTTTACGCTCGGTGTTGTTGGTCAGTATCACGTAGACCCGGCCCGTCGTCGGCTTGGCTGAAAAATCCGTTCTGTTCGGTCAAGGGCCCGGGGTCGTGGACCAACGGCATCCAGGTCAAGGAACCATCGGCATCGAAGCGTGCGACGAACAGGGTGCCGGAATCGAGCAGG
>Ga0115002_10000858_pt1 | contig 43052 bp, 42 predicted proteins | sample ArcticOcean_MG_C_8_FD_89576 | JGI IMG/M metagenome (GOLD analysis project Ga0115002, IMG submission 89576) | Marine microbial communities from western Arctic Ocean - ArcticOcean_MG_CB11_86 | ecosystem: Environmental > Aquatic > Marine > Oceanic | place: Arctic Ocean: Canada Basin | collected... | reverse complement strand
GGATGGATCGTCTTAAATTACGTAAGCCGTTGACTATAAATGGTCGGGGTGGACGGATTCGAACCGCCGACTTCCTGCTCCCAAAGCAGGCGCTCTAGCCAGACTGAACTACACCCCGATATTAAAGAGGGCGTAATCACACGGCTTTTATTGTTATTGTCAAACGGTAATTTATACCAAACGAGAAGCCAGTTTTTGGAACCATCTAGGTCAATTGACCATAGCCTGGAAGACCATCAATGCTTGTCTGATTCTTCTCCTCCCGGTAGGCAGCAACTCCTTCTGGGCCCTTTCTGGTTGCCCATTTATCAAGCAGGTCTCGCTGTCCGACAAATTTAAACAAAGGAACAGAGTACCCACAAGACACAGACGCTCTTTGGATCTTTGTGTGAATGATAGAGCGAAGGCCTAGGTTTGCAGGTAGTTGATTGGAATACCTTTCGAAATCCTCGTGACCAGGAAATAAGGCAGTGCCACTTCCATGAAGCCGCATAATACGAGGTGGACCTTCAAATGAGCAGAACATGATAAGGATCCGACCATTTTCATGAAGATGAGCAATCGTCTCATTGCCGCTGCCCGTGTAGTCGGCGTAAATAAATGAATCCTGATCGAGGAAGGCAAAACAATCTCCACCTTTGGGTGAGCAGTTAATGTGGCCACCTTCACCCGATGGCGCTGTAGATACAAAAAACAGTTTTTGGGACAAGGCCCATTCAATATGTTTGTCGGTCAAGGTTTCAAGAAGATCGCCCATAACGAACTGGCATAGCCCAAGTTAGAATCAAAGAAAAGCACAACATTGGATTGCCTTGGAAGGAGTTCAATTTTATGGATTCTCTTTCTCTCAGATGTCTTCTTTTCATCTTAATCAATTCATTCAACGCAGTCTAAGCTTACTAGTAGGGCTTTGGGTAGCTCAACTCGAAGTCAGGGCACAACAGTCAATGGAGGGTCTGACATTTCAGGATGCGTTGAAAGTTTGTATTGAAGCCGTGAGCTCTGGGGATCTGGAATTAGCTGCAGGGGCGTTTCAAAACCTCGAAGCAGTGTTCGGAAAAGAGGACGAGTATCTTCAAGAAACTGCTCAAAAATGAATCCTTCCTCTCAAAGGTTTAGCAGAGCTGGGTGCAGGTAAATTCGCGGCGGCTTCTCAATCCTTGGAAAGACTCCAAGCTTCATACCCTCAAGTTCTCCAAAGTAACGCGTCCCTACTCTATGGCCTAGCTCAAGCACATCGGGGTGCCGGGGAGCTCGATAAAGCGAGAGATGTGCTCCTCCTTTATGTTTCTCAGTTTTCTGGAACGTTTGAAGCATCCCTGGCTTTTCTAGAACGAGCGGATCTGTTCTTTCAGGAAAATCGGGTCGAGGAAGGGCTGCAAGCGATTGACTTTTTCGTAGCTTCCAGTGCGCCTGAATCCCTAAAGATGCAGGGTAACCTCAAAGCCGTCCAGGCTTGCTTGACTGATAATCGGATCGAGGAAGCTACAAAGCGGATGATCAATGCGAACTGGTCAGTGACTACGATGCCGGAACTGGCACACCTCGCTTTTCTGGCACTGCGTTGTGGAGAACATGCAATGACGGTTAAGGATTATCCGGCTGCTCTTTCGCTCTTCCAACTGGTTCCACCGAAAGCACAACTGCTTCGCATGCAATCGGAGAAGTTGGCGGACCTTTCCGAGCGCCTGGCAAGAGGCTCGGGTAGATGAGGCCAGAGTATTGAAAGGAGATATCTTAATGGGTAAAGGATCGCTCGATGACGCCATCGTATCGTTTAGCTTGGTAAGCCTAGATTCACCGGATTCATTTCTCTACAGCGTTTTTCAAATTGGAAAAATTCTGCGAGCTCAAGAAGAAGAATACGAACGACTAGTCAGTCACTTCGATGTCTTTCTGAATAATGTCAACGCACCTCGAATACGGGTAAGTGAAGCCCTTTACTGGCTCGGTTGGGCTTACCAACAACAAGGCACTACCGAAAAAGCCTTCCCCGTTTTTAAAGAGGCCTTAACTACCTATGGCGACGATCCTAGTGCAGGGGAAACTCCATCTATGCTGAAGGCACTGGAGCAGTTGAAAAACAAGCAGAACACGCCGATTAATCAGACCAATAGTCCATTATCAAAAGCTACTGATTTTAAAACGTGGTTAGGAACTGAGATTGCCAGATCAAAAGCAACGAATGCTCCAACCTACCTTTCTCGTCTCATTTTATACTACAACAACCGATACTCAAAAGAGACTCCGAAACCTTATCCCCTACTCCAGCTGGCGGACTTGGTACCTAAAGAAAAACTAGACCCGGAAGTCCTTGGCAAAATCGGATTAGAATTCATAAAACAAAGCGACCCAAGAGGAGCGGTTTATTGTAATTATTTAATCGAAGCATTTCAGACATCGAACGCTCGGACCATGGGGTATCTGGGCTTAGCGCGCCTCGCATCAAAAGAAGGCGAGTATGATCAAGCCAGCAATTGGCTTAGCAAATCAGAGGCTCAAGTTCCGGTTCACCCTCTTATGAATGAATCTAAGCTCCTTCTTGGGAGTATCCTAGCGGAGCTCGGTCAATACGATTTGTCCATCAATACCTATGAAAACCTGCTTCGATTGAAATCAGCTCGTGGTCGTCCCCACGCGATGGCTCTCAATGGAATCGCACGTGTGCATCAGGACTTGGGTGACTCTGGCAAAGCAGTGGCCTACTACCAACGGATTTACAATATGTATCAGGCTTACCCGGACCTGGTTGCTTCGGCTTATTGGGCGAGTGCAAGCATATTTGAATCCATGGATCGCATTCCTGAGGCAGTGAAAACGATTCAAGAAATGCTGGAGCACGCTCAACTTTCACAGTTTTCTGAATGGGAGATCGCGAATCAAAAATTGCCGGACCTTATCCCATTATTGCCGGTTGAGACGATCGAACCGGAAGAAGGGAGTCCCCATGAATAAATACAAAAGCTTTCTCCTAAAATTCCTGGCGACCTTGGGATTTCTCCTTTCTTTGTCGAAAGGATACGGCGTCAATGGCATCAACACCGATGGTCGAACGTTTGAAGGAGAAATTACAGCTCTGCCTAATGGAAGCATTGAACTAAAGTTAACTGCGGACGCAGGATCGGTATCTTATAACTTTCTCAAAAATAAATTGGCGGGTATCGAATCCCTTGATGCTGAAAATTTGGAAGACGGATTAGAAGCGTATGGAAATGGGCAATACGAAGTAGCAATAACATTTCTTGAACCTATTCATCGTAGCCGTAGCCCTTTCCTGAAAATTTATCCCAAGGACGTATTCGCCGAACCCAGTTTAGTCCTGGGCAACGCCTATTTAAAAGTCGGACGATTTGCTGATGCAGCTGGCTTGGCGGGTACCTTACTAGGCACGGAATTTGAAAATCTCAGGATTCATGACCAGGCAGATGACCTTCTGCTCATGGCTTACTTTGGACTAAAAGCTGGGACGAAACAGAAATACTAGCCAGGCGATGGTGCCAGAATCACGATCCTACGGATGAAACAGCCTTAGGTTGGTGGATACTGAGCGAAGTCCATTTAGCTCGTGAGGAGTTGGAGAAAGCGCGTTGGATAAGCCTTCAGCCCATTACTTTTAGCAGTCAGTATCCTAAGGCATATTTGCAAGAATGTTTCCACGTCGCTATTGCTGCCTGGATTGAAACTTCACCTGAGCAAGCCCTACAACTGTATCAACAATACCAACATCGTGGATACGTTTGGCCCGATGGAAAACAAAACGAGATCCAATTAAAATTAACAAGTCTGGGTCTACGCGTGGACAATGAACCGGTCGCAGAAGAAGTGAAGCCACTGGAAATCGAAGAAGGTCAGCCGGAAAAAGATTTAAATTTACCGCTTGAGACAGTAAGAAAACTAACAACAAAAATAGAATCAGGTAACACACCATGAACCGACTCCTCTTAATATTCCTTTCTACGTCTCTACTTCTACCCCCATTTCTCTTTGGTCAATCCGAAGCGCCAGTGGCAGAGTCTTTGGGGAATGATTAAGCAAGGTGGCTGGGCAATGTATCCGCTTGGGCTGTGTTCCCTAACCATGTTTTTCCTGATTCTTCATTGTTGGCGGGAAACTCAGAGATCGAAGTTCATTTCATCGAGTGGAACCGAGCAGTTGGCTGAATCGCTTTCCAAAGGTAACATCGAAGAGGCCATTGGACGACTCAGTCAAATTCCGACCGTGCTTTCCAGGGCCCTGAGTGAAAGCTTGAGTCGGGCAAAAATCCCCATGTCGGATAGAAACAGAGAAAAAGTGGAAGCCACTATGGTTGAATCCTTGGAAGGTGAAGAAAATAATATTAGCCAATGGATCAACTACCTGAACGTTATTGCGGCAATAGCACCCATGATCGGCTTGCTTGGTACTGTCAGTGGGATGATCGGTGCGTTCCAGACGATTTCTAGTCAAGGCATGGGCAATCCTGATAAATTCGCCGGAAATATCGGAGAGGCTTTGATTACCACCGCAACAGGATTGGTAATAGGCATTCCTTCGATGGTATTTTTCTTTGTGATGCAAAACCGCTTAAACAATGCGATGCTTGCTACCATCCAATCAGCAAATTCCTTACTGGACTTCTTAGGAGGTGATCTCGAATCCAAGAATGGAGATGAAACTCCCTAAAAACCTTTAACCCCGATCGATCCGGGTTAATTCTCTATGGTGAGGCCCTCGGAGGCTTTGGCTTCCGCTAACTTCTTTAACTCGGGCACGCTAGCTTGCAACTGCAAGGCTTTGCCGAGCCAATTTCCAGCACTTGGTAGCTTTTCAATTTCCTCGTGGCGATTCAGCATGGCTTCAAATGAGCTCCCTTGCCAGTCGAGAATCGAAAGGTGATAAAGCGCTTCAGCTCGGGCGGCTTCTGGGTAATCAAAATTGCTGGACATCCCTTCAAGATCCGCGATGGCATCGGATTCATCTCCTGAAAGAAGCCGTGAAAGAGCCAGCCCGATGTGTGCCCGTTGCTTAAACTCAGCACGTTTAAACGCCTTAAAAGCTTTCTCATAATTCGGGACAGCGGCCGCATAATCCTTATCAGAATAAGACTTGTCTGCTAATTCCAAGAAAGCCACGCCCCCTATTTCGGTACTTGAAAACTTTTCAGCAAAAGCCGCCTTTTCAGTATCGTCGGTAGCTTCCACGTAAGCGTTGCCCCGATCAGTTATGGATTTTTCACTCCAGATCTTGGAAACTTGAATCCCAACAATTATCACCATAGCAGCCGTTACGCTGAGTAGAATCTGGGTTTTGTGACGGTTCCAGTAGACAATGAGCTGATCCTCAATGCTGGATTCAGCGTAGGCCTCATCCAATTGCTGGAAGGTATCCTGCTTGTCTTTAGGTGAGGATTGCTCTTTGCGATTCGGTGCCATGGGAAATTTGAAATCGTCTGTAATTTATGGAAACGATGCTTTAGTCAACCTCATAACGGGTGCAGGAAGCTGGGAGAATTCTAATCAAAGACAACTGTCTTTCGCCCATAGACCAAGACTCGGTTTTCCAAGTGCCAACGCACCGCCTGCGCAAGAACGTGTCTTTCGAGCATGCGCCCGCAAACCACAAGATCATGAACGGTATGTCTATGAGATACACGATCGACAACCTGCTGAATGATAGGGCCGTCATCTAAGATCGCAGTTGCATAGTGTGCGGTGGCGCCGATGAGTTTTACACCGCGCTGATGTGCTTGTTGGTATGGTTTTTCGCCCGCGAATGCAGGTAAGAATGAATGATGTATGTTGATAACCGGTTTGGCAAACGCACTGAGAAATTCGGGGCTGAGGATTTGCATGTAACGAGCCATAACAACCAGGTCCACATTATGGTCTCGAAGAATCTGCCACTGAGTTTCTTCTGATTCTGCTTTCGTGGCCTTGGTGACCGGTACGTGGAAAAAAGGGACACCATAGCCGGCAGTCACGTCACCCATATCCGGATGATTTGAAATCACACAAACAATTTCACATTTCAATTCGTTGGAGCGTTGGCCCAATAAGAGTTCGTGGTAGCAGTGATCGTACTTTGAGACAAATATAGCCACACGGCTCCGTTCCGAAGATAATTTGCACTCTACCTCCATATTGAGACTCGTAGCGAACGTTTCAAACGCAGCCTTCTCCGCCTGATAATCGCTGGTGCCTTCCGCAGGGGTCCATTCGATTCGTTGGAAAAAGATCCCAGCCTCCATATCACGGTGCTGATCTGCGTGAATGATGTTACCACCACGTTCAAAAATCCAACCCGACATCTTTGCAACGATACCTGATTGATCAGGACCGGATAGAAGTGCAGTCAGCGTTTCTCTAGAATCATTCACGATTGTGAGCTATTTACTTTCTGCGTAGTACTCCTGCAGAGACTTTACTTCGACCGGCTTATTCTCTAATGCCTCGATTGCTTGAACAGAGGACTCAGCTGCCATAATTGTGGTGGTTATACACACACTCATACTGATTGCTTCGGTCCGAATTATATTTTCGTCGCGACGAGGAATCATCCCCGATGAAGGCGTATTAACAATGAGCTGAATGCCGCCATTCTTAATCATATCGACCACATGGGGACGGCCTTCATCGATCTTGAAAAGTTTTTCAACCGTCACTCCATTTTCTTTGAGCAACTTTGCTGTGCCTGAGGTTGAGTAGATTTTGAACCCTAGGCTTACAAAGCGATTTGCCATGTTAATCACCTTGTTTTTGTCACTATCCTTTACACTGATAAACACATTTCCGGACGTCGGGAGTGCGGGTTGAGCAGCCATTTGCGTTTTAGCAAAGGCAATACCATAATCCATATCCATCCCCATGACCTCACCGGTGCTCCTCATTTCAGGAGTTAATGCTATCTTCGCTCCAGGGAAACGCTTGAAGGGGAAAACGGATTCCTTAATACACCACTGCTTCGGAGTTACTTCTTTAGTAAATCCTAATTCTTTTAGTGTAGCACCCGCCATAACACGAGCGGCTAGTTTGGCGAGCGGAACGCCAACCGCTTTGGAAACGAAAGGGACCGTCCTGGAAGCACGGGGATTTACCTCAATAATAAAGAGCTCATCGTCTTTGATGACATATTGAACGTTCATTAAACCAATAACATCCAGTTCCTTGGCTAAGGCATAGGTCGCTTCCTTAATCTGGTCGATCATATCCTCAGACAGTGTGTGTGGTGGCATCACCATACCTGCATCACCACTATGTACTCCAGCGAACTCAACGTGTTCCAGAATACCACCGACAAGAATGGTTTCGCCGTCGGATATACAATCGACATCCACCTCCTTAGCATCTTCTAAAAATCGGTCGATAAGCACAGGTTTATCAGGAACCACTTTAAAGGTATCTTCGACAACCTTCTCCATCTCTTTAATAGATGAAACAACGAACATTCCGCGACCGCCCAGGACAAATGATGGACGAAGCAGTATGGGAAACCCAATCTCCTCCGCCATGAGGTAAGCGTCATCAGCATTCATGGCGATTCGGTTGGGAGGTTGCTTGAGCCCGACTTGATTTAAAATATCGGCAAACAATTTCCGGTCTTCTGCTGCGTCGATATTCTCAGGACTGGTCCCAATAATATTCACGCCGTTGGCTTTTAAGGCCGTGGCAAGGTTGAGGGGAGTTTGCCCACCGAACTGAACAATCGCTCCCTGGCATTTCTCCTGCTCATACACAGAGAGAACGTCTTCCAGAGTAAGTGGCTCAAAATAAAGCCGGTCAGATGTGTCGTAATCTGTGGAAACAGTTTCTGGATTAGAATTAACCATGACTGTTTCGAAGCCAGCTTCCTGAAGAGCGTAGGATGCATGTACACAGCAATAATCAAATTCGATGCCTTGCCCAATCCGATTGGGCCCACCACCGAGAATCATTATTTTGGGTTTTTCGGAAGGAACTACCTCGTTTTCATCTCCGTAAGAAGAGTAGTAGTACGGTGTGAAGGCTTCAAATTCAGCCGCACAGGTGTCAACTAAGCGATAAATGGTTTTTAATCCGAAAGATTCGCGTTTGGATTTCACAGCCTCCCATGGCGCATCGAGTAAGTGACTCAATTGAGCGTCTGAAAACCCGGCTTCTTTGGCCTCCCGGAGTAAATCGTTATCAATGGACTCGAGCGTTTGAGTAGAAAGTTCCTTTTCAATAGCCACGATTCCGGCGATTTGGTTAATAAACCAAGGATCAATGGAAGAAAGCTCAAACACCTCTTCCTCAGACATGCCATTGAGTAACGCATAGCGAATATAGAAAACCCGCTCAGCATTTGGAATCGAAAGGCGGCTCCGAATCACTGAGTCTTCGCAATCTGGATCACCTCCATACTTGCCGCCCCCACCCAAACCGCGAGATCCCACTTCGAGCGAACGTAGTGCTTTTTGAAAAGACTCTTTAAACGTACGGCCTATGGCCATCGCTTCACCCACACTCTTCATAGAAGAAGTAAGCGTTGTGTCGGCGCCTTCAAATTTCTCAAAAGTGAACCGTGGAATTTTTGTTACGACGTAATCAATCGACGGTTCGAAACTAGCCGGTGTCTCGCGGGTGATGTCATTTTGGATTTCATCCAGACTGTAACCGACCGCGAGTTTAGCAGCAAACTTAGCGATAGGAAACCCGGTCGCTTTTGATGCCAAGGCAGAGCTTCGAGAAACTCGAGGATTCATTTCAATGACTATCAGGCGACCATCTTCAGGATTAACCGAGAATTGAATGTTGCTTCCACCTGTCTCAACACCGATCTCGCGAATGCAGGCAAACGAAGCATCGCGCATGAGCTGATACTCTTTGTCGGTCAATGTCATCGCGGGGGCAATCGTGATCGAATCCCCGGTGTGCACGCCCATCGGGTCGAGATTTTCAATGGAGCAAACGATGACACACTGATCCTTATAATCGCGCATCACTTCCATTTCGTACTCCTTCCAACCCAACAAGCACTCCTCGATCAATACTTCTGTTACAGGTGAAATCTCGAGCCCGTTGGTAACAATCGAATCAAATTCTTCCTTATTATAAGCAATACCACCACCGGCTCCACCCATCGTGAACCCCGGACGAATTATCAAAGGGAACGGACCGATTTTTTCTGCCGCCTCACGCGCTTCTTCTAAAGAATACACCACCCGAGAACTCGCTACATCAAGGCCGATTTTGATCATGGCCTTTTTAAACAAGAGCCTGTCCTCGCCTTTTTTGATGGCATCCGGTCTTGCCCCAATCATTTCCACATTGAATTGTTGCAAAATTCCAGCGGCGTCTAAATCGAGGGCCAAGTTCAAAGCTGTCTGGCCACCCAAAGTTGGAAGCAGAGCATCGGGTCGTTCTTTCTCTATGATCTTTGTGACAATATCCACGGTGAGCGGCTCGATGTAAGTTACATCGGAAAACTCAGGGTCGGTCATTATTGTGGCTGGATTACTGTTGACCAGGATCACGCGATAACCCTCTTCGCGAAGGGCTTTACAAGCCTGAGTCCCACTGTAATCGAACTCACAAGCTTGGCCAATAACAATAGGGCCAGATCCGATGATTAGGATTGATTCTAGGTCGGTACGTTTAGGCATAAATGGCGAATTCGGACTTTATACGACCGGAAGAGATCGCAAAATTCGCACTAACTTGGAGAATACCCTCTTGCTTGAAAAGTAAAAAGCAGAGTATTTCTTAAACCAATTACACTGCCTAACTTTCGAGCAGTTCTGGAGTAATTACTCTATCTTCAGTGTTCGTCACAGCATTGGTCACTTTCTGCACAAGATGGTCCAAATTCTTGCTCCACTTTTGCTCAACCAAGTAATTAAGAGCTTCTTCTGATAATTCAATTTTCCGGCTATCAAACTTAAAATTGGATGAGTTATCCATAATGGAGCGGATAAGGTCTTCCATGTCATTCTTGCGTTCATCAATTCCAGGTAAGTGGATGACCGATAAAGCGATTTGGTAAAACAATTCGTTGGAAAACTCCCCAGCGTCCATGGCCGCTTCAAGGTCCACTTCGGATGAGCAAATTAGTCGAAATTCATGCCCGACGGCTTTCAATAACTTTGCAAAGGAATTTTGAACCTTCAAGTCCATGGCTTGAACCGATTGTAAGTAAAGGGATCCGCCGGTTGCCCGTTCTAACATGGGACCACCTAAGCCATCTTGCCCCAGTAGCTGATTCTTCAATTCATCTTGGTTAGCTACCGAACAATCTAATCCAACCAATTCGCCTTCGTTGAATCCACTTGAGTGGTGGATAGTAAGAGCCACCATTTTCTTGCCAGTTCCAGAAGGTCCTTGAATTAAAACCGGAGTACTCACCTTAACTAAACGATCTACTTGTTTCTGAGCCTTTACGATCTGCTTGTCCTTGCCGATAAGCGCATAGCAATTTTCTGATGCTTGAAAAGGCGAAATCGTACGCTGGGACGATTGAGAAATAGGCCTGGACACCATTCCCCGCGACTTTGCATCAAGTCCCTTTTTCAGCGCTGCAACAAATTCCTTAATCTTCAAAGGTTTCTGGATGTAATCGAACGCTCCACTCTTCAAAGCCCGAACAGCGGTTTCCATGCTGCCATAACCAGTCATCAGAATGACTATAGCATTAGGATCAATATCCCTAATCTCATTAAGAAGGGTGATCCCATCCATCGGAGACATGGATATATCTGATAATACTACATCGTAAGAATTGTTTTTGAATAAATCCAGTGCTTCCTGACCATCGAAAGCAAATTCGGCGGAACAGCCTAAAGGTTGGACAACAACCTTCAGGATATCGTGCAGTTCTTTCCGGTCATCAACTATTAGAACCGATGACAACCCCAAGGAAACAGATAAGTATCGGTTCCATTAGAGAGGTGAGACCAGAGACTGTAGTTTCAATTTCCGAATCGTAGAAATCTGAAATCTTGTCGAACATGTCGTCCATCTTCCCGGTTTGTTCACCCGCTTTCGCCATGTGTTTTACCATAGGCGGGAAATAGGGCTTTTCAGCAAGCACCTCAGAGACTTGACCACCCTGGTTGATTACTCGACTTACCTCTTTACAAGCAATCTCGATGTAGGTGTTGCCACTTGCGCGGGAAACTATGTCCAACGCTTTTAGGATAGGCACACCACTACGCAGGAGAATCGCAAAAGTTCGGCAAAAGCGTGATACGGCGATCTTTTGACTTAGACCACCTACAATTGGCATGCGGAACAACACCTTGTCTTTAAAACCCGGCCAGGAGGCGTCGCCAGGAATTTTGCCAAAATCTTCCAAAATATGATGCCACCAATTATAACAAAAAGAATATTACCTTTCAGCCAATCCGACTGCGAGTAAGATAACGGCGACCGGATACATCAAGGCGCTCTTCACCTTCTTGGTTAACTTCACTGAATCTTTAAAATAAATAGCTACCTTGGCAAGAATCTCGGAGAGCTGACCACTCGCTTCACCTGCTTCGACCATCGAAGTGAAGAGGTTGTTAAAGGCACGGGGGTATTTCTTTACAGAATCTGAAAACGAAGTCCCACTGGAAATGTCATTTTTAACCTCACGAATGATAACCTTAAATGTCTGGTCATCTGTTTGTTCCTGAAGTGCGTCCAGGGACGAAACCAGCGGTAATCCAGCATCCGACATTGAACCAAGCTGTTGGGTAAAAATCGTGAGATCGGCAAGCTTGACCTTGTGCTTGGGCGCACGCTTTTCGTAAGACCTTTGTTTGGCCAAACGTTGAGACTCGGCGAAACTAATCTTCTTCTTCGTATTACGTGAAGACCTTTTCGAACCGATATTAGCAGACGATGATGTGATAGGCATGGTGTTTATAACCATGTGAACTGGAATGCCTTAGGCAATGCAGAACATGGTTAAGAAAGTGTAAATTTTCACCTCAAAAGTCCTCCAAAAAACTCAAAATAGTGCTTGATCAATAAGGCATTGTTCCCCGGAATAGCCGACTTTTCCGCGGGTGTAGTTCAGTGGTAGAACTCCAGCCTTCCAAGCTGGCTACGTCGGTTCGATTCCGTCCACCCGCACCACCTTTAAACGCCTCTATCCCCTATGATAGAAGGCGTTTTTAGCGTACGCTTATAGCGAGGGCCAAGCCAGATCACTTAAAAGAATAACCCTCTTTATTCAAATGTACCCTATCACTTGACACGATACCCCCTGGGGGTATCGTAGGCTCATGCTTCTACCAGAATATAAAAACAAAGCAATTCGGCGACTGAAGATTATTCACGGTCAGGTAGGCGGTGTAGCCAAACTCGTCGACGAGGAGCGTTACTGTCTAGACATACTTACGCAGATTGCGGCAATTCAGGAAGCGCTAAGAGGCGTATCCAAGGAAGTGGTACGAAATCATCTTGAGACCTGCGTAACCGATGCGATTAAAAAAGGAAACGGTGAAGATCATTACAAAGAGCTCACGGATATAATGTTTAAACTTAGCAAGTGAGACCTGAATGAACACTTGGCTTAAAACATTTTGGACCGAAACATGGAACATTCTTTTAGAAATGTCTCCCTACCTGTTGATTGGGTTTCTACTGGCTGGATTGTTATCCGTAATCATAAAACAGGAAGTAATCGAAAGGTGGCTTGGAAAGCGCACCCTAGGCTCTGTTATTAAAGCATCCCTTCTTGGAGTGCCATTACCTCTTTGTTCCTGTGGAGTTATTCCGGTTACATCCTCCTTGTATCAGCGGGGTGCAAGCAAAGGAGCAACCACTTCCTTCCTAACATCAACACCGCAAACCGGAATAGATTCTATCCTGGCAACCGCAGGGTTAATGGGGCCCGTGTTTTCATTTTTCAGAGTCGTTGTCGCGCTTGTTTCCGGAATAATAGCGGGTGTGCTCGTTGACTTTTTTGAAAAGGAGAACGTTCGCCCAATGGATGTTGCGTCGACAAAAACAGAAATAGAAAACGGTTCGAATGTTGGAAAACTTAAAGGGATGGTTATCTATGGGCTTTATACCCTCCCCCAGGATATCGCTAAAAATTTGGTCATTGGCATTTTGCTGGCTGGGCTCTTGAGCACCGTGTTACCTACAGATTTAGGTGCAGCTTACCTTACGAATCCATGGATAACTTATATCGGAGTCACCTTAGTCGCAATTCCGCTTTACGTCTGTTCTACCGGTTCAATCCCAATCGCCTTCGCACTCATGGCGGCTGGAGTAAGTCCAGGAGCAACTCTCGTATTTCTAATCGCAGGACCAGCTACCAATGTCGCTACCATCACGACCTTGGTCAAAATACTAGGCCGGCGGACTATCGCTATTTACCTGACATCCATTGTGCTCATTTCATGGCTGAGTGGCTTCATACTAGATGCATACGGAAGTAGCCTTATTGGAACTGTAAAAGCACACCACGTGGAACTTGGAACTCCTTCCACCATTAAAATTCTATCCGGAATCGGATTAATTGTAATGCTGGTTTGGACATACCTGTATCCAAAAATTAAAACACCGATCCGTAATTCGTCGGTTGAAGGTTTACGGTCTTCCACTTTGAGAGTAGATGGCATGACATGCAGTCATTGTGGGAGCAGTATCTCAAAGGCCGTACTAAAAATTCCGGGGGTTCAAGCTGCGGATGCAGACCCAAAGCAGAATTTGGTATGGATAAAGGGAAACGGTTACGATTTAAACGCCATTATCAAGGCTGTGGCAGATGCCGGTTTTGAGTATAAAGGCACCGTCTAACGCTATAGGACAATGAACCTTATTCTTTTTGATCCGAACGAGCTAGCGACCCCGCTTTTATTAACTGACCCTAGAGCTCAACACATTATCAAGGTCCTCAAGGTGCAGAAAGGTGAATCCTTTGACGCTGGACAAATCAATGGCCCTCGAGGGAAGGCAAAATTAATTGAGATTGGGAAGGAATCGCTGCTACTATCGTTCCAATGGGAAGCTTACACTCCGAGACTATACCCGATCGATCTATGGGTAAGTTTTTGCCGACCGCAAACCTGTCGAAAGATTCTTCAAGAATGTACCTCATTGGGCGTACGGAGTTTTACCTTTTTCGCTACTGAAAAATGTGACCCCAGTTATAAAGAGAGTCGCCTATGGACCACGGGAGAATCTGAGCGGCTAATTTTGCGCGGAGCAGAACAAGCATTTTGCACAAGACTCCCGCAGCTAATACTATCCTCTTCTCTGAAAGAAGCACTTTCGCAAACGTCTGTCAATGGCACGCGGTTAGCAATGGATAACTATGAATCGACTGAACCATTGACGCCCCTGGTTACAGAAGCACTACCGATTATTGTAGCGCTCGGTGGCGAAAGAGGGTGGAGCAATAATGAACGAGAAATTCTTAGGGGCCATAAATTCGTATTAGCCGGTCTTGGAGATCGAGTATTGAGAACGGAGACGGCCTGTATCGCCGCCATTTCAATCCTCAGAAGCAATATGAACCTTTGAATCTCTCTTAAAAATAGCCAAAGACGGGCCATCTCCTCGAGATTTTCCAAGCGTTTTGATCAAGTACCAACCTTCAAAGGTAATATTGAGATTAGCAGGTTTCTCAATTACCAGAGATCCATCCTGGCAAAGTAACGCTTCACCGAGTCGGAAAAGTTCGGGGACAATGTCAGGATAAAGCTGATAAGGCGGGTCAGCAAAAACGATATCAAAGCTCATGGGCTGAAACGATTTCCATTTAAAGACATCGGATCGGGTAAACGAAACTGAGGAGGATTCAACGCCCGAGCTTTTTGCGACACGCTCAATATTCTCGGCGATACATCGAGCACAATGACGGTCGCTTTCAACAAAGACTCCTTCTACAGCTCCTCGACTCCAGGCCTCCAGGCCATAAGCGCCTGTTCCCGCAAAAAGATCAACAAAACGGACGTCCTCCACTTCGTTTCCGAGAGATGAGAATAAAGCCTCCCGAAGGACATCAGCAGCCGGTCTGGCTTTTTGGCCCTTAGGTGAAACCAGTTGGATTCCTCGGGCTTTGCCTCCTGTAATTCTCATTTTGACGTGATCTCCTTCTGGGCTTCAGAAATTAAGGGACAAAAATGGACAATTTAAACTGTTCATGGGCAGTTACTTATAAAAATAATCGATTTTTTATGCGAAAAAAGAGAAAAATTTTGAACGAAATCCGAGAATCCTACGTCTGACTCTACAAAGCTAATGAGCATTATTAGAGTATAGTTCAATAGCTTCAGTTTAGTTTGTAGTTTGTAGTTTGTAGTTTGTTAAGCAAAAGGAGCTCCGTGAAGACGGAGCTTCTTTATGTACACGATAAAGACAGAAAAGTTGATCGCTCGATCTGGACTTTATTTTATAATGTGTAGGATCATGGGGCGATGTCAGATTTTCGTAGTTACCACAAAAACTTAGACTCTGAGGAAAAAAGAATCAACCTTTCACCCTTTGAGTCTCACCATCTGGTCGGCACCAACCGAGCGCGAGTCGGAGATTCAGTGGTCGTGTTTAACGGAATGGGCGTTGAATGGGACTGTGTTCTTGAGGAAGCAGATAAGCGATGCGCACGTCTTGAAAAACTAACTATTCACCAAACTGCCCGCAGCCCGGTTTGCATCACCCTCGCAATAGGAATCGTCAAAGGGAAAACCTTCGATATTATCTTAAGGCAGGCGACGGAACTTGGAGTTAGCAAAATACAACCCCTTCTTACCGGCCGTACCATTGTTCAATTGAAAGATGTTACATCAAAGTTGGACAAATGGCAGGGACACCTAATTGAGGGTTGTAAACAAAGCGGCAACGCTTGGCTTCCAGAATTGGCACCCCCAGTTACCTTCAAAACATTCCTAACAAACAATCACTTGGAATCGGCGATTGTTGCCAGTTTGGAGAGTACAGCAAAGTCATGGAGCGAAATTTATCCCTCGGAATCCACAACTCTATTTATCGGCCCGGAAGGCGATTTCTCAGAAGAGGAGTATCGGGAGCTTGAATCGAAAGGAGCCATCCCGGTTTCGTTGGGACGTTATGTTTTGAGATCAGAAACGGCAGCCGTTGCGGCGGTGTCTCAATTGATAGCTAAATTTTAACGTCGGTTAAGAAAGCTATTATTTGGGATCCAGAATACTGTGCCACCGCGCGATTCACTTCCGCGCGTAAATACGTTTTGTTATTAGAAAACTCTTTGCTAGAATAGCAGTTAAGGTAGATGTGGTCTTTAGTTCCGATGGAAACGATTTGGGACGTTTGGCTAAAAAGCCAACCTTGAGGCACAAACACTCCGAAAGGTATTTCTTGACCTCTGATAATGGAGTCGGAAAGCAAAGGTTCAGAATTCCAAGTCGATTCATCTTCACTAGAGGCGACTAACAATTCGGATTCAAAAGAATCAGCTTCCTCTATGGTAGGTTCCACATCCAACTCGTCTTCGATGGGTTGATCAGACGGTTGCTGATTAGCGATTTCCATAAGTTCGGAAATTCCAAGCAATTCTGTTCCGTCTACTATTACTGGATCTCCATCTTCATCCAGGTAGTAAATGCTGCCATTATCAGAAAAGTACTGTTTCCCATCCTTATCTTCATAAACAGGAACCTGGCTCAAAGCTGTCATTTCTTCGGGATCAGAAAAATCCATCATGATGGCTACCACGTAGATCATCATGACTAAACCAGATCCTTTGCCGATTATTAGGATAAGAGCACCGTCCGGGAATATCTCCACGCGTGCCATTTACCACAAAAAGAAGAGCACACAAAACGAAAGATAGATGCCAACAAAAGGGACTTGGCTAGCCAGAGCTCCTGCAAAGCCAGTGATTGCAAGTGGCATGAAATACAACTGCGCTTTCAGAATGGATTTTCCAATCCAAAGGAATGCGATGAGGATGATAGATTCAATTAAGACTTCGAAAAGTACTTGCATGGCGGGAGTTAACTAACCCCCAAGCCTTAAGTACGCTCTTATGCGAAACGAGAAACCGCTTTCCAGGTGCCTGATTTTAATAATATTTTTAACGCCCTCAGCTCCAATCAGGGCCAATTACCATTCAAGTAATCCACCGGCATAGGTGAGACCAGCACCCACCGAACAGAAAATAATTTTATCACCCGATTCGAAAATGCCTTCCTCGGCGGCCCATCCTAGCGCCATCGAAACGGAGGCTGCAGAGGTGTTCGCGTATTTGCCAATAGTTACGACAAAGCGGTCATAAGGAATGCCCACCCTTTTACTAACCGCCTTTAGAATACGCTCGTTCGCCTGGTGAGGCACAACCCAATCGACATCATCCACAGTCAGGTTTTCTCTCTGGAGAGACTCCTCAATGATATCAGAGAACGCCACTACTGCATATTTAAATACAGCGGGACCATTCATGGTTAAGTAAAACTTTGAAAGATCACACCCTGGTTGAGCGAATGGGATTTTCGCACCTCCGCCAGCCCGCTGAATGGCTTCATATTGATTGGCATCGCCAGATAGGCGTAATCGATGCAATTGAGGGCCTTCGGTGGCGTCCGTTAATACGGCTGCTCCGGCACCATCACCAAATAGAAACGCAGTACTATAATCTTCAAAGTTTGTAATCCGTGACAACAATTCCGCTGTTACAACCAATAACTTCGTGGCTGTGCCGGATATAATAAACGCACGACCGGTTTCAAGTGCGTATAGCCAACCAGAGCAAGCTGCATTCAAGTCGAAGGCCAACGCATGCGGGATTCCTAAATGTTTGGCAAGAGCACTGGCGGCGCTCGGAACGGGTTGGTCTGGTATGATCGTAGCTAATATTATCCCGTCGATCTCGGATACATCGACACCCGCCATGGCTAACGCTCGTTTGCTGGCCTTGGCAGCATAGGTAGTAACATCTTCATCCGGCTCAGCAACTCGTCGTTGAGAAATGCCAGTAGTTTTAACGATCTCTTCTTCCGTCTTACCCGGAAATTTTTCGAGTAACTCCTTGTTTGTTCGCACCTTATCCGGGACTGCAAATCCGATTCCGGCAACACAGACTGTTTCACGCGTTGGCGAAGCTGTTGTGGCAGTTTCCAAAGAAGCAATAGCCTCGGGTTGAGTAGCGATGAAAGCCTGAATATCATCTCCCGAAACTCGACCTCCGGGGCCGGTTGAAGAAATCTCTGTTATAGTAGCCGGATCAAACCCGGCTTCCCGGGCGATTCTAATTGCTTTAGGTGTCCACCTCAAATTGCCCGTATCGGCCCCAGGGTGAAGCGCTGTCCTCGACACTGGTTTTCGCGAAGAAACTGGGGACGTTTTTGCTGCCAGATTTGCCTTAACCACATTAACAGCGGGCTCTTCAATTGCGGCCGCCTCTCCGCTCACTTCAAGATGCTTTAAAGATACGTCGTCGGTCTCGATCAGAAGGAATGGTGCATTTGCGTCCACAATATCTCCAGCTCGGACAAGTACCTTTTTAACGGTACCGGCACAAGGGGCTTCAAAGTCGAATGCGGATTTGTCGCTCTCCAATTCAGCGCATTTCTGGCCTTTTTCAATCAAGTCGCCATCCTCAATTTCGAGGTCTATAATGGTTAATTCGTTAACGGTCGCCCCCATGGAGGGGATTGGAATTTGAGCAACGAAAGTTTTCATCTTGTGTTTATAAAAGAGGTTTTCAGCCGGGAACTAAGGTTTTCATAAGTTGCCAGATTTGCAACAACTCATCAACGGTCTGTGGTAATTCCGCTAATGGAACCATATTCGGCCCATCTGAAATAGCTTCATCAGGATTGGGATGGGTCTCCATAAAGATTCCATTCGCGCCAGCAGCCAAGGCGGCGCGGGCAAGGGGAAGAACAAATTCTCTTTGCCCATCGCTCTTACCGTCTCCTCCACTTGGAAGTTGGACACTATGGGTAGCATCAAATATAGTAGGGTGCCCCGTTTCCTTTATCAGCTCAAAGCTGCGCATATCGACAACAAGATTCTGGTATCCAAATGTGGTTCCACGTTCAGTCAACCACATCTCAGCGGCTCCGGCAGACTCCAGCTTGCCAACCACATGTTTCATGTCTTGAGGAGCAAGAAACTGGCCTTTCTTTACATTAACCACCCGACCCGTTTCGGCGGCCGCGACTAAAAGATCCGTCTGCCGACATAAAAAGGCTGGGATTTGAATAACATCTGCTACCTCGGCCACAGCCGACAGCTGGGAAATTCCATGCACATCGGTCACTACTGGAAAGTTATATTGATCCTTTATCTCGGCTAAAAGTTCGAGTCCAGCCTCGAGGCCGGTGCCCCGAGATCCTTCAATGGAAGTACGGTTGGCTTTGTCGAAAGACCCTTTGAAAACGATATTTAAGGAAGGGTTATTTTTCTGTAGCTCCCCTAAACATTCGGCCACTGGCCTGCAGGTATCCATAGACTCCAACGAACAGGGCCCTGCCAGAAGTAAAAGTTTATTGGGATCAAATAACATTTAGGGGTTCGCTTTCAGCTTCATTGCTGCGGCAACAAAGGATGCAAATAACGGATGGGCTTTGAATGGTTTGGATTTAAACTCTGGATGAAACTGGACGCCGACAAACCAAGGATGATCCTCAATTTCTACTATTTCTACGAGATCACGCTTTTTATTTATTCCCGCTACCTTTAGACCTTTTGCTTCGAAATCAGCCCGGTACGAATTGTTATATTCATAGCGGTGACGATGACGCTCGCTCACAGAGTCCTTGGCGTAAGCTTCTTTAGATTGAGAATTGTCGGCTAAATCGCATTGGTAGGCACCTAGACGCATCGAAGCGCCTTTTTTGGTCACCGATTTTTGATCTTCCATCAAATGAATCACTGGATGCGGAGTAGCTTCATCAAATTCAAGACTGTTGGCATCAGTCAAATTCAGCACATTACGAGCGAATTCAATTACAGCGATTTGCATCCCAAGGCACAATCCGAAATAAGGTATGTTATTCTCACGAGCGTAACGTGCGGCCCATACTTTCCCCTCAGTTCCGCGGTCACCAAATCCACCCGGAACGAGAATTCCATCCAGTGATTTTAAAACCTCTCGACCTTCTTCACTGGTGAGGTCTTCGGCATCAATACGCTTAACAATGACCTTTGCGTCATTTGCAATACCTCCGTGAGTAAGGGATTCATAGACAGATTTGTAGGCATCTTGAAGTTCGATGTATTTACCTACGACCCCGATCGTAACCTTATGAGCAGGGTACTTTAAACGACGAACGACATCGTTCCATTGGTCCATGGGCTTCGAGGGAGCATCTAAGTGGAGGTACTCAACCACCAAATCGTCCACATTCTCTTGCTGCAACATCAGCGGCAATTCGTAGATCGAGGTTTCAACATCGCACTCTTCAATCACAGCCTTGACCGGAACATTGCAAAACATAGCCAGCTTTTCACGAACTTCGTCACCTAGACTTTCCTCTGATCGACAAACTAAAATATCTGGAAGAATACCAATTTCCCTCAGTTTTGCCACACTCTGCTGACTCGGCTTAGTCTTTAATTCACCGGCGGCGGCCAGAAAAGGAACAAGGGTAACGTGAATGAAAAGTACATCTCCACGAGGCTGTTCGGTGCTAAATTGTCGTATTCCTTCTACAAAGGGCAAACCTTCAATATCGCCAATTGTACCACCAATTTCGGTAATTAGAACATCTACGCCTTCGCCAGACTTATAAATACGGCTTTTGATCTCATTAGTTAAATGAGGTATCACCTGCACGGTTTTCCCAAGGTAATCGCCGCGGCGCTCCTTCTTAATGACCGTTTCATATACCTGCCCTGAGGTCAGATTGTTTAGCTTTGAAAGGGCCCCTGAGGTAAACCGCTCATAATGGCCCAAATCCAGATCTGTTTCAGCTCCATCATCGAGCACATAGACTTCCCCATGCTGGAAAGGACTCATCGTTCCTGGGTCCACATTGAGGTACGGATCAAATTTTTGAATCCGTACAGTTAAGCCTCGGAGTTCAAGCAAAGCCCCGATCGCGGCGGCGGTGAGGCCTTTCCCTAAAGAGGAAACAACACCACCGGTGATAAAAATATACTTCATAGGTTAAGTATGGGTTTCAACATGAGTGCGGAAATAATTTCCAAAGCACAAACCAAAATCTGTGCTGAAAGAAATTTGTTTGTTTCAGAGGTATGATCTACAAAAAATCAAGCCTTGGACTATTGAGAACCCGAAGCTTGGATGAACAATCCGAATGACCACCGAAAGACACCCTCATTTCCCTATCTAAATCATGTACAACAACCTTCGTTTTGTCCGATCAAAACCGTAAGAAAATAACCTAACGCCTTTAGCATTTGGAAATTGCATCTGACCGGGTTCGGCATCCAAATTCTGAATTAATTGCTCATTCTTTAACGGGCCGATCAGATAATTTTACTACATAGCATGAATATAGATACGTTTAAAAATAAAGTCATCGGGATGGGTTCTCCTGTAGTAGATCTCCTAGCTCATGTGAGTGATGAGTTCGTCCTCTCAGTCGCAGGCGAAAAAGGTGGCATGGTGCTAGTGGATACTCTGACCATGGAGGAATTATTGGCCAAACTACCCAATGAGCCCGTGCTGGCTCCCGGAGGATCAACGGGGAATACGATCTTAGGACTGGCTGAGCTTGGAAATCCTGCAGCTATGTTGGGGAAAATTGGAAACTGCGATGATGGCACTTTTTACCGAAATGGGCTGGTGGGTCGGGGTGGCGATGGAAGTCGTTTCAAAGTAGGAACTATTCCTAATGGTCGGTGCCTATCATTGGTAACACCCGATTCCGAGCGAACGATGCGCACAGACTTGGGAGCTGCAATGACCTTGGCTCCTGAGGAAATTTCAGTGCAAGATTTTCAGGGCTACGATCATGCTCACATAGAAGGCTATATTTTGTTCAACCGGGAATTGATGTTCAAAGTTCTCGATTCGGCCAAGGCGGCAGGATGTACCATAAGTCTGGATTTGGCTTCTTTTGAAGTGGTCCATGCCACAAAAGACATCATGGCGGAAATAATTGAAAACTATGTAGATCTCATTTTTTCAAACGAAGAAGAAGCCTCAGCCTTCACTGACTTGGGGCAGGATTACCCAGGCATGGTCAAGTACTTGGCTCAACTAGCTGATGTTGCGGTTGTAAAGCTAGGTAAAAACGGTTCGCTCATCGCCCAGGGAAATGAAGTTGTTTCGGTGGATGCTTGTCGGGTGCCAAAGGCGGTAGATACCACCGGCGCGGGAGATCTATGGGCATCTGGCTTCCTTTATGGGTGGTTAAACGGCCGAGACTTGAAGCAGTCGGGTGATTTTGGTTCATTACTTGGCGCAGAAGCCGTCCAAGTTATAGGTGCCACTATACCCGAATCCCGTTGGGAGATAATTCGTAAACAATTTTATTCGATCAGCTAATTTTTGATCGGGTTATCGCCATCGCTGGAAACCAGTTAAGAGGTAGAATCAACCTACATTCGTGCTCCTCATTCCTGCCAAGGAAAGAGCGATCAGTCCCGCGAAAGGTAGCAACCAAAACACAGCTACCAGTTGGTTTGGAAAACTCAGGCTAAGTTTTTTGCCGCCATCAACGATTTTAATCCAGTCCACTGACAAATAGAAAGGACCTTCTCTAGACAGTCCTTGGAGTTCCGCACCTTTTCCGTTTTCTATTCCTAAGACACCAGGTGCCAACTGCGTATTGCCGGCCATGCCTTTAATGCTCAGAATGGCTAAGGCTTCAGAAAAACCATCAAATTCAAATCGCTTTCTCAAAATCGGGTGAGGAGCAACATTCGATGCCACATGCGTCTGCGAATAAGAGGCCTGGGTTAAGGATACTTCAGCTGAACCGATACTGGCTTCTTCCTCACTTCCAAAGAAGATAGCTAACTGAAATCGTTCATCTGCAAGTCCTGTAGGTATTATCAGTTCCTGAGTAAATACGCTCCCCTCTACTAAAGGTGAGCTAATGATATCTTCTGCCCAGAGATGCTGTTTGAATGGTTGATTTGAATCCTCCTGCAGAATGAGAAGGGTCAAAACGCTGACAATAGCGATACTTACAAATCCTGCCACCGGAACAGAGAATAAAAATTTGAATACCCTATCCATAGACAGTGAAAAATGGAATTGCTTCGTGCAGCCAAATATAAAGCTCCACACAACTATAAAGTATCCCGATTCCAAGTACCAGTTGTGAGGCCCAAGGAAATTTCCTAAGCCCAAATGCAAAAAATCCCACGATGACAAACCCAACCACAGGCAAATAATAACGTCCAAAGGTCCCTTGGAGTTCCCCCGACGAAACCGTAAAAGAATAAATTTTTAGGATATGAACGCATAGGAAGAAAAAGAATACCGATATCGCACCCACTTCGATTCTCCCTTCCAAATCTTTTGCTTTGATTGAAAAACCGAAAAAGCAGTCTGAAATCCTCCAACTAAGTGCAATCGTTCCAATAACAATGAGAATCCAATATTGGGTGTACTCATCTTCGAGCCAATCGGAATAGAAGAGCACAATGACAATAATTAGGGTCCTATCGACTCCCCACAGAAAACGCTTCCCGCTACTGAATCCATTCTTTGCTGAGTAGAACAGTGTTAGGAGACACAGCCCGATTAAGGGGTACGTATAGGCCTGCTGGTAAATCGTATAAATTTGAAGCCAACGAATCTGGATCAGGCCGTCACCCATCCAACCGAGAAGACCCCAAAACGATTGCATCAGGATGGAAAATACCGGGAAGGACCTGCCGAATTCCAAAAGCGATATGTTTAATGGTTCTTCAGACACAAAACTTGTCATATCTATAGGCATGGCTTCACCGTAAACGAATAAGTTTCGGATTATCCAAAGCCCAATCGGAATAGTTGATAGCAGAAGTATCCTGATGGATTGTTTCAGTACATCAGATCCATTTCTCCAAATGGTTATCAAGGAAAGAGCCAATATGGGAGGTAGAATTACAAGGAAGGTATATTTTACGACTCCGCCTAATCCAAGAGCGATACCGAGCTTGGTCAGATCAGACAATTCACCTTTTAGGCTGAACCGAATCCAGAAATATAACACCAAGCATCCGAATAAAAACACCAACGCATCATGATTTACCCCACCAGCCAAGTAAGTGTGGTTAGGAATGCTACCTACCATGATGCCCACGCCCAAAGCGGTGCCCGAATTCAGACCCACCTCCCTGAGTGCTTTCATTAAGACAAAAATACCAAGACCAAAAAATACAGATGTAACCGCTCGAATTAAAAAAAACGCCCCCCAGATGGGTGACCCGAACAATGCCCCCAGCCAGTAAACCGGTACCATGATAATATGATAAAAGGGTGGATGTTGAGCGATCCAATTAGTCCCTGGAGCTGGTGGATTATCCGGGGCAAATACTTTCCAGGTTTCTTTATCAAGAGGTGTTTCATGGAGCACGGCCAACCCCTTCCCGGTAGCTAAATCCTTGATATAAGAATAATGCCCCACTTCATCTGGTATATCCCAGGGTCGAACGATCCAAATACTCGTTACGATTGCTTTAAGGACAAAAAAAACGACCACTCCCCATGGAGCAAGTTGCCAGAAACTAAAGGACCGGAAGGAGCTCATTTAACACACGATGACACCTCGTGGAAGATTCTTTAATCCTTAACGCCTGTCAACGGCGGGCTGGCAAACCCCTCAGCTACTATGGCCAAGGCTTACTTGATAGATAGGAGAAACAAATTTTATCCTTCGATGATATAAAGCAAGCCGCCCGACCGTGACCGAATGTTGCCGGTGCCTAAATTCCCGTCGTCGAGAATCTCATCGATTTTCAAAATAGTTTCCGACCCAACGGTAACTCCCATAACTGACCCGGCCGCAGTAATTCCAAATACACCATAATCCCAGTCGTAAGAGCCACTAGCAGGTGTGGTTGAAGTAATAAGGCTTGAATTCACGTAATCTTCCATTCCGCTTGGAACGGTCGCGGGTCCCACATCGGCTGGATAATCACCCATTTCCAAAGCGTAAGTTTGAAAAGCGTCAGCGAAAACTCGAAGATCATTTCCAATCCTGGTAGCAACGACCCGTTCTCTAGTGTGTTTGAAAGCCACTCCGCCCATCGCGGCAAGAATGCCGATAATCATGATCTCAACCAGAGTAAATCCGCGTTTACTTTGATAGGATAGATTTTGAGAGATCGAGGTCATTGTGGATTCGTTCGCAATTAATATGGAGTGGACCTTCTTGCGAATAGCGTCGGCTGGCAATGGCCCGAGCCCAATTTACCGTGCGTTTACATCCAAGTATTTTATCGAGACCAAAGGGTAGGAAAAACTCGATAATATAAATCACAGATGCACCCGATTTCTGAATTATTCCGGTACTGAGTCCTGCATCATCCATGATCTCATCGAGTTTTTTTACCGGATCATCCCCAGCGGTGTAACCAGTTATTGAAATGGCCGCAACCGGTGTGCCGCTAAATCCATTAAACACCCAGTCATAACTACCACCGATGGGTGTCCGTTCGGACCAGTTTTCAATATTAATGTAATCTTCCATCCCTGAAGGTAAAGCTCCCGGGGAAGAATCCGCCGGATAAGTGCCGTTATCCAATGTATAGGTTTCAAATAAACCTGCGTAGGTGCGGAAGTCGCTCGCTACCCTGGAAGCCATTGAATGCGTTTTTACCTTCTGAAAGGCAGGGTGAGCCATAGCCGCAAGTATCCTGATAACAAGGACGACGATCATGATTTCAACTAGCGTAAAACCTTTTTTATTTTCCAATGGAATATACACGTTTTGAATTGGGTGTTACTTATCGATCTTATTACCAGTGGTAACAGTCAAAGTATCGGAATTTCGAGGTAGCCATTTACATGCATTTTACCATCATGTAGGAAAGTACCCAGAATATGATAACAGACACACTAAAAAACGCCCACCAATATCCACTTGGAGTGGCGTGGACCAAAGCAATTGAGTTTATTAAACCTCTGGACAGCAATACGCCTGATGGAGAATACCCACTCAACGGAGATGCGATGTTCGCCAGGGTAATGAGTTACGAGACCAAACCATCAGCCAAGGCAAAATTCGAGGCTCATGAAAAATATGCAGATGTTCAGGCGACTCTGGATAGAGCTGAAGGAATTGCCGTGGTTGATAGAAGCAACCTGGAAGAAAGTGTGCCTTACCACGAAGCTAACGACGTTGTCTTTTTCGAAACTCCAGCAACCGTGCCAGCCTTGGTCGATCTCTATCCGGGTTCCTTCGTATTCCTACTACCTCAAGACGTTCACATGCCACAATTGGAGGTGGGAGAGTCGCGATTGATTAAAAAGGTGGTGGTAAAAATCGCCCTTTCAGAACTGGGACTCTAGGACTCTTTTCGAAAACAAACAATCCGGTTGGTGTTGGTTCCCTTCGATTGATTATTAACACCCCAACAATGGGCAGTTTTGGTAAAGTCTTGAGCGTTTATTAGGATGGCCTCAGGGCAAAGCCCGGCCGCCCGACCACAAATTGCCACGGATTCCTCCAGGCTAACAGAACCTTTCCTTACTTCACCGACTTCAAAGGCCACCCAGCCTCCAGGTTTTAGTACCCGGTGTAATTCCTTTAAACACGCGGTCATCGCTGCGGACCAGTCATCCAGAGATCTATATCTCCAAATAGCCACAGATTCTGGGTCGATTTGGTTAAACCAGCAACGCAGCCAATTATCCCCTTTATAATCCACCACATCCAAAAACGGAGGTGAAGTTACAACAAGTGATACGCTATCGTCCCTAACCGTCTTGAGGTTATTTGCGGATTCTACAGCGACGAAATAATCTAGACGATTACCATTAAGTATCATAGCACTTTTAAGCAATAACGCCTTTGATTTTTTGAGGATAAGTTTTCGCACGTCTCTCTCCGGAGCTGTTTGATTTCGGTTAAGGTTGATCTTTTTCTGAGAAGCAAGAGAGACCGCCTGATTCGGGGGCATGGTGTAAACAGAGAAAAAGCCAGGCGAATGCCCGGTTAATCGATTGGTCGCGATCATTTGTATCCAAAGATCCACTTCGTCAAGCTTACCGGAGTCCAAACGCATTTTAAAATAATCGCGCATCCAACAAATTTGTCCTAAGGTATTGTGGTGAAAGAACACGAGGAGGTCTTGCGGTAAGGTATCCGTGTACTTCATGTCCCAATCAGCAAGGCGGGCCTCAACAGAATCCAGACTTGGAGGATGAAGCCGGGGAAGAACCAGGATGCGGGAGAGGGGATTTACGTCAGTCCCCCAGCCTCTTCTTCCGAGCAGAGCCGCTTCAATAATAGTAGTTCCTCTTCCCAGGAAAGGGTCGAATACCACGTCACCTTCGACCGTAAACCGCTCTATGAAAAATCGAGGCAATTGGGGCTTGAAACAGGCCCGATAGGATATTTCGTGCATCCGATCCGCCTGCCTTTGTTTGTTAGTCCAGAATTCGTTGATGAAAACGGGAACGCTCAACCCATCTGGCAGCAGGAGTTCAGAATGTTCAGTCTCTCCGCTTAGGTTAAAGGTCGTCAAATCATTCAGAAAGGCGGCTGGATTATCCACAGGTTGCACAGGCATAAAAGAGCTTCAATCAACAAGAAACCCAGGTTAATAACCAGCACAATCAGCTCCCCAATCGTTGGAAGAAAAATCAGTTGCCAGCCTCTAAGCCGGAAGGAAGACTTGTTTGCTACCCATTCAATATGAAGCCAAAGCCCTTAAAAATCTGCGACATTGTGCAGTTTTACAGCACCATGAGTGGTGGAGTACGCCGGTATATTCATGAAAAGATAGCTTACTTGCTGGCAAATACGGCTCACTCACACGTTCTCATAATACCTTCTTATCGAGACGCTATTACCCGCGAAGGCCGAACATCCGTTTATGAGATTAAGAGTCCGAGATTAATAGGTTCGATCAGCTATAGAATGCTCATAGGCAAAAATAAGATCCTCGCCGCTATCTCCGAGGAGAATCCAGATCTCCTCGAAGTGGGTGATCCTTATCGTGCCGCATGGATTGGCCTGGAAGCGGCACGGGTTCATTCCATCCCGATAATTGCTTTTTATCATTCTGACTACCCAAGAGCACTTGACCGAACTTTAAGAAAGTATGCCGGCACAAGCATCGAGTCCATGGTATCGCCAATGATAACAAAGTACCTTGTCAGGCTTTATAATCGTATGTCAGCAACTGTGGTTTCGAGTAAACGATGTGAGGAGTTTTTAAACAAGGTTGGCATCGAGAACCTCAAACGAATTGCGCTCGGGACAAACCTGGAATCCTTCACTCCTCGAAATAGTCGAAATCGAATTTTTAAAGAATTAGGCCTGACCGAAAATACCCGACTTTTGTTGTTTGTTGGGCGTCTGGCACGCGAGAAAAATATTCGTAGCCTGTTCGAAATGATGGAGAGACTCAAAGAGCACCCGGAACCACACCATCTTCTGTTGATAGGCGACGGAGAATCGCGAAACGAAATTCGACAAAAATCGAACGAAGAAAAAAACATCTCCTGGGTACATTTCTGCGAATCTCCGGATCGCTTGGCCGACTTCTATTCGGCCGCCGATTTATTCGTTCATGCAGGAGATTGCGAAACCTTCGGACTGGTTTCGCTTGAAGCACAAGCTTGCGGCACTCGCGTTCTTGCGGTGAAGGGCGGAGGTCTTGACGAAGGTCTTCAATACGAACAACCACTCATCATGGCTGACAATACTTCGGGGGAAGCTCTCGCCAGTGCCGTTTCGAAAATCTGGCAACTTGAGGAATCTGAAGTCGACCGCGGCTTAAGAAGACAGCAAATGGAAGAAAACTTTTCCTGGGAAGTCACATTCTCAAAACTTACCTCTCTATATTCAGAACTAGTCGGCCGGGATTCAGTCTCGCCGGATAAAGCACAGTCATCCACGAATGAGTCTGAAGATTCGACCCTACTCACCCAGTGACCGTCAGGCGGTTCGCAAGATCTGTTGCGATACGGGATTCATGGGAAATCCTATTGACCCGGTCTACATAGACAGGGACGCCTTTGCAGATTTTTTTACTCGCTATTATACCGATATCGAACCTGAAAGTGCTTTGGTAGCCGTAGATGAAGATCGCGTGGTTGGATACCTTTTGGGATGTCTAAGATACAATTCAATCAACCGACAGACCTTGTGGATCATACTAACAAAAACGGTTCCAAAAATCCTGGGACGGGTCCTGGCTTTTCGCTACAACCGGGCTTCGTTTAAATTTCTTAGTTGGTTCCTTTTTAAGGCTTCAGGAGAAACGCCAAACAGTGTTCCTGGTGCCGCACATTTTCATGTAAATATGTACAAAGAATACCGAACCGGGATTGCCGGAAGACGTCTTATTTTCCCTTTCGTTAACAGCGTCGCGAAAAAAGGGATAAAGGGCGTTTATGGGCAAATGCAGGTGTACGAAGATCGCAGATCAGAAAAAGCGTTCGAACGCTACGGATTCAAGTTCATGGATCGAAAGGAAATCACCAAGTTCAAAGATTACCACGATCAACGTGTTTGGGTTGCGACCATCTACCATGAATTTAAAAAGGACGATGAGGTGCCAATTCCTGAAGTGAAATGAACCCAACTGAGAAACAACTGATCATATCCTTTCACGATCTCCACCCCGGATCTTGGGAGACTTGTCGTAGGTTTATTGAAAAGAGCAAACAGCTCGGTGCGCGAAATATGACCTTACTCGTTATTCCGCAGTACCATGGGCAACCCCCGTTTACCGAAAATCCTGAATTCGTGGACTGGCTAAAAAGTTTAGCCGAAGAGGATTTTGATCTTTGCCTGCATGGTTATTATCACCAAGCAGATGCCGTGCGAGGGAATTGGTATCAGCAACTCATGGGGAAGATCTACACCACTGGAGAAGGAGAGTTCTATCAATTATCCAAAATGCAAGCGGAAGAAAAATTGAATGCGGGAATCCGTATGTTCACTTCCAATCAACTCCCTGTTTATGGATTTACCGCCCCGGCCTGGCTAGTCAGCACGGAAGCTAAAGCGGCAATAAAAGATTCGGGCTTTCAGTACAATACTCTATGGGGCGGAATTGAACTACCTTCGTTAAACACCTTCGTAAAAGCACCGACCCTCGTTTACAGCTCCCGCAATGTGTGGAGGCGACTTGTATCCAAACTATGGATCAATCTTTTTCACAAATTGAATAGAAACACTCATATAATAAGACTCGGTGTTCATCCGATTGATTTCGACTACCCCGATATTGAAGCCCATCTTTATAGAGTATTAGAAAAGGCACTTCGCTCAAGAACCACCCGCACCTACCGCGATCTTATTCCTAAAGAATTTCAAAACCCGGTCTCTTTACCGGCGAGCTAACTTTGTATGTCAGAAAACCACTCAAGCCCTCCACAGAAATTTGGGAAATACCTGCGCTACGGACTACAAGGAGTAATCTTAGGAATAGTCGCTACGGCAATCATTCTATTTTTTACGACTAAAGAGGAAACGTGGGACTATATCGCTCAATTTAATAGCTGGTACGCACCGATCATCCTATTAGCAATTGTGGTTGCCTGGTTATGCAACGGCGGCCGTATCTGGATAAATTCACGGGCGCTGGGTCACGAGCTTAAATACCGACAGGCCATCTCGGTATCGATGTCCACAGAATTCGGAATAGCAGCCTCCCCCGCCGGAATGGGTGGAACTGCATTGCGATTGTTTTTACTGAAAAAAGCGCACGTACCCTTAACGACAAGCGCATCCATGCTAGCGGCTGATGTGGCAGTAGATCTAACTTTTTTCGGCCTTCTTACACCCATCGCGATTTTTTTTATAGTCCAAGATACAAACTGGACGGAGATGTTCACCCAATTGCCTGGGTGGCAAGTAGGCTTGGCGGTGGGTCTTGTCCTCAGCGGAATCGTCTGTATGGCACTCTTTTTCCAGACAGGACTCTGGGCCAAAGTTATTCATAGCATGGCAAACGCATCTCCTCTCGGTCGACGTCAAAGGTGGCCGGGAAAATTTCGTCATTTCCGATGGGAATTGAAACGCAGTATGCGGCGCACCTGGTTAATCACACGATTCCTGTTCCGCAAACGTCGAAGTGCACTGCTCATCAATTTCTGTTTGGCAACAGTCCAATGGATTTGCCGCTATGGTGCCCTACCCTTGATTTTGCTAGCCTTTGGTAGCTTAAAAAATCCTTTCCCACTCCTTTTCATTCAAGGCTTTTTGTTTTTATTTGCTATGCTTGTATTTCTACCAGGTGGAGGCGGTGGGGTAGAGGTTGCAACAGCATTCATACTTGGTCACTTCGTCCCTGTGCCTATGGTTGGCCTGGTTCTAATCCTTTGGCGCTTTAGTACCTACCACCTATATTTGCTATGCGGTGGAGCGGTCTTTTTTTATGTTAGCGGCCACATGGAAAAAATCTTTCCAAGCAAGGAAATCGAAAAGCGAGAGCCCGGCTAGCCGGGCTAGATCCTGGCAACGGTGTAGTGAGGATCGTCTTCGGCGACTTCGACTTCGATCAGTGGTCCGGCAGTGTGAAGCAGCTTTTGACATTCCGTACTCAAGTGCCGCAGCCGAACACGTTTACCGGCTTTCTTATAACGCTCCGTCAAAGGATTGAGTGCTTCCAGGCTGGAGTAGTCGCAGACACGAGCATCTAAAAAGTCGATGATTACCTCATCCGGATCGTTTGCAGGAGACAGGCGTTCCGTAAACTCACGAACTGAACCAAAAAATAATAGCCCTTGTAGCCCATATACCCTCACTCCGTCCGAGCGATCCTGTGGATTCAATCGCACATGTTTAGCACTCTCCCAGGCAAAGACCAAGGCAGATAGAATAACACCAGCAAAAACGGCCAGCGCAAGGTTGTGGAGAAATACGGTGATCAAGGTAACCGAAACAATGACAAAATCTCAGACAATGGAACACGACCAAAGGTTTGAAATGTTGACCACTCGAACGTTCCAATAACCACCATGAACATAACGCCAACCAACGCAGCGATCGGGATCTGGCCAATGACAGGCCCACCCACCATAATAAACAATGCTAGAGCAAGCGCGGCAACAATACCGGACGTGCGACCTCGACCACCGGACTTAATATTGATCAAACTCTGCCCAATCATGGCGCAACCGCCCATACCTCCAAAAAGACCGGACAAAAAATTAGCTCCGCCCTGAGCAATACATTCGCGGTTTCCGGCTCCCCGGGTTTCGGTAAGATCGTCTATCAATTGAAGGGTCATCAAAGACTCAATGATACCCACCATCGCTACGGTGAGCGCAGTTCCGATAATAACTTTCAAGCTCTCCCAGGTCCACATGATGTCACCGGTCGGAATAGCCGGTAATGGAAAGGCACCACTGAGCGTTCTGCTACCGGTTCCTTCAAACAATACATCCGCAACTGTTTTAGATCCGGACCAGAAATAACTGATTAATCCTACCGCAACAATAGCGACCAGTGTAGATGGCACCGCCTTGGTTAGTTTTGGGGGAAACTGAATAATGAGCATGGTCAGGACTATTAACCCGCCGATAACCATCAACTGGGTCGGAGCAAGCCAGGACCCATCAGGCGTTTTAAAGGAGGCAAATTGAGCCACCAAAATCACGATGGCCAAGCCATTGACGAATCCCATCATAACCGGGTGTGGCACCAGTCGGATGAATCGACCTAGTCTCAATAGCCCGAAAGTTATTTGAATCACACCTGCTAACATTATAACTGTAAACAGGTATTGAAGACCTAGCCCTTCACCTTGGGCATCTCCATATTGAACTGCTTTGCCAACCACAACGGCAATAGCCCCGGTTGCGCCGGAAATCATACCGGGTCTACCTCCAAATGAAGCTGTAATGAACCCCATGAACACTGCAGCCCAAAGGCCTACAAGAGGATCCACACCTGCCGCAAAAGAAAAGGCAATCGCCTCAGGAACAAGTGCAAGCGCAACGGTCAGACCAGAAAGAATATCATCCTTCCAGCTGCCGCGAGATTTTGTACGGAGAGCAAACATAACTTTGGAACTTTCGTTAAAAGGAAGGTTCGGCTAAGAGCCCAAAACGTCCCCAAGAAACAAAAGGCCGAGGGTCATGGCGATCGACCTCTCCCTTGGCAATCAATTTCCTAAAAGGAATTCCAGCCTCCCCTTACTGATTCTATAGAAAATACCGTATCGTTTGCCCTGTTCATGTAAGCGCAATTTCAACAATCGGAGGAAAGTCCGCTACGATTACATAGAACCGAAAAGGTATTGTTCCCTGAATACTGGATATAGATAATTAAGTCTTTTTCCTGGAGATCATAAAGCTTGAGGACCCAACTGGCTTAAGCTTTAACCTCAATCAGTGAATAAAAAAGAACGTATTCAGAAGTTCTTACACCGAGTTCAGATTGAAGACCTTTCTCCATTATATTTGGAGAATTTAATTCAAATGGCTCGGAAGGAGGATCTAGAAGGCGAGGGATTAAGCGTCCGACCAGATACGGTTGGTGACGTCACCTCTGCTGTACTCAATAGAGATGGAGTTGGTAGGGGGCGTTTGAATGCACGGGAGAACCAGGTCGTCTGTGGAATACCCTGGGTGCCTATGATTTTAAACGCTTATGAAACTCGATTAGAATTCGTTCCGTCAGCAAAGGATGGGGCATCTGTCGCTACCGGAGATTCTCTAGGTATTATTACTGGGCCCGTAACAACGCTTTTAATGGCAGAAAGGGTGCTTTTGAATTTCCTTCAGTTTCTTTCCGGTATCACAACCGAAACACGCAAATATGTAGATGCCTTGGGCCAGTCTTCCACTCGCCTTCTCGATACGCGCAAAACAACTCCGGGATACCGGATGCTCCAAAAGTATGCAGTAGCCTGTGGCGGAGGTTATAATCATAGATTGGGGCTGTTTGATCGAGTGACGCTTAAGGACAACCATCTTGCCGCCAATGATTCACAATCGGGAGAACCATTAACCGAACTTGTGAATCGTTCTAAAGAACAAAATCCAAACTTACTCATTGAGGTAGAGGTAGATCACCTGGAGCAGATTCCGGCAGTTCTCAAAGCTGGGCCTGATAAAATAATGCTAGATAATTTTTCTATTGAAGAATTGCAACGAGCAGTAGCCTTGATTGGAGACCAGGCATGCACCGAAGCAACGGGCGGTATCACTTTGGAAACCTTGCCAGAACTCGGCAATCTTGGTCTTGATTTCATCTCTACTGGAGCGTTGGTTCATAAGGCCAGCTGGGTAGATATTGGCCTGGACTGGGAATAAAATATGCCAAATACAGACACGAGCTCGATCACCATTCTTAAGGCACTCCTGAACGCAAAGGAAGGCTTTGTTTCTGGAAATAAATTGGCAGAGCAGCTCGGTGTGAGCCGCGTGAGTGTTTGGGGGCGCATGGAACAACTCCGCAGCCAAGGATTCGAATTTGAGGCGGTAACCAGGAAAGGTTATCGGATAACAAAAAAACCCGAGTCCTTAAATGAGTTGCTCACCACGGCCTACCTCTCAAATTCCGACCCATTCCCGAAACTCATTTTTCTTTCGACTATTGATAGCACAAATGACCATACCAGTCGGCTCTTGGCCAACGACTATGAGGCCCCTTTTTTTGTTCTTTCAAATCAACAAACCTTAGGTCGGGGTCGTATGGGCCGACAATGGCATAGCCCGCCGTCATCCAATCTTTACCTGAGTTTTGGCAGTCGCCCGAATGCACGCCCGGACCGGATGCAGCTTTTTACGCTTTGGATGGGAGTCTACATTGCGAGATATCTGAAAGGTTGGTTAAAGGCGGATATCGGGGTGAAATGGCCGAATGACATTTATTTTGAGGGCAGAAAATTGGCCGGAATGCTAACTGAAGCACGAGTAGATTCAGACTCCTTACGAGAACTGGTATTCGGAATTGGACTGAATGTTAATCAAACCCAGGCTGATTGGCCCGTTGACCTTAAAAAAACGGCAACGAGTTTGAGGGAACTTACCGGCCAAAAACTAGACCTTAACAAAACCGCAGCCCTTCTAATTGAAGCAATCAACAGCGGCTATGATTCATTTATCGCAGGTAACATAAGAAACATTTTTGAAGACGTGTGGCCAGAATTCGATATTCTCAAAGGAAAAACAATTGAAGTGGAAACACGGGATCGCCTCCTCAAGGGGATAGCTTCTGGCCTGGATAATCGAGGGTCACTCATTCTGTTAAAAAATGACCAAACACTGTCAACGCTCAATTCCGGTGATGTGCATATCAAGTCCCAGTAAAAGATCTGCATCCATCCAAAATCGACATTGCCAAAGCAAGCTAGCCAGACTTCTCTAACTATTTCTTATCCTGATGGAAGATTCCGTCGAATACAGCATTGAGGTTCAAAACCTTACCAAACAGTTCGGTCGCATAACGGCTATCCAAGATATTTCCTTTTCACTTAAGAAAGGAGAGATCGTAGGTTTCCTAGGCCCCAATGGCGCAGGAAAGAGCACGACGATGAAGATCCTCACCGGTCTTATCTCAGCAAACAGTGGCTGTGCCTACATTTGCGGTATCCCAGTCGCGACTCATCCAGAGGAGATAAAGCGTAAGATCGGTTACATGCCTGAGAACAATCCGCTTCCAGTGGATATGCGGGTTGGCGAATATTTAAAGTTTCGCGGTAAGATCAAGGAGATGTCCGGCCGAAAACTGCGTAAGCGCATCGAATATGTCCTGGAGCTCTGTGACCTGACACGCGCCAGGAAACGTGTAATCGCAGGTTTATCAAAAGGCTACCGACAACGAATTGGTATCGCCGAAGCCATCCTCTCCGAACCGGAAGTGATCATCATGGATGAACCGACTATTGGGCTGGATCCACACCAAATCCTGAAGATTCGTGATCTCATAGAAACACTGAGGGGCCGGATGAGTGTGATTATTTCCAGCCACATTTTACCAGAAATCGAACTAACCTGTGACCGGGTTATCATCATCAATCGTGGCTTTGTGGTGGCATCGGGTACACCGAGCGAACTCCGTGCAGAGTTTCTTTCAGAGTGTTCTTACCGTATGGAAGTTGCTGGGGATTTTGAATCAATCGATACTCAGATAAAGTCCGTCAGCCCGGAGCTGTCTATCATTTCAAATGAACCGATTCAAGGCACCGCGATGCATCGAGTCACCCTCGGCGGACCTGCAGAAAAAGAAATTGGAGAAAAATTAATTAATCACTTTTCAGGCTTACCCAATTTTACCCTTAGATCTCTGCATAGTACCGAGGCTACCCTTGAGGATATCTTTTTAGCAGCGACCAAAAGGTCTTGGGAAGTTTTGGCTGATCAACCAGAACGACTGACTGATCAACCTTTTCAAAATGATGAGCCGGTTGCTACCGTGGAGGAAGAAAAAGAAGACTAAGCCATGAAGCACTTTTTCACGCTTTTAAAACATGAACTGAGAACAATTCTTCTCAGTCCGGCTACCTACTTGGCCGCATTTTTCTTTCTCATCATCATGGGACTGGTCTACCAATTTGTATTGGAGGGCTATAACAAGGAACCGCAAGAGATGCTTCCCGCGAACATCTTTCTAAATGCTTTTTACATCCCCGTTGTCTTTCTAGTGCCATTACTCACGATGCGCAGTATCGCGGAGGAACGGCGTCAGGGATTGATGGATAGTTTACTAACCACACCGATCACTTCTATTGAGTTGGTAGCAAGTAAATTCTTTGCCGCCTATCTACTCTATGTGGGGCTTTATGGACTGACTCTGGCATTCCCAGCCATCACCTACTATTTTTTCCCGGACGATCGTATCCTGGATAAGGCGAGTTTGATCGGAGGCTATTCCTTTATTTGCATCAGTGGTCTTCTTTTTACCAGCATCGGGATTCTCGCCAGCTCGGTTACCCGCAGTCAGTTGATAGCAGGCATTTTCAGTTTCACTCTTTTATTTGGACTCCTGTTTGGAGAGAATGCCCTTGGCGGAATCGCAGGTGACTACATGGATCGCTTTTTTTTAATCGGATCATTTCTCGATTATATTCAAATCAGCGGACATGTGGAGGATTTTAGTCGAGGGGTAATTGATACGCGCCCAATCATTTTCTATTTAAGCAGCACGATGGTAATGCTAAGTATCGCGGTGCTGGCGGTAGATCACAAACGTTAACCACGAACCATGTCTAAACTAGAAAATTTCAAGTATAGTCGCTGGGTCAATCGAGGAAACTCACTCCTCCTGTTTATCCTGGTGCTTACCTTGTTTGTCGGTCTGAACACTCTCTCCTTACTTCATTTTAAACGTTATGATATCACCGAAGATCGCAAATACGCCCTGTCTCCTGAAACGGTTTCCTACATTCAAGAGCTGAAGGAGCCTATCCGCATTATTGTAACCTTAAACGGCGACGAAAATAATTCGGAAATGGGACCCTATTACACGGACATCAAAAACTTGGTTAAAGAATACGAATATACAGCCCAAGTAACAGGTGCAGGGCCCATTCAATCAGAGTTCATAAATGTCTATCAACAACGCAGGCTTGCTCAGGAGCTAGTGGAAGAATTCGGTATAAGTCAGCCCAACCTGGTTATCTTTGCTTCCGAAACCAAGTACCGTACCGTGGTCATTGATGAACTGTACGAATCGGAAGAATTAGAGAAAACAGCTTTCCGAGGCGAACAGATGTTTACCTCAGCCATTTTGGATGTATCGAACCCGAAAGAAAATTCAATTTACTTTCTCAAGGGTCACGGCGAACGGGATCCAAATAGTGTAGATCCGATTGTTGGACTTTCTCAACTAGCCCAGCAGCTGGAACAAAGAAACTTTAAAATAAAACCTTTAGATTTGACCGTTCCAGAGTCGCGCATTCCAGAGGATGCCAACCTATTGGTTTTAGCCGGGCCACGCTTACCTCTTATGGCGAGGGAGGTTAACATCCTGAAAGACTATTTAAATGAAAACGCGGGACGATTGATCGTTTTGATAGACCCTGCGATAAACAACAATTTGGGTGATCTGTTTTATCATTGGGGAATTCTTGCGGAAGATATGGTGGTGTTGGATACTGGTTCGGATTCATTGATGACCGGAGGAGATCTCTTGATTCGACGTTTTGATCCTGATCATCCAATCACAGAATCAATCGCCAAAAACAGCGAATCGGTCGTAGTAGGACTTTCACGACCGGTGAGAGCAGACATTGGTTCACCATTAGACGACAGACTTTCCGTAACACCTATTGTGGGCGGTTCGGAATCCGGCTGGGGCGAACGATTTTACCATGATCAGAAATCGATTGGTTATGACGAAGGCGTTGATATGAAGGGGCCGGTCAGTATTGCAGTGGTTTCAGAACGAAGTATTTCATCAGATCTTGGAATAGATATACCAGGCGGTCGACTAGTCGTTTTTGGTACGTCCGAGATCATTACCAACAGCCGACTAACCATTCTTGGCAACTTCACGCTTTTCCTAAATACCATAAACTGGTCTTTGGATAGAAATAACCTTTTATCCATTGAACCAAAACCTATCGAGAAACTCTACATAACACTGAGCCAAGAGGAGATGTCCAAGTTGCGATTAGCTATATTGCTAATTCTTCCTTGTTGTTCTGCGTTATTTGGAACGTTTGTCTACTGGTTGCGTCGAACCTAACTTCACGATTCATGAGAAAACAACTCACAGTCATTCTGATTTTGTTAAACCTCGTTGTAGTGGCAGTTTTCTATCTGTTCGAGCGACCAGGCCGTAGCGGCGATCTAACAGATACACGAAAAATTTTTGGAGAAGAAGCTGTTGATATAGACTACATCCGAATCTCTGGTGGTTCATTGGGACCCGACCGAGTACTGAAGAAAGAGGAAAATACCTGGAACCTCACTTCACCCATTGAATGGCCTGCAAACTTTTTTGCCGTGGGGCGCATTCTGAACCAGATCTCCTTCCTGGAAAAGGAAACCAGTTTTTTGGTTTCAGAACTTCAGGCAGCAGGTCGAGACTTGGCAAGTTATGGACTCGAAGAGCCACAAATGAAGCTGGAGTTTGGTAAAGGTATCGCACGTACCTCGATCACCATTGGTTCCTCGACCGAAGTTGGGAACCGCGTTTACATCCTCTCACCCGATCAAAAAGAAATCATGGTTATTCAACGAGGCTTATTCGACAGTCTCTTGGTCGATCTTGGGAATTTGCGTAGCCAATCGGTTTTCGATATCACTCTTTTTGAGGTCAAAACCATTAGCTTACAGAAATCCTACCCTTCTCCGTTGCGCGTAAGAATTTCCCGTTTTGAGGATGAATGGCGCTTCGAGATTCCTTTTAAAACCCGAGCTGACCGGGCTGAAGTGGAAATGGTTATCAACGGTTTGAACAGTTTGAGCGTACAAAACTTTGAAACCAATCCCGAACCGGATCTCAGTATTTACGGCCTCGCCAACCCGAAATTGACTTTGACAATCGAAGCCTCAGATAAAAGACAAACTATTCTGGTCGGAAAACAATTGGAGGGTACCGAAGAAGACGCGCTTTATTATGCCAAGGGGAGCGAAAATGGGACTATCTTCACCATTCCAGGACTGCTCATTGATCAAAATTTGAGCAATGCACAAGAGGAGCTTCGCGAAAGGCAGTTTGTAAAGTTCGACCCCAATTCCCTCAGCACTATTGAAATAACCCAGTCGAACCGATCCGTCTCTTTACAAAAACTGGAGACAGGCACCTGGCAGGTTATTCGAAGAGAAGATGACGGTAGCGTAACGGCCGATGTCGCTGACACCAAAAAATTGGCTGATATGATGAGCACCCTCTACACATTGAGAGCTCAAAATTTTATTTCAGACGCTCCGTCGAATGCCGATTTGGAGAACTATGGATTCACCGACCCGCAGCGCACGATACAACTAAAAGGGGGAACACCGTTGAAGCTGCTTGTTGGAGATTTGATTGAAGATAATTCGAGACACGCCTATGCCAAACTAGAGGAGGAGCCGTTTATTTACGAAATAGATACTTCCATTTTGTCTGAATTTCACACACGCCCATTCAACTATCGTTTGCGAATTCTCCATAAAGAACCTGAAGACGCCAAATTAGTCGGAATGACAATCCAAGACCTAGGTACCGATACCATCGTTTATAATGCTGTTCTCAATGAAGTAACTCCAACCTGGGAAGCGATCGCAGCAGCGGATCAGCCCGACGAAGAAGGTCGCGAAAGTTTGTTGTCATTGGTAAGTCGATCCAAGTCCATTGAAGCGCGTGATTTTATCGAAGATGACTTTGATAAAGTGCCGTGGAAATACCGATTGGATATGCAGTTTGAATCCTCTGACAATTCGGATACCTCTCCGTGGACGACCCAACTTTGGGTTACCGAACGTCTTACCGGAACAAATACGATTGGAGGGATTAAATCCGAAGGTGGTGTATTTTATACGACCCAAGCATTTACCGATGCTTTTTTTAAACTCACCTTTGCCCGCTTTGATCCTGGTCCTGAACCAGAACCCGCACCTGGATCATTGCCTGCCTACCTACCACCCTCTATTGAACCTGAACCGGTAACTCCGCAGAGACCGTAAACGACGTTCATCGTATTCACAATGCGGAGACTAAATTCAGCCAACGACTAGGCTAACTTATCATGTCTTACCTTGCTAAGAAAAACCGCTCATTTAGGAAGCGGTGTTTTATCAAGTGTCAGAACATGATTATGTTCTGTTTGACCTTCATGTTGCTGTTACTTTTAACAGGACTGGGGCTGAGTATTTATTACGATGAAATTCCAGTACCTGAGCGGTTACTAAAAATTGTAACCGCCAAAATTAAGGAGCAGGGGCTAACCCTGAAGTACGAAAAAATTACCCTTGATTTTAGAGGAGACCTCATCATCAAGAAGGCCAGTCTCTCGTTTGATAAGTCAGGAGAAACTGCGCTAGAAGTGGATCAACTCTACCTCGATATCAACTACGCATCACTATTGCTAGGAAGGGTGCCTTTGAATAACCTGAAACTGGACAATGCACGTATTTATTATCCCGCGATGGTATCGCCCACTGGTACCAACCAGCGAATGCTGGATAAAGTGAATTTAGTCTTTTCCAGGCGATGGACTAACTGGAATCTAAAGTACTTTACAGCTAAGTTTCAACAACTGGATATTGTAGCGAGTGGCGATTTAAGCGCCGGATTTGCTATTCTCAGTAAAACAAAACAAAAAGAGGAAACCAAAGATCTCTACCTCAACTATTTGCAGTTAGCGCGTGCCGTATCCGATCAATCAAAATACCTGGATTTGCTCGATGCGCCGAAGGTAAAGATGATTTTCTATAGTCTATCCAAGGCAGAGTTCTCAACTGAGATTATAGCCGATATCGCGGGCTTTAAGAAAGAAGGGATGCCAGAGATTCGGACTATTCGAGCCGGGACAAAGATCCAATTGCTACCGGAACTTCAACTTCAAGAAGCCCTGCAGTTCTCGGCAAATTCCGTTGAACTACCAGAGCAGCAACTGACTGTTCAGGAGGTTGAAGTCTATGCCTACAATAATCAAATTATCCAAGACCTGCATAGCGCATTCCCCCTCAGGGTAGATTTAAGAACAGGGCCGATCGAAATCAAGGGCACAAAAATAGATCAGGCCGTATTCACAGGTAAACTACTCAATCAGGATGATGTTGAAGGAACCCTTCTTCTTTCTTTGTATGAAGGTGTACTCGAGGCTCCACTCAAAGCTAACTGGAAGGAACAAACGGGCGAAGGGTCCTTGTCGGGATCAATCGATATTGAGCGCATTTTCGATAGACCCGAATTCGACCATTTATGGAAGTTGCGTTGGTCTAAACAACATAAGCCTGTGTATCTAGATGTTGAATTCGCCTACCCTGGAAACCTGGAAGATGCAGAAGCAACATTTCGAGTCGAGACAAGAGACATTGATATAATAAAAACGCCCTTTCAGTGGGCGCGTGCACGTGGTACTCTTGAGGGAACGAAAGTGGATGTATATCAACTCGAAGGAGGGGGTTATGGAAACGACTTGCTTTGCACATTTGGGCAGGATTTTAAAAGCCCCTTTTACCGATTCACCATGGCTGGGCGATTTCGCCCTCACGACATTGACGTATGGTGGAGAGATTGGTGGAGGAAGACCTTCGATTATTTAGAAATTAAGGGCGAGTTACCTTGGATGGATATGTCCATTCGAAATGCCTTCACTTATAAAAAGCAGCTTACTCTATTCGGTTACGGCCAAGCAGAAAATGTAGATTTAAAAGGGATGCATTTCGACAAAGCATCCGCCAAGATGTTTATCAGGCCCAACTACATCGATGTGTTAGAACTGAAACTTACCAGACCGGAAGGACAAGCGACTGGTCAATTTCAAAGGCATCTCGAAACGAGCAAATTGAAGAACGTAATCGTGGACATCGATTCGAACTTGGATCTCGAATCTTCCTTGAATTTATTTGGAGAAAGCGGTCTAAAATTAATCGAGCCGTATACCTGGACAGCAAACCCCAACATCTCATTGGTCGGCGAATTCAACTTCGAGAACGATTCAAACTGGCAGGACCTGATGATTGAGATCAGGACCGACCAAACCATGACCTTCTACAATTTTCCACTCGATAGTCTGGAGGTTAATTGTCACTACGACCATGGCGACGTACTCCTGGACAAAATACTTTTTGATTTTGCCGGAGGCAAAGGGGAAGGTGAAGCATCCTACTTGAAACAAGATGATCTCTCTTTCTTGCTTTTTGATTTTGATATTGAAAATGCGGAGTTGGAAGAATCCTTTAAACGTCTGGCAACCGTACAAACCCCAAAAGTTGAAAATACCGAGGATTCCGCAGCTCCAAAGAGCAAATTAGATTCTTTAAAAGGAAATCTGAATATCCACGCTAGTGGTATTTCGCCTGCCGAAACTGGGTTGGATCGGGTTATGGCTAGAGGTAATATTGCGACCACGGAGGGCAATCTTGCACAGATCCCGCTTTTTGGTCCACTTTCGACTCTGATGCCATTTACCAAACTCCAATTAAACACTGCCAAGACCTTCTTTGCTTGG
>Ga0115002_10000852_pt1 | contig 43197 bp, 40 predicted proteins | sample ArcticOcean_MG_C_8_FD_89576 | JGI IMG/M metagenome (GOLD analysis project Ga0115002, IMG submission 89576) | Marine microbial communities from western Arctic Ocean - ArcticOcean_MG_CB11_86 | ecosystem: Environmental > Aquatic > Marine > Oceanic | place: Arctic Ocean: Canada Basin | collected... | reverse complement strand
CGTACCGCCCGGCACCGTGGGCGTACCGCCCGGCACCGTGGGCGTACCGCCCGGCACCGTGGGCGTACCGCCCGGCACCGTGGCGATTGCGCCCGGCACACCCGGTCTGACCCGCACAGGTAAGCCGGCAGGTCCGGCGTTCACGCGGATGCACCACGACGACATGGACTCGGAGGAGTTTGAGGCCATGCTCGGCATCTATGACAGCAGCTTCCGCAACATGGCGGAAGGTGAAGTCGTCAAGGGCACCGTCCTGAAGGTCACCGATGCGGCTGTTGTGGTCGATGTCGGCTACAAGTCCGAAGGCCTCATTCAACTCGTCGAGTTTCTCGATGAGAACGGTCAGGTCACCGTGCAGCCGGGCGACACGGTCGACGTCCTGCTTGAGCGCACCGAGGATCGCGAAGGTCATATCGTGCTGTCGCGCGAGAAGGCCGAGAAGATGAAGATCTGGGATGAGGTCGAGAAGGCCTATACGGATCGAAAAGTCGTGATCGGCCGGGTCATCGAGCGTATCAAGGGTGGCCTCGCGGTGGACATCGGTGTTCGAGCGTTTCTCCCAGGGTCGCAGATTGATGTGCGACCGGTTCGTAATCTCGACGCGCTGCGGGGGCAGGAACTCCGGATGCGTGTCATCAAGGTCAACAAGAAGCGCGGCAACATCGTGCTCTCTCGAAAGTCGCTCCTCGAGGAGGAGAACGCCGAGAAGAAGAAGACGACGCTTGAGACCCTGGCCGAAGGCAAGGTGCTGCGCGGCACGGTCAAGAACATCACCGACTACGGCGCGTTTATCGATTTGGGCGGCATCGATGGCCTGCTCCACATCACCGACATGTCGTGGGGCCGCGTCGGTCATCCGTCGGAGTTGTTCAAGGTCAACGACGAAGCCGACGTGATCGTGCTGAAGTTTGACCCCGTGACCGAGCGTGTATCACTTGGCCACAAGCAGCTCGTCCAGGATCCGTGGGCGACCGTACAGGACCGCTACCCGGTTGGTGCGCGCATGAACGGGAAGGTCGTGAGTCTGACTGACTACGGCGCGTTCATCGAGCTTGAGGCGGGCGTCGAGGGGCTGATTCACGTCTCGGAGATGTCGTGGAGCAAGCGGGTCAAGCACCCGTCGAAGATTCTCAGCGTTGGTGACACCGTTGACGCGATGGTGCTCGGCGTGGACCCCGCGGCTCGGCGGATCTCGCTCGGCCTCAAGCAGGTCGAGAGCAATCCGTGGCACGATCTCGCTGAGAAATATCCCGTCGGCACACGAATCAAGGGCAAGGTCAGGAACCTCACCGAGTTCGGCGCGTTTGTCGAGGTGGAAGAGGATATCGACGGTCTGATCCACATCTCGGACATCTCGTGGAGCAAGCGCATCAAACATCCGTCGGAGATGCTGAAGAAGGGCGACGTGGTGGAGGCGATGGTGCTGAGCATCGATGCCGACAACCAGCGCCTCTCGCTCGGCCTGAAGCAGTTGGCCGCCGACATCTGGGACGACTTCTTCTCGCGCAACCAGGTGGGTTCGATTGTCGATGGCACGGTGATGCGCATGACCAGCTTTGGTGCTTTTGTAGAGTTGGACGAGGGGATCGAGGGACTCATCCACGTCTCCGAGTTTGACGACACACACGGGGGCGAGAAAATCGTCCTCGAGGCAGAAAGCACCTGTCAGGTCAAGATCATCAAGCTGAGTCCGCAGGAGCGCAAGATCGGCCTCAGCATCCGCGCACTGAAATCAGACGACTACCGTACCGACTGGGAAGTCCCATCGGAGGCGGAAAGCACGGGCACCGCGACGCTCGGCGACCACTTCAAGAATCGCTAACGAGGCGAGACGCGCCTCGTGGGCGACGGTCCCGATCCCGCGTGGGACCCACGCACAGTGGGCCTGTCGGGACAGGGCAGTGTGGAGGAGCAGAGGGTGAGTACACCAGGCGGCAGCATGACGAAAGCTGAGCTTGTGGAGGAAGTGTCTCGGGTGTCGGACCTGACCAAGAAACACTCCGAAGTCATCGTCGATACGGTGTTCAAGAGCATCATCGAGGCGCTGCATCGTGGAGAGAAGATCGAACTGCGCGGGTTCGGCAGCTTCAGACTCCGCAAGCGCGAGCCGCGCAAGGGCCGCAATCCGAAAACTGGCGACAGAGTGGATGTGCCGCCGAAGAAAGTGCCCTACTTCAAGCCAGGCAAGGATCTGAAGGACCTGATCAACCGCGCGATCGCGTCCGACGGCGAGGCGCCCCACGGCGTCGGGGTACCCCTGCCGGATTCCGCAGCCGTCTGACGAGCGCAAATTTCATGAGAGCGTAGCTCCCGTGTACAGTGAAATCCTCGCCAGGACACTCCGTACATGACGAGGACAGGCTGCTAACACGGTGGATCACCTGTGGGCCCCCTGGCGTCTCGCATACGTGACACAGAGCGAGCAGCACGCCGGGTGCGTGTTCTGCGCGGCCCGACACCTGCCTGAGTCTGACTCCCTCGTCCTGTTTGAGGGCAGCACCTGCTACATCGTGCTCAATCGCTATCCGTACAGCAGCGGCCATCTGATGGTGGTGCCCAATCGGCACGTGGCGACGCTGGCGGCGTTGACGCGTGATGAGATGAACGAAGTGGGGCAGCGCCTCCAGGAGTGCGAGGTGGTGCTGACCAAGGCCTACGAACCGCACGGGTTCAACGTCGGCGTGAACCTTGGCGCGCCGGGCGGCGCGGGCATACAGGAGCATGTGCATCTACACGTCGTGCCCCGCTGGACCGGGGACGCCAACTTCATGACGGTCGTTGGCAACACACGCGTCCTGCCGGAGGACCTGAGCGAGAGCGCGGCCAGGCTCCGACCGATCTTCGCCGAGCTCAGCACCAGAGTCACGCCCGAGCATTGACCTGTTCGCGGGCCTGTCGCCCGGGAGAGCGTCCCCTACGACTCGGCGAGCGCGTACAGATAGGTGTGGCCGCGAAGGTACAAGTCGCCGCCCGCCAGCGCCGGTGAGGCGTCGAATTCGTCGTCGAGGGTGTTGGTGGCGAGCACCTCGAAATCCGGACCGGTCTTGAGCACGATCGTCGTGCCTTCGCGCCCCGTGAAGTAGATGCGATCCCGCGTCGCGACCGGGGACGAAAAGACGTTCGGTACACCGCTCAGGCGCTGGTTCCGGTAGTGCGGCGTGCCGGTCCTGGCGTCAAACGTTGAGAGGATGCCCGAGTTCGACTTCAACAGGTAGAGCACGCCGTCAGTGACGAGCGGTGACGGCACGTACGGCGTGTCGCGGTTCAGGGACCACGCCAAAGCGCTGGTTCCGTCGATGTCGCCGCGAGCCTCTGCGACGCGTACCGCTCGGAGGTCGTTGCCGCCGAAGCCACTCGTCAGGATGACGAGGCCGTCCTCGTGCACTGGCGACGGGATCGGGTTCCTGGTCAGACCGTCTCCCTCCCATACGGTGTCGCCCGTTTCGAGGTCATAGCTTCGGATGCGCCCTTGCGCGGACACGGTCACCTGCGGCCGGCCGTTCACCTCAAGGATGAGCGGCGTCGCCCACGTGTCGATCTCGTCGCGAGGCTGCCGTCACATTTCCGCGCCGTCGCGCTTGTTCAGCGCCACGATGAACGAGGAGTCACCCCGATGATCCCAGACGGCCACCAGCGTGTTGCCGTACAGCGCGGGCGTGGACCCTTCACCGAACTCGTTGCGCATGCTCTTGTCACCGAGGTCCTTCTCCCAGACGAGCGAACCGTTCATGTCGTAGGCGTAGAGTCCGAACGATTCGAACTACGCGTAGACACGTTCGCCGTCGGTGATGGGCGAACCGCTGGCCCAGGTGCCGTTGTCGTTGTGTGTGCCTTCGTGCGGGACTTGCTCGCGCGCCACCCGCTCCCACACCGTGCGCCCGGTCGCGCGGTCGATTGCCATGACCACGAATCGGTGCATGCCTCGTGAGCGGAGGCCGCCGCGGGACGCATGCTGCGCGTCCCCCACCACGCCAACGGGAATGGCAGTTGAGAGATACAGACGGTTGCCCCACACGACCGGCGTGGATGACCCACGACCGGGGATCTCGACCTTCCATCGCACGTTGCTCGTCTCGCTCCACTCGAGCGGGGGCGTGGCGGTGGGCGAGACGCCATTGGCCAGTGGACCGCGCCACTGTGGCCAGTGCGCGTCGCCGGTTTGCGCCAGGGGAGTCGAGGTTGACACCGAGACCGCGAACACCGCTGCCAGGACGATCAGCGCGGCGGGGGCATGTCGCACTAGGCGCACCTCCAGTCGAAGAGCCCGGCTGCTAATCGGGCAGGTCTTCCTGTGTTGGCTCCGGCAGCCAGAAGCTGGCCGCGAATCCGATCGCGTACGCAGCAGTGCCGACGATCGCCGCGGCGTAGGAGAGTCGCACAGGCACCGAGTCGCCCGGCATCAGGGCGACGAGGTTCACCGTCACCAATGCGCCCATCGTGCCGATCATACGACCGCCGACGTTGGCGGCAAAGCTCTCACCGGTGCCGCGGAGATGTGTTGGAAAGACGCGCGGGAGGTAGTTCCCCCAGAAGCTGAACTGCGCGATGGTGGCGATGCCGATCAACAGGATGCCCCATTGTGCCAGCGGCAAACCAAGGGTTGGCGCCAGGACGTAGACGACGGGCAACAGGATGAGTCCAGGGATCTGGAAAAGCCACAGGAGCTTTCGGCGACTGACGATCACAACCGCGAGCATCGCCAGAATCACACGGCCGGCGAGACCGCCAAACTCCTGGAACGACTGAACGGCGCTAATGGTCTGTTCCTGCGCGGTGCGCGAAAGTTCCGCGACGCCCTCCAGGCCCGGCACGATGCGCGGCATCTGCTGAACGGCACCGAACGCCGCGGCGTACGCACACGCCATCATGATCGTTGTGACGATCGTTGTGCGCCGGAACTCGGGGGTAAACAACGCGGCGAAGCTCGGGCGCTTCAATGTGCCCGCCAGCTTCTTGGCCCGCCAGGTGGGCGACTCAGGCAGGAACGGACGGATGAGCATCAGCGGAATCGCCGGGATAAGTCCCGAGATGAGCGTGTAGCGCCACGCCGCGTGGCCACCGGCCACCTCCGGCAGCGATTCGGCATAGGTGACGACAAGGAAGTAGACGCCGGTGACCATCAGGCCACCAACCGAGCCGAACGCCTGCGTGTAGCCGATGACACGTTCCCGTTGCTTCGCGTCGGGGAACATCTCGGCCAGCCATGCCACGGCGGCGACAAACTCCACGCAGACGCCGACGAACGTGGCGCACCGGAAGATCAGCAGCCACTGCACCGAGGTGGCGTAGCCGGCGGCCATCGCCGAGAACCCGTAGAGCAGGATGCTCCAGACTAGCACCCGGCGGCGGCCGAGGAGGTCTGTCAGATACCCGCCCAGCAGTCCGAAGATGCCGCCTGCGACGGCAGGCACGTAGAGCATCGTGCCCACCCAGGCGTTGACTTCGAGGCTGTTGGGGGCGACGCCCAGCAGGTCCGACAGCGCCGGTCGAATGATGAGCGGCAGCATGAGCAGCTCGTAGGAGTCGAAGGCGAACCCCATTGCCGCGACGAAGCAGATCAACCATTGGACGGGTGTGAGGGCTGGTGGCGCGGCGTGTTCGCTGTCGAAGGTCATCTGGGCTGCGAATATACTTCAATATGGTCCTGCCTTCACGGGCCATGACACGAGACAAGACAGGTGGATTCGCCCTCAATGACTGATCGTTCAATACAGCAGCAGGCCGCGCGCGACGCCCTCGACGCCCACGTGCGCGAAATGGTCCAGTGGCACTTCGATCCCGAGACCGGGTGCCCGTTCTGGCTGGAGAAAGCTGCTGGCCTCGGCTTCGACCCGAGACAGGAGATCACCGGATTCGGCGATCTGCACCGCTTTGGCCCGTTCAAAGACGAGTGGCTACGTGGTGGTCCGGTGCAGCGCTGGGTGCCACGTGGCCTGGCGGGCAAGCCGGTGTTTGTCTTTGAAACGGGCGGCACGACCGGCATTCCAAAGTCGCGGGTCGCATGCGACGACTTCCGGACCGACTACGAGCTGTTCAGCGCCACGCTTCCCGACGAGCATTTCCCGAGGGGCGCGAACTGGTTGATGCTCGGACCATCTGGACCTCGGCGCCTTCGCCTGGCGGTTGAGCACCTGGCGCAGCACCGTGGCGGCATCTGCTTCTGCGTCGACCTCGATCCCCGTTGGGTCGTGAAGCTGATCAAGAAAGGGTGGACCGAGCACCTGATGGCCTACAAGGACCACGTGATCGACCAGGCCGTGTCGCTTCTGTCGGCGAATCACGACATCAAGTGCTTGTTCACGACACCCAAGCTGCTCGAGTCGCTGGCACTTCGGCTGGAATCCAACGGCACGACGATTCGGAAGGCCGGCATTACCGGCATCTTCTCTGGAGGCACGGAATTTACGCCACAGTGGAACCGGTTTGCGCACGAGGAACTGCTCGACGGCGCGTACATGACGCCCACGTACGGCAACACGCTGATGGGGCTGGCCGCGAGCGCGCCAACGGGCCCGCACAACGACTACAAGATTGCCTACTACGCGCCGCAGCCCCGAGCCGTGCTCGACGTGGTGGATTTTGATGATCCCAGTCGAGTGGTGGAGTACGGCGAGACGGGTCGCATCAAGCTCACGACGCTGACCAGGGAATGCTTCATTCCCGGTTTTCTCGAACGCGACGAGGGAGAGCGTGAAATGCCCTACGAGCGCTGCGCGTGGGACGGCGTCAGCGGCGTCCGGCCGTATCGTGGCTTTGCCTCGAGCACCACGGTGGGGGTGTATTGATGATCAATCTACCCGTTCTTCGATGGGGATCCCCGTACACCAGCATGGACGTGGACGACGTGGTTCACTTTTCAACGGGCGAGCCGATTGCGCGCGTGAGCCGTGCCAACGCCGGACTGATTCAGCGCGACATGCGGAAGGCGGCACGCGCGCGTGAGGTGCTGCGCGAGATTCCGATCGACGATCTGATCGCGATGGCCGCAAGAGCGGGCGAACGCTACATGAGCGCGACGTTGCCGATGGGCGACGCGACGCAGACACCGGACGAATTCGTGCATGCACAGTCGGCGAGCACGGGGCTGCCCGAGCAGATGTGTCGGGCGAACATGCGAAAGAACGCGTTTGTGCTCGGGCGCATGAGCGACATCCTGACGGCGCTGACTCGCGGCCTGTCACTGGATGTGCTGAGCAGCGGCCACGGCGAGGAGCGTGACGTCCCGATCAGCTATCAGGCGAGCAGTTCGGTGGTCGGCCTCGTACTGCCGTCGAACTCTCCCGGCGTGCATACGCTCTGGATGCCGATCATCCCGATGCAGATCGGCCTCGTGCTCAAGCCGGGACCGCAGGAGCCCTGGACGCCATACCGGATGGCGGCGGCGTTTTTCGAAGCCGGCATTCCGCGCGAGGCGATCTCCATCTATCCGGGTGGGGCGGATGTGGGCGCGGCGGTGCTCGAGAGCTGCGGCCGAAGCATGGTCTTTGGTGGTACGCCGACGGTGGATCGGTATCGAGGGGATCCGCGCGTGCAGGCGCACGGTCCGGGTTTCTCGAAGATCCTGCTGGCCGACGATCAGGTGGACAATTGGGAGCGATTCCTCGACGTGATGGTCGAGAGTGTGTTCGTCAACAGCGGTCGGAGCTGTATCAACTGCTCAAGCATCTGGGCGAGCCGTCACACACGCGAAATCGCGGACGCGCTCGCAAGGCGGCTGGCGGACGTGCGGCCCTTACCGCCGGACAACCCCGACGCGGCGCTGGCGGCGTTCACGGTGCCTGGCGTGGCCGACGCGATTTCCAACGCGATCGACGCGGACCTCACGGCACCGGGCGTGACGGACGTGACGGCAACCTACCGCGAGGGTGGCCGGGTGGTGCAGCAGGGGACCGCGGCCTACCTGCTGCCGACGGTCGTGCATAGCGGCGCGCACGATGCGGCGATCGCAAAGGCGGAGTACATGTTTCCCTTCGTGAGCGTGGTGGAGTGTCCGCAGGCGCAGATGGTGTCGGCGATCGGGCCGACGCTTGTCTGCACGGCGATCACGGACGACGAGGCACTCGGCCGGCAGTTGCTCGATGCCACCCATATCGACCGGTTGAACCTGGGACCGGTACCCACGACTCAACTCAACTGGCTCCAACCGCACGAGGGCAATATCGTGGAATTCCTGTTCCGCGCGCGCGCGTATCAGGCGGCACCGATCCACGCGACCACACATTCCTGATGCGCATTCTGTCGATCACGGCTGGCGCGGCGGGCATGTATTGCGGCAGTTGCACCCGCGACAACGCGTTGGCCCGCGAGCTGATGGCGCTGGGCCACGACGTGACGCTCCTGCCGGTGTATACGCCGACGCGGCCAGACGAGGCGAATGTCAGCCGCCCGCGAGTGCTATTTGGCGGCATCAGCGTCTACCTGCAACAGTACGCGCCGATGTTTCGGAAGGCGCCGCCATGGCTGGATCGTCTCTGGGACGCGCCGGGCGTGATCTCGGCGTTCGCGAGTCGCGCTCTGTCGACGGATGGTCGCATGCTCGGCGATCTGACGGTGTCGATGCTGCAGGGCGAGCATGGGGCGCTGCGCCGGGAGTTCGACAAACTGGTGGACTGGATCCGTGCTGAACCGCTCCCTGACGTGATTAATCTCCCGAACACGTTGCTGATCGCAATGGCAGGGCCGCTCAAGCGCGAGTTCAACCGCCCGGTCTGCTGCACGATGCAGGGCGAAGAGTTCTTCCTCGACAGCCTCGTGCCGCCGTATCGTGATCAGGCGCTCGCGCTCATCCGCGAGCAGGTGCTGCACGTGGATCGATTCATCGCGGTGGGGGACTACTGCGCGGCGTTCATGTCGGATTACCTGGAGATTCCGCGCGAACGCGTCTCGGTGGTGCCGCTCGGGATCAACATGGATGGGTATCCGGAGTCGTCCCCGGCGGCGAGTCGACCGGAGGGAGAGCCGCTGCGCATCGGGTATTTCGCGCGCATTGCGCCGGAGAAGGGACTGCACGTGCTGGCGGACGCCTACATCGGCCTCCGACGGCGGACGGGGCGCCTGCCGATTCGGCTTGAGACCGCGGGGTATCTGGCGCGATCGGAGCGGGCGTATTTCGACGGCGTATGCAAGACGCTGGATGGCGCGGGTCTGGCGCACGAGTGTACGCATCACGGTGAGGTGAGTCGGGAAGGGAAGCTGGCATACCTGCAGAGGCTCGATGTGCTGTCGGTGCCGACGACGTTTGACGAGCCGAAGGGCATGTTCGTGCTGGAGGCAATGGCGAGCGGGGTGCCGGTGGTGCAGCCGAGGCGCGGAGGATTTACCGAGATCGTGGAGCGCACGGGCGGCGGCCTGCTGGTGGAGCGGGATGACACGGACGCGCTGACGGAGGGCCTCCAGACGCTTGTCGGTGACGCGGCGCTGAGGGTGTCGCTGGCCGACCGCGCGTTCCACGGCGTACGCGAGCATCACGGCATCGCGGAGTCGGCGGCGCGCCTCCTTGATGTCTTCGCATCTGTGGTTGTGCCCGGCGAGTCGGCGGCGAACACGGCAGCCAACACGGTAGCCAACACTGAGGCGAGTTCGTCGGTGGCCTGAATATGCTGCAGGTAGCTAACGTCAGCAAGGAGTACCCGACGCCCCGCGGCTTCTTGCAGGTGCTGTCGGAGGTGACGCTGTCGCTCAAGCCCGGCGATGCGGCGGCGATCACTGGGCCGTCGGGCAGCGGCAAGAGTACGCTGCTCTATATCCTCGGGGCGCTCGAGTCGCCGTCATCGGGCACGGTGACGCTGAATGGCCGCGATCCGTTTGAGCTGTCGGCCAATGGACTGGCCGATTTCAGGAACGCAGAGATTGGTTTCGTGTTCCAGGATCACTGCCTGCTGCCGCAGTGTTCGGTGCTAGAGAACGTGCTGGTGCCGACGCTGGTGGGCATAAGCGCAGGAGGCTCAAACGAGGAGGTTGCGTCGCGCGCCCGGTCGCTCATCAATCACGTGGGACTCGGCGATCGTGTCGACCATCGACCAAGTGAGTTGTCGGGCGGCGAGAAACAGCGGGTTGCGATCGCGCGCGCGCTGATCCGTCAGCCGCGACTGATGCTGTGCGACGAACCCACCGGCAATCTCGATCAGGCCTCTGCGTCTATCGTGGCCTCGCTGTTGCTGGATTTGCATCAGCGCCAGCAGAACATCTTGATCGTCGTCACGCACAGCGCCACCCTGGCCACGCAGTTTCCGATCCGGTTCGAGATCGTGGGCGGACGGTTGACGCGAGAAGGGTAGGGGGAGCTTGAGTCGAGCATCGCGGGTCCTGTCGCCGGGTTTCCCCACCCGTCCTCGTCGCCAAGAGCATCTGTAACGTGGAAGGCGCCTGCGCGCGGGCGGGGATGCCCCTCCCGGCGCCACCCGCCCCCAAGAACATTCTCGACTCAAGTGTGGGCTGCGGGGATACCAGCCATCGGCCACCGGCTCCCTCGCCGCACAGATGCGGCGGCATGCCGGGGCTGTGCCTGCCAGCCTATCTGCACTCCGTGTAGGTACCCTGACGCCCTCGCGTCGACTATCAGCTAATTCCTAACCGAGTCCGTCAGGCGCAATCGGACCACCAGTGGTGATCCGGGTGCCTGCCTGCACACGGACCAAAGTCGACGCGGAAGACTCGCTACGCGCGATGTCCAGCACCTGACGTCGGCATGCTCCGACGGCGTCCGCCGTCTAGTATCCCCGCAGCTGCGTCGGGGGGGGGGCAGGAGCGGTCCTGTTCGGCTTCGACCGTGTATACATGCGAGCGTCGCACATATACACCGGCCGACAAGATCTCGAGAACGCCGATATGTACCTGGCGCGCAACACGTTCGAGATGAACCCCCTCAGGACGACCTCATGGCGTTGGTTCGGGCCTTTCAGTGGGAGGACTGGCGAGAGCTGAGGTTCGCAGATACATCTGCAGGGGAGTATCGGAGGGCTGTGGCCAAGCTCGCGGCACGACTCGTGGACGCTAACCGACAGGTAGAGCAAGTTGATGTCGCCGCCCGTGCCCTGCAGACCATGGCGGACGCCTCCGCAGGGGTGGATGAATCGCCAGGGTTTATAGATCGAGTGGCGACCGGCGAGGAAGCGCTCCCCAAGTTGGTCGAAACAATGACTGCTATCGGCAAGGACATCGAGCTGATCGGCCAGACGATGCAAGAGGCCACAACAGACATCAAACGCGGCGACGGTCAGGCTAAGGGTTTTGGTGCGCGCCTACTTATTGCCCAAAGGGTTGCACGTCAGTTGACTGACCCGGTGGAACGCATCCGTTCCTTTGGCGCGGAGTTTGCACCGCAGCTCCACGAAGTTGACCAAGGATTTCGTGCCATCCTCGAGCATGCTGCCGCCGAGGTTCAGCGTGACCCGAGCTCGAAGGCAAACCTGTGTGAGTTCTTCAGGGCGGTCAGAACGATGTCTGCGGCCGCCCATGAGGGCCTCGGATCGACTCAGGGCATGATCGACGCAATCGCACCTCTTGAAAAGATGTCACGAGACCTAAGGCCAGTTCTCAGGCGGTTGAGGCAGGGGCTGACGGCTATGGTTGAGGCGCGGGAAGTGAGTGATGAGTGGGTTCAGTTGATAGAAGCGACGGGCATCACTTGCGATGAAACGCCGCCGACGGCTGCGTGAGCGGCTGCCCAACAAGCGGTTGCAGCCGTGGGCGGCCGGCGCGATCATGAGCCGCCGCGGCTGAACCGCGACGTTAGGCCCCTCGGCCAGACTTGGGTCTCTAGGGTGAACGGGACTAGATGGAAGCCATGAACTCCGCGGCTCTAAGCCGAGAAGCGGCGATGGCCGACTCGCTGCGGTAGAGCGCGACACCAGGGCGCTTGGCGTCGCGCGGTCGGCTCGGGTCGGTCCCGCGTGGCGAACGCCGTCCCGACAGCTTGGGGGCAACTACTCGGAGTCGCGAAGAATCCCGTAGTGATACGCGCCTTCGATGACGCCGCTCGTGTAGTAACCGCTCAAACCTCTGAACTCCCCTTTCGCAAAATACACCTGTAGCGCGGGGTTCTCAGTTGTCGCATCTCTCACCTTTGCGACCAACTGGTCATCGGCGTTTCTCACAAGCACGCCGGCGAAGCCGGCCGTCAGCGGGAAGATATCGTTTCCGCTGTCGCCGCAGAAGACCACCTGATCCTTCGGAGTCTTGTACTCTTCGGCAACATACTCCAGCGCGGTCTGCTTGGTTGCGCTGTTTGGCAAGACATCGATGAGACCCTTGTGGGCCGGTACGTCAACGCTGTAGACGACGACTTCGTCGAACTTGCCTTCGACCAACGCATTGACTCTTTCCAGGGCAGCATCCTGCTTTTCCAGATCCACGTAATAACTCTGCTTGAATTGATTTAGGTGTTCGCTCTCCTGCTCCCGCAGGCCGTCCACTCCAGCCACGGCTTCTCTGACGGCGGCGGCATCCCATTTCGGGCTTGCGCGTCTGACATGAGCCGTCCATCCGTGATCGAACGTCCACGCGCCGTTCTCACGTTTTCGGATTGTCGTACCGACATCACCGCACAGGACATCCGGGAATCTCACGCCGAACTCGTCGATCGCGCGCTCGGTGAGATCTAAGTTTCTTCCCGTCACGTACACAACCAGCACGCCCTGTTGTTCCGTCAGCGCATTGAACAAGCCGATGGCCGTGTCGTCCGCCTTCCAACTGCCATTTGGAAGCAGCGTCCTGTCCAAGTCAGTGGCTAAGATTTTCACTGGTGTTCCCCGAACGACAGCTTTTGTGTCTCACCCGCGCCGTCGATTTCCGTGACGGTGAAGGCATGACTGCGCAAATCGGCTGTCAGCGCCGCAGAGCAGGAGCCGTGTCTCCAAGTCAGCTGCAGGAGATGCTCCTCGGTATTCCCAATTTCCAACTCACCGCCGAAGGCCGGTGACGTGTTTCGCAGCCTCATCAACGTGAGCTGGTCCTGCACGACGGACCGGGCGAGCCCCTTTTCAATGTCACTCTTGGTCAGCGTCGTGCGGTTGATTTCCTTGTGACCCGCGGCACCTCCATGATCGGCCGCTTTGTAGTTGTTCGTGCCGGCGAACAGATCGAGATACCACACCTGCGGGATACCCGGCATGAACAACTGAATCGCCCGGGCAAGCCGCAGCTTCTGTTCGCTTTCGCCCAACGCGCTGAAATACGTCGCGTTGACCTGATAGTACGAAATCTTCTTGCCATCGGGGCCGTAGAGATTCTTGACCCTGCCACCCCTGGCGAGCACGTTCTCCATCACCGCGGCAATGTGTTCATCTGTCAGCAGTCCGGACTTCGAAACGCCGAGCACCTCTTTCCCTTTCAGATCGAGCACCGGAATGCCGTCATGACAGCCGAGCATGTTGATCGTCTGAAGTCCTTTATCCAGGATTTCCTTCGTCCAGGACAACAGGGCGGAACTCGTGCCGCGGTCAAGCGCGTCGATCACCAACCCTGGTAGGAAAAAGTCGTAGACGGGGAATCCCTTGCCTGCAACTTCCTCGTGGAGGCCGGTGCCATATTCAGCATGAATCTCCGGGAGGAGAATCAGTTCGTACTTCGCCGCTATCTGCTGCAGTCTCTCCAGGTACTCCCACGTTCCAGGTTTGTTAAAGAAATTCGTCTTGCCAGGCTCCTTGTGCAAGTACGCGAATGCATCGAGCCTGACCAGCTTCGCGCCGAAGTCATGAAGCTTCTTCAGCGTCGCGTCGTAAAAGTCCCACACGCCCTCTGACCGAGCGTTCAAGTCCATCTGGCCCAAATAGCGGCGCTTTCGCTCAACGATGGACAGCACGTCATCTCTGTAGCTGGCTTGTGCACCCAGGTTGATATCGCTGAGGTCTGTCTTTGCGCGTATTGCGTCGTTGACAGCACGGGCGATCGTGGTCGCCTGTTCGGTCGAGAGTCCGCTGAGTCCCGTGAGATCGGACGGGCTGAGCTCCTGATACGTCACTTGCTGATAGAACGTATTCCAGTAGGGCCTGTCGGAACCGTCAGGAAACCGTACTTTCAGGATCGGAAGACCGGGCTTTCGCATGAAGAGCTTCTGAAGGTGCTCTTCTTCCGGAATCACATAACCGTCGTCGCCCATCGTGCCGTGCCCGCTCCAGAATTCGTTCCAGTCCACGAAGAAATCCTTGAACTGGGAGTCATCTCCATGTTCCAACATGTCCTGAAACTGCGGCGACCCTACAGAAAGGTGGTTTAAGACGAGATCGAACTTCAGATTGATGCCCAGCTTGTCGATTTCCTTCAGATCGTTGTCGGACACCAGTTCCTCGTTGCGGTCGTAGTCGATGACGGAGAAACCCCGGTCCAAGTCACTGTGGAAAAACGTGGGAAGCACATAGAACAAGGAAAAGACGTCCCTGAACTCCGGCCTCTTGAGCATGTCGATCGTGTCAACCAGACTGCGGCCAATGCTGTCGGGGTACGCGTTCAACATGACGCCGTTCGGCAGCGCACGTTTCGTCGATGGGACTTCGGTATTCATGAGGCTTCTCTGTGATGAAAGTTATGGTCGCTTCAGCAAGAGGTGTTCGCCAGTATCTCACGCCGCCAGGTGGACATGGCCCACCCGCAACGCTCACTCGGCACCTGGCGCCACGATTACAATGACAGGCGTCCTCGTGGCGCGCTCCATAGAAACACGATGCTTGAGAGTCCCCATCTCGCCGGAATCCACCTCTATCCAATCAAGTCGCTCGACGGAGTGACTGTGCCCGACTGTCGCGTCGGACCTGGGGGCGGACTGGAGTTGGATCGGGCGTGGGCGCTCTATTCGGAGGACGGGCGTCTTATCAATGGCAAGAGCACGGCCGCGATTCATTCGATTCGCGCGGTATTCACGTCGGATGTCAGTTCGGTGACGTTGTCGGCGGCCGATGATCGCCGGGATGTCGCTCCGAAGATGTTCTGGTTTCCCGGAGATTGCGCAGCGGCGGGGGAGTGGTTCAGCCGATTCCTTGAACGACCCGTGGTCGTGCGATACGCGGTGGAGGGACTTCCAGACGATACGGATCGCAATGGCCCGACGGTGATCTCCACGGCGACGCTGCAGGCAGTGGCCGGCTGGTTTCCGGGCATGGATCTGGAGGAAGCGCGGCGGCGCTTTCGCACGTCGTTGGAGATCGGTGGCGTTCCTGCGTTCTGGGAGGATCGCCTCTTTGGCGTGCATGAACAGGACGCAGTGCGATTCACGGTTGGCGATGTGAATATCGCGGGCACGAATCCGTGTCCTCGCTGTCCGGTGCCTGCGCGGGGTTCGTCGAGTGGCGTCGACATGATCGGATTCCAGAAGCGCTTCACCAAGCTTCGCGGCACGCACTACCCGTCGTGGGCGTGCCAGCCAGACGGAATCGACAGCTTCTACCATCTGGCGATTAACACCCGAGTCGCACCGACCGAACGTGGCAAGGTGCTGCGGGTGGGCGATCCTGTGTCGCTGCGCTGACACCGTGGAGGGACGCGTGACGACGTACATCATCAAACGCGGCGACTCGCTGTCCAAGGTCGCGCAGCGGCACGGCCTGACGCTGACGGCGCTGCTCTCTGCGAATCCCCGTTACAGGGCGAATCCGAATGTGGTTGCCGCTGGTGACAAGCTCAATCTTCAGACGCGGCCACCGGCCGTCAACGAAAAGAAGCAGACGACGAAGAAGGGGCAAAAGAACAAACCCTCGCCGCCGGGGGCGGTGTTGCCGTCGACCGGCGCGGAGGCGGAGGACGACTTTATCGTGCCGTTCGGGCAGCTTACCTTCGACGCCGAAGGCATGGAAACGCCCGGACGTTTTTTCAGTCGTCGATTACACGTCCCCGGGCGCTGGTCTGGCGCAACGATCGGTCGTGGGTGCGACCTGGGGCGCCGATCACGCACTGAGGTTGTCTCCGACCTCACAGCTTCCGGCGTTACGTCGACGAAGGCTGAAAAGTTTGCGCTGGCCAGAGGAAGAAATGGAAAGCAGGCGAAAGCCTTCATCAAGGAGAAGGGGCTCGACTCTCTGGAGATCACGCCCAGGGAGCAGAAGGCACTGTTCCTACTGACGTACAGGGAGTTGGAGGGCGATGTTATTCGGATCTGCAACAAGGTTAGCGTCGTGGAGAAGTACGGTGCGCTGACGTGGGATGCCTTGGAGCCGGTGATTCGCGATGTACTCGTAGATCTGCGGCACCGAAAGGATTACACAGGCGCCACGCGGGAGCAGGTGCAGCCGGCCGCTGTCAAGAACAGCATGGACGCATTCGCGAGGGCGCTATCCGATGAAGACTATTGGAATCGTCAACGTGGAGTACCCAGGGATCGCTTTCGGCGTCGCCGGAGGTACGTGCGCCAGGCTTGAGGATGTCGTATCTCCGATCCTGGCCGATTCAAAAGGACTCAACGACGATCTTACCTTTGGCCTTCCCTGTTTCGATCAGCGCATGGACGGCTCGGATGTTTGTGGCGTTGATCGGCGTCAGGACTTCGCTGAGTGTCGTGCGAATGCGTCCGGCGTCGATTTCGTTCGCCACGTAGGTCAACAACCTGTGCTGCTCAATCATGTCGGGCGTCTGGTGCATCGCGCGGGTGAACATGAACTCCCAGAGCAGGCTGACTGACTTTGTCTTCATGCCACCCATGGGCATCGGCACATCGACATTGTCGATCGAGACGGTGCCGCCTTGGGGGCGGATCAGTTCAACTGATGCGTCCCAATGGCGCATGTCATTGAAGATCGCGATGTGATCGACATGGTGAAACCCGAGGGCACGCACCTGTTCGACCATGGGTTGGCGGTGATTGACCACATGATCTGCGCCGATCTCTTTGACCCAGCTTTCGGTCTCCGGGCGCGACGCGGTGGCGATGACGGCAAGGCCGGCCGCCTTGGCAAGTTGAATGGCGATCGAGCCAACGCGACCGCCAGCGCCGATGATGAACACGGACTGCCCGGTGTCGGCGCCATCGCGATCGATGCCGAGACGATCAAAGAACGCCTCGTAGGCGGTGATCGTGGTTAGCGGCAGCGCCGCGGCTTCGGCGAAGCCGAGACTCCGTGGCATGAGTCCGACGATGCGCTCATCCACCAGCTGAAACTCCGCGTTGGAGCCTGATCGGGTGATATCGCCTGCGTAGTAGACCTCGTCCCCGGGCTTGAAGAGCGTGACGTCCGGGCCGATGGCTTCGACAATCCCGCTGGCATCCCAGCCGAGGACGCGGGGAGGGTTTTCTACCGTGTCTGGTTGGCTGCGGCGGACCTTCGTATCGACCGGGTTGACGGACACGGCCTTTACAGCGACCAGAAGATCACGACCCGCAGCGATTGGTGCGGGCAAGTCCACGTCCAAAAATGCCTTCGGGTCATCGATGGGAAGGTAGCTTTCGAGGGCGACAGCTTTCATTGCGACATCTCCTGGACTCTGGCGTGATCAGCCAATCTGGGTCATTCCGTTCAGCGTGAATTCCGCCACGCCGCCGGCCGTGGCTCCCAGAGGCAGCAAGTGGGAACTGTATCTAATTGGAACCGGGTGATCCCGGTGGCGCGCGTTGGCGGCCCGGTTTCCCCGTGGTGACGCAGCCGCCTGGCGGCGATGTCGAGCATCCAAAACCCGTTAGACTGCACAAAGTTCGATGGTTGTTGCCCCTTCAGTCCGGTCGTTTCGCGAACAGGAATGGCGAACATACCGAGACCTCCGGCTAAGGGCACTCGCAGATTCCCCTGACGCTTATGGTGGGACGCTGGCCGGCGAAGCGATTCGCGCGGACGCGACATGGGCTGACCGCCTGGCATTGGGTGCCAATCGCCGATGGGATCTACCACTGCTTGCGGAAGTCGTGGCCGAGCCGATTGGTTCGGCGTGTCGCAAAAGCGACAAATCGGAGCCTGCTCTGGCCAACGTCTATCAGATGTGGGTTGCACCGACGTACCGCGGTCTGGGGGCCGGCCGTCTCCTACTGGACACGATCATCGCCTGGGCGACGACGGTAAATGTTCGGTGTGTGGCATTGGGCGTGACGTGCGGAGATACTTCCGCGACGCGGCTGTATATGCGCGCTGGATTTACTCCCGTCGGAGAGCCGGAGCCTCTTCGATTGGGATCGGGTGTCCTGGCGCAACCGATGCAGATTCAGCTTTCCGGCAATGCAGAGTAAGTTGCGCTGGAGTCGTCACGCCCAGCGTCCGTGCTAGCCCGTCGCCGTGGCGCGCGGATCACTTGGTGCGTTCGCCGGTCGAGCCATACCGAGAGGTCGACGCAAGCGGGGCGGACAGCCGGAGGAAGTTGCTGCTGCCGTTCTCTGGTTGCTCTCCGACAAGGCGTCGCACACGACGGGCGCTTGCGTCGATGTGACCGGAGGCCGGTAGGCCAGCTGCGGATCAACTTTAAATCGGAAGGCACGATGGGCAAAAGCCACGAGCAGATCGATGCAACGCTTGATGCGTTCATTCGAGCACAGCAGATGTTCTTCGTTGCCACGGCTCCGTTGGACACAGGCGGGAATGTCAATCTGTCGCCCAAGGGCCTCGACACGCTTCGGGTGTTGGAGCCGCGCACACTTGTCTATCTGGACTACGTCGGTAGCGGGGCTGAGACCATCGCCCATCTGAGAGAGAACGGTCGCATTGTGGTGATGCTCTGTGCGTTTCAGGGTGCTCCCCGTATTGTGCGGTTTCATGGTCGAGGACAAGTCCTGGAGCCACAGGACGGCGAGTTCAATCAGCTACGGACGTTGTTTTCGGCCGAGCCGGCCGCCCGAGCAATCATTCGCTTGTCTATCACGCGGATTGCTGATTCCTGCGGGTACGGTGTGCCACGCTATGAATTCGAGGGATATCGATCTCAGCTTTCGGACTGGGGCGCGCGGAAGGGCGTGCAAGGGCTTCTCGAGTACCAGGACGACAACAACCGCGTCAGCTTGGACGGTCTTCCGGCGCTGCGGTGGCCTGAAGCGAACGATCCTGACCCCGATCGGAATGGCTGACAGGCACTGGAGACTCCGGCTGAACGACCTCAGTCGCGCGACGCAAGCACTACGCACCGGGCGGGTCAACGAGATCCGAGCGGGCGCCCAGATGCTCAAGCGCTGCGGACCACTGCGGCAGGTCTCTCGCGCCCTTCGGTGACAGCGCATAGTGGCCGGTCGTGACGCGTTCGAACCACCCGTAGTGGTTGTCTCGCAGGATCTGTCCGGCTCGCGACACCCCGGCACGTTTGCTGAGGACGCTGACCTTGAGAACACCGTCATCGGCGAGCTGGCGCGCGCATCGTAGCGCCTCCTGACGGTACGCGGTTAGTCGCGGCCGGGACGATGAGCCACCATCCTCTGGATCTCCGACCCGTTCCGCGAACTCCTTGATCAAGCGCTCCTGGCGAGCAGCGCGCGTTCTGGGCCGATACGGCGCGGGGGCCAGCACAGGCACGACGCGCCCTCGCGCAGACACCGTGAGCAGGCCCATGCCAAGGCGACGAAGAAGGCCGGTCACCTCCTTCCTGCGGGTCCGCCAGGATGCGCTGTGTCCCTGTCCGATACGAAACGCCACGTAGACCGTGTCAGAAACGGCGAGCCGGTCAACTGCCTGGAGTATGAGCGCCAGGCTCAGTCGTTCTTTCAGCTCGACCACGACCGGGCCTTCGTCACCCCTGACCGCCATGACGTCGCAGGCCCCGATCTCTCCCTTCACTGCGTAGCCCTGCGCCTCCAGAAACATTTTGATCGGGCCATAGAGATCAGATTCAGGCATTCGCGGTCACGATCTTAGCCTTGCGAAGACACTCGCCGAGCGGCGAGGTGCAATCTAACCTCCAAACGGAGGTCGCCGCCGTGGCCAGGGAACTGGCTGCCCTGCGGCTTGAGGCCGAGGATGCCCGCCTCGCCGTGGGCCTCTCCACGACGTTTCTCGTGCTGCAGGCGCAGCGCGACCTCGCTGCGGCGGAGACCAACGAGCTGCAAGCCGCGCTCGACCGCCGGATGGCCCTTGTTGATTTCGAGTTGGCGCAGGTGGCGCCGTGACGGGTCCATTCGGTATCCGCCTGTATGTGAGGGAGGAACACCGCTGGCCGAGGGGATCACGCTGGGCGAATGCCGACTGACGTTCGCTACGGGCTGCTCAGTGCGAGATCCAGAGTTCGAACGTCACCATGAAGACCATCGTCGCCCCGACGATTGCCAGCAGTACCAATGTAAGGTCAGGCGTTTTCAACCAGCTCAGCTTGAACATCGTGTTCCAACCTCTCTTCCTAAATAGATTCGTGGCAGAGGGTGAAAAGGTTACGTTTTGGCGGGATCGGCTCTGACGGAGACCAAGTTCAGGCGGCTCGAGCGGGAACTGGAGAACGTCGCGTCCGGAAACTGCGAATGACGAGTCGAAATCGTTACCGGGAATCAGCCCGCCCGCGGCGCATGCCGGTCTCTATTTGTCTGGGCGCTTCAAACCGGCCTTCTTCATCCGGGCCGCGAGTGTGGTTGGTTTGACGCCCAGTAGTTCGGCCGCGCCGCCTGGGCCGTAGACCTTCCAGTGTGCCTGGTCGAGGGCGGTGCGTAGATTGTCCACCAGGCTACGTCGCAGAGCGGCGTCCGGCTGTGCGTGCGAGGTTGGTGACGTGCTCGGCGTCACGTTTGGCGTCGATAGGCGTTCCGCACCGAGCCGCGTCCGGTCCGTGGGGAGATCGAATCGGAGCTTCCCATCGCGTGCGGTAATAACCTCGCGTTCGATGACGTGACGCAATTCTCGGACATTGCCTGGCCAGTCATAGGCTTCAAGTGCGCTCAGGCTGGCACGGCTCAATCGCAGGTCGCGCCGATTGAACTGGCGAGCGGCCTGTTCGAGGTAGTAGGTCGCCAGCAGTCGAATGTCCCCTAATCGATCGCGAAGTGGCGGGACGTGGATGGGAAACACGTTCAGGCGATAGAACAGGTCCTCGCGAAATCGTCCGGCCTCGACATCTGCTCGGAGGTCACGGTTCGTGGCGGTGATGATCCGGACGTCGACACGGTGAGTCCGTTCGGCCCCCACCTGTTCAAACTCGCCTTCCTGGAGCACGCGAAGCAGTTTCGCCTGAAGATCGAGAGGAATCTCGCCGATTTCATCAAGAAACAGCGACCCGCGATCGGCCAGTTGGAAGCGCCCTACGCGGTCCCTGACCGCGCCCGTAAACGAGCCCCGGACGTGGCCGAAAAACTCGCTCTCGAACAGCTCGTGCGGCACCGATGCGCAATTCACTTTGATAAGCGGCCGAGCGTGTCTGTGACTCAGTCGATGCACGGCGCGCGCGACGAGCTCCTTTCCCGTGCCGCTTTCGCCCGTGATGAGGACGTGCGCGTCCGTTGGCGCGACCGTCTCGATGGCCCTCGTCATCGTGGCAACGGCCGGCGAGGTGCCAATGATTTCGCCAAAGTGGTCTCGGCTCTCGATTTCCTCCTGGAGGTAGGTGCTCTCCTCTTCGAGCCGGTTCTTGAGGGTTTCGACCTCGACGAGGGCGTGCTGTAAACGGTCCTCGGCGTGTTTGCGCCTGGTGATATCCCAGAACACAAGAACGGCTCCAACCAGGCGGCCGTGCTCTCGAATGGGCGTCGAGGTGTACTCCACCGGGAAGGCTGAGCCGTCCTTGCGGAAAAACACCTCGTCTTCGACCCTGTGCACCTGGCCATCCTTGAACGCGGCATAAATGGGGCACTGCTCCCGAGGGTAGTGGGTGCCGTCAGGGTATGAGTGGTGCAGGAGGGCCTGCATCGGCTCGCCGATCAACTCGTCGGCCCCCCAACCGAGCATCCGGGCGGCTGCCGGGTTGACGAACGTCGTTCGACCATCGGTATCCAGGCCATAGATCCCTTCACCGACCGCGGCGAGCACCAGAGCAAGGTTGTCCACGCGGCAGCCTGCCCCAATTCTTTGTGGTCGCTCACAACGAACTCTTGGGAATCACAAAAAGCTGTGGTCTGCCAGATGCGTGTCATACGCCTCAAAGGCGAGTATTCACAGTCACTTAACCAAGCGTTGAGCTCTTGGAACGGCCATTGCTATCTGTCATGTGGAGCGAACACAAATCCTGAGAATGCGCCAGAGCCTAGGAGGCCACACCATGACACGTACCCTACTTCCACCTGTTCTCGTCGTGCTTGCGGCCGTCGGTGCCTGGATGATTCCAGCAGTCGTGGTTGACGCGGCATCGCAAGCCGAGGCCGCCCGCCCCATCGTCTATCACCGCACCATGGAGATCGAGGGCATCGACATTTTCTACCGAGAAGCTGGCGACCCCTCCAAGCCAACGGTGCTCCTGCTTCACGGATTTCCCACCTCTTCGCACATGTTCCGGGACCTGATACCCGAGCTGGCCGATGAGTTTCATCTGATCGCCCCCGACTATCCCGGATACGGGAACAGCGCCATGCCGAGCGTCGATGAGTTCGACTACACCTTCGACCACTTCGCCGACATCGTCGACACACTCGTCGAGCAGCTCGGGATCGAGCAGTACAGCCTGTACCTGATGGACTACGGGGCGCCGGTCGGATTTCGGATTGCGACGCGGCATCCAGAACGCGTGCAGGCGCTTGTGATTCAGAACGGCAACGCCTACGAGGAGGGCCTCGACAACGACTTCTGGGAACCGATCAAGGCCTACTGGGAGGACCGCGACGCCATCAATCAGGGTCTCGACAACAACTTCTGGAAGAACGTGAAGGCGGCATACGACGATCCGAATATGGCGGACGCCGATGCGCTGCGTTTCCTTGTGACCATGGGCGCGACCCAGTGGCAGTACACCAATGGCGTCCGAGACACAGAGGTCATCAGCCCTGACAATTGGCATGTCACGCAGCGTCTCCTCGACCGACCAGGCAACGACGCGATTCAACTCCAGCTGTTCTACGACTACGGTAGCAACCCGCCTTTGTATCCGTCGTGGCAGACGTACCTGCGCACGTACCAGCCGCCCACACTCATCGTCTGGGGCCAGAACGACGAGATCTTTCCGCCTGCGGGTGCCCATCCCTACGCACGCGATCTCGACGACCCGACGATCGAGTTACTCGACACCGGCCACTTCGCGCTCGAGGAGGACGGTCACGTCATCGCCCAACTGATGCGGCGATTCCTGCGCCAGCACGTGAGCGACGACTGAGAGCGAGCGACTCAGGAAGTTACCAATCACATCGACGAAAGGATTACGCCATGTTTGACGTCAATACAGAAAACACCGCTCTCGTCATCACCGATCCGCAGAATGACTTTTTGAGCCCCCAAGGCGCGACCTGGAACCTTGTTGGGGAGAGCGTGACGGAGAACAAGACGGTCGAGCACATCGAAGCCTTGTTCACGGCAGCGAAAGCGCGCGGGCTCTCCACGTTTATTTCGCCCCACTACTATTACCCGAGCGATCACCGTTTGAAGTTCGAGGGCACGCTCGAGAAGGTGATGCACGACATCAACATGTTCGACAGGGTCGGCCCCCTGGATCTCGATGACTTCTCAGGCTCTGGCGCGGATTGGATCGATCGCTACAAGCCGTACATCGATGACGGTGTGACGGTGGTCGTCAGTCCGCACAAGGTATACGGCCCGGAGACCAACGACCTGGTGCTGCAGCTTCGCAAGCGCGGTATCAGTCGCGTCATCCTCGGGGGCATGTCGGCCAACCTGTGTGTGGAGTCGCACCTGCGCGAGCTGCTGGAGCAGGGGTTCGAAGTTGTCGTGGTCAAGGACGCGACAGCGGCTGCCAGGACGCCGGACCTGGGTGACGGCTACGCGTCAGCCCTGACGAACTTCAAGTTCCTCGCCAACGGTGTGGTGACGACCGACGAAGCGATAGCGGCCATTGGTACAGCGTAGGAGACGCGTACGGCCTGTATTTTGTCTAGGGCGAGATGACGCACGAAAGTGCGGCTACTGAGTGACATCGCTCGGTGAGACGCCGGGCGATCTCCTAGGCGGATGCGGATTCAGGGCGAGGTGCAACGATGGCAACGATCCAACAACGACGGGTGGCCGACCTAGGAATGGCGCTCACCTCGACGAGCGCGACGCCGGCGCGAACTGGCGTAAAGTACAACGTGCGTAGAGAAGCGCCACTGCCTACGTCCGCTCGTGAAGGACAGCCTGTAGCCACCACGCGAGCCCCAATCAAGAAACGCGAAGCTCTGCTTCGAGGCCTCTCGAAGCGTTGCCCGCACTGCGGCGATGGTCCTCTCTTCGCGAAGGGAGCCGATCTTCACTCACACTGTTCCGCCTGCCGTCTGAAGTTTCAGCGGAGCTCGGGCGACCCGTGGGCGTTTCTTCTCTTCATCGATCGAGCCGTCATCGTCTTCCCCATCGTCGCTGCAATCTACTTCGGCCTCTTCAACAGCGGCATATTGGTGTTCCTCGCGTTCGCGGCGTCGCTGATAGGGTTCTTTGTCATCACGACGCCGAACCGCTACGGTTTCTGCGTGGCGCTTGACTATCTGACGCGTGTCTACTGGGGCGATCCGTCGGACGTCCTGCCGGAACCAGGTCCCGTCACGGAGCGAACGGTGGGGGAGCCGTGAGACACGTCGTTTGGCGATGCCTACCAATCGGAGGTCGTCGCGAGCGGTGTGGTGACGACCGACGAAGCGATCGCGGCTATCGGTAGAGCGTAGGAGATGCGTACGGCCTGTAGTTTGTAGAGTTCGGGCTGACGCACCAAAGCGGAGGAGGGATGGCACATGGCCGCACACGTCAGCGACGTGGCATTTACGCCGGCCGTCAAAGCGCAGCAAACGCGGCTGGGCTCACGAGACGCCTACGCGCGCGTGGAGGAGCGCGGTGGATGGTCGAACCGGGTGACTCCCGAACTGGCTCAGTTCATCGGAGAGCGGGATTTCTTTTATCTCGGCACCGTCAGTGCGGACGGCCAACCGTACATTCAGCATCGCGGCGGTCCTAAAGGATTCCTCAAGGTGCTCGACGACGAGACGCTCGGCTTTGTCGACTTCTCTGGAAACGCTCAGTACCTTTCGATTGGCAACCTGACAGAAAACAACAAAGCCTTCATCTTCTTGATGGATTATGCACATCGCAAGCGGATCAAGATCTGGGGCACCGCGCGGTACGCTGAGGGCGACACGGAGCTCCTGACCCGCCTCCTCGATCCCGGGTACAAAGCCCGTCCTGAGCGCGCCATCGTCTTTACCGTGACCGCATGGGACCTTAACTGTACGAAGCACATCACCCCGCGATACACCGTCGAGGAGCTGACTGCCGCCGCTACAGCCAGGGCAGGATAGCCCGGCACAGCTCATTCTGTCCTTGTGCGAGTGTGAGACACTCGGCCCCCCTGACTTCCGTGTAACAGAGCTGTCAGGGGGGGGGTAGGCTACCGTGTACAGGAGGCATGCATGATCGTTGGATGTAGGTAGCCGCTGGCCGCGCTGGTGTTGGGAGCGGCGCTCGTGGCCCCTGGAGTGGCGGCCGCCCAGATGCCGTGTGACCCCTGCACCGTGGGCGTCGTGATGGATGGTCCATGGGAAGGGAACGACGAGGTGCGGGGCGTCTTCGAAAGCGAAGTCCTTGATCTTGTGGGCGACAGTGTCGCCGTGCAGTTCCCTGAGAACAAACGGCGACTTGCTGATTGGTCGCTTACCGGGGTGGCGTCCGCGGTGGATGGCCTCATGGCCGATCCGGACGTCGATCTGATTCTCACGATGGGGCCTGTCGCCTCGACGTATGGCGCCAGGCTGGCGGCGTTTCCGAAACCGCTGGTCGCGGTGTTCGTGATCGATCCCGAGGCGCAGGCGATACCGATGGTCGTCGACGACCAGGGTGACCTCGTCAGCGGCGTCACCAACCTCAGCTATGTCACGTTCCCCTCCGACTTGGCGCAGGACGTACGTCGCCTGCGGGAGCTCACGCCCCTGCGGTGACTCACCCTCCTGACGAGCGAGGGGCTGGCGGAGGCGGTCCCGGAGCTCGTGTCCAATCTCCTGAGCCAGGCTACTGCGCGAGACAACAGGACGTAGGCGCAGGCCAAGACGCCGGTGAGGAGGCCGTGCATCGGATCCTGCGCGACCGCGAGATGCGTCTGTCCGAACCCGACGGCCATCACGGCGAACAGTGCGCACATCAGCAGCGAACTCGTGGCGTCGAGCCATCCGACTACTTGCGTTGAAAGCCTCTTGCGCGATCGCGCCACCGCCCACAGAGCGCCGGCAACCAGCGTTGCATACAGGTGGTAGGAGTTGGGGTCTCCGACTGGGGTCTGTGTGACATCCAGTTGAGCAGGGACCAGAAGAGTCGTGATTCGGTACACGATGTAGAAGCTTCCGGAGATCAGGAAGATCCACCCGCCGAAAAGCGCGAGTCTGTCCTGGAAAAACCCGCGGCCTTCTTCGGTCTCACCAGCTGCCGACCCCAGCGCGATCGGAACAGGCCCTCGCGTGGTAGTCCGTGTGTCCGCCATGATTCCTCTCTGGCTGCCTTGCCACTATCGTAGGCGGCTGGGGTCCGTCGCGGAACGGATTATCGACGGTGCGACTGGGTGACGCGCAGCGGGACGTGTACGGCGGTCGTGTGGTCCGCAACTCGTATCATAACGGTGCATGTCACAACGGCATTACGTGAGCGGCCGGTGGAGAATGGGACTCATGCTCGCGCTGCTGGCGATGCTCAGCTGGGCGACGCTCCCGGTTGCACTCACGCTGGCACTTGCCTATGTGGACCCCTGGACACTGACCTGGTTTCGCTTCCTCGTGGCGGCACTATCCATCGGTATCTGGCATTGGAGTCGGCGGACGCTGACCTGGCCCGGTCGTGGCGGCTCCAGCGGCCGGCGCTTGTTGACAGTGGCTGCTGTGGGGCTGACGGCGAACTATATGCTCTATATTCTGGGCCTCGACCTGACGACGCCAGCCGTCACCCAAGTACTGACGCAAACGGCGCCCGTTCTTCTGGGGCTGGGTGGAATATGGTTCTTCGGAGAGCGATATTCACAGAGTCAATGGGCGGGCTTCGTCGTGCTCATTGCCGGTCTGATCCTGTTTTTTCGCGACCAGCTAGGGGCGTTCACTGAGGACGCGACGCAACTGTGGCAGGGCAGCCTGCTCATCCTGTTGGCAGCGGTCGCGTGGGCAGCGTACGCACTGGCACAGAAGCAGATGCTCAACCACTATTCCTCCACGTCGATCATGTGGTTTATCTACGTGTTTGCGGCCATCGTTCTGCTACCGGCTATCACCACTGACCAGTTGTGGGCACTCTCGCCAGTCTCTTGGGCCATCGTGTGTTATTGCGCGCTGAACACGCTCGTCGCGTATGGCGCCTTTGCTGAATCGCTCAATCATTGGGAGGTGTCCCGGGTCAGTGCTGTGATCGCGTTGACTCCACTGGGTACAGTCGCGTTCGTCTTGCTGGTCGACAAGTTTTATCCTGGTGTTCTGCCCGCGGAGCGACTGAACTGGGTGACGGTGGCTGCCGCCGCCTTGGTGGTGACCGGTTCAGTAGTCACAAGCCTGACGGGACAGGGCACTGTGAAAGTGCAGGGCTAGCAGCCCGTGGTAAAAGCCCGTCTGCATTCGACGAGAGATGCATCATCGCGATCTGCGTTGCACTCTCCTCAAATACAGGCAGTATTTTCGGTCGTCGCGCCTTGTTCGCGAGGGTCGGGTCGCGGAGCGACCCGACGAGGCCAGTGCTGCTTTGTCGGTCCGCGTCGGCGGACCGACCAGCTCGTCTCGGTGCGACGTCGGACTTTCACCACGGGCTGCTAGGAATCGATGGCCAGGGTGATCAGATAACCAATCCGCGCGCAGCCATTTCGTGGAGCGGCGGCAAGGACTGCTGCACGGCGCTTCTTCGCTCGGGCGACGATCTTGATGTTGTCGCCATGCTGACCATGTTCGGGGAGGACGGGGAGCGGAGCCGCTCCCATGGCCTTCGCCCCGACGTGATCGCGGCGCACGCGGCCAGGCTGGGCATGGAGTCCCTGTCGACTCGCTGCAGCTGGGACTCATACACAGATCAGTACGTCAGGCTTCTGGGACAACTGGCGGAACGAGAGGTCACTCACGTCGTGTTCGGAGACATCATGGGCGATGCCCATCGTGCCTGGAACCTCCAGGTGTGTGCGCATCATGGACTTACACCGGTCATGCCGCTCTGGGGTCAGCCAACAGCCGGGCTGGCTCGCGAGTTCATCGCGTGCGGTGGAGACGCGATGCTCGTCACGGTCCGGCCTCCGCTGTTGGACGAGTCGTGGCTGGGTGTCAGGTTGACTGGGGAGGCCCTGACCCGCATCGAGGAGCTGGGCGTCGACCCCTGTGGAGAGTTCGGCGAGTACCACACGGTCGTGACCGACTGTCCGCGATTCTCGTCGCCGATGGGCCTGATCCCCGGTCAACATGTCTTCCGGGGCGGCTGCTGGGCGATGGACTTCTCGCTGGCCTGCGACTCCTTGGGTGCGCCCCCCGCCTGATGTCGCATTCGAGCGACGAGACTCCTGAACGTCACGTTGGCGAGTATGCCCACGCCAGTGGGCGAATTGTCGTGCTGACCGGTGCAGGCATCTCTGCCGAGAGTGGCATTCCAACCTTTCGCGGCCAAGAAGGCTATTGGAAGATCGGCTCTCGGAATTACCACCCACAGGAGATGGCCACCTTCGAAGCGTTCCAGCGGATGCCGGACGAGGTCTGGGCGTGGTACCTGTATCGCCGGTCGGTCTGCCGTGCGGCGGCGCCCAACGCCGCACACGAGGCGCTCGTCCGGATGGAGCGGCGCCTCGGCGAGCGGTTTCAGCTCATCACGCAGAATGTCGACGGCCTGCACCTTCGCGCCGGCCAATCCGCCGAGCGCACGTGGCAGATCCACGGGAACATCGACTACATGCGGTGCGCGAACGGATGCGACGCGGCGATTCATCCCCTGCCGGCCGCGCTCGGCGATCGGTTCGGCAAGATGGACAAAGTGGATGACCGGCTGCGCGGTCTGCTCGTATGTCCGTCATGTGGCGGCGGCGCGCGGCCGCACGTGCTGTGGTTCGATGAGATGTACGACGAGGCGCGCTACCACTTCGAGTCATCGATGAACGCAATGACCGGTGCGGACGCGTTGATCGTCATCGGTACTAGTGGAGCCACGACGCTGCCAACGCTGCTGGTGCAGGCGTCGATCCGGTCGGGGATTGCGTTACTGGTGGTGGACCCGGGCGACAATATATTCACCGCAGCGGCTGAGTCGGCGCCGAGCGGCCTGCACGCGCGTGGCAGCGCGACCGAGTTGGTTCCGCGCATCGCCACCGAACTGGGTGCGGAGATGGCATGACGAGCGCGGCGCTGGGCGCGACGGCCAGCAGTCGGGCATAATGTGCTGGGCCGGGAGTTCCTGGCGTGCGTGGGCCACAGTTCTAGAACCTTTCTCAGGAGCAGAGCGATGTCACGACGACGCTTTCTTAAAGCTTCCACACTCGCCGGAATGGGTCTTGTGGCAGGTGCTCCAGACGTCTTTGCGGCGGGGGCACAGCCAGCGAGGCAAGCCAGAGCCAGCGGACCCATTCGCATCATCATGGGAGGCTATGGACCGTCGACGACGAGTTTTAGCCGGAGTCTGAAGTTCGTTGGCGATCGACTTGAGTCGCGGTTTGGCGATGACGTTGACGTCCGATACGTCTACAACATCATGGACGTCGGTTACGGTGGTGCCAGCGATCTTTACTGGCTCGTTGACTCTGGCCTGATGGCGCTTGCGTACCGAACGATGTCGGACGGGGTTCCCGAGTTGGAGGTCGCCGCGCTACCGTTTGTGTTCTCCGACCTCGTCGATGCGCGGGCCGCAATGGATGGGCCACTGGGACGGGCGGCGACGACCAGGATCGAAGCGGATTCGAACTTCCTCATACTCGGATTTTTCGAAAATGGCTTTCGCCACGTGTCGAACAGCGTTCGCCCGGTGCACACACCGGCCGACCTGAATGGCCTCTCGATTCGCTGCCTCGGCAGCCAGGCTCGCACGTTTGAACTGCTGGGTGCCCAACCGCGCACGATCAGCTTGGGGGCTGCGATCCCGGAACTCGAGGCCCGCACGATTGATGGTCAGGAAAATCCGTTCGAGAATACCGTCAGCTACGGACCCTATCGCTTTCAGCGCTATCACACGGCGACCTTTCACTCCTATTTGTCACGCCCGATCTTCGTGAACCGGCAGTCGTTCGACGCCTGGCCAGAGGATCTGCAGGCGGAAATGCGGACTGCCATGAACGACGCGGTGATCCATCAGCGTGAGTTACACGACCAGGCAGAAATCGATTCAGCGACTGTCATCCGCGAGTCCGGCGGTGAGATCGTGGAGCTGACAGCGGAGCAGCGTGCGGAGTTTGTCGCGGCCGTTGCGCCAATCTATGCGGACGCTGACGCTCGTTACAGTCGCGAGCTCTTAGGTGTGGTCGGCCTGTAGCGATCAGCACAGCGCGGGTCTGTGCCGACGCGCAGCGACCGGCCGCGGCGGAGCAAAAAGGAGCGTCGACTGGCAAGCGTCGCCGCCGGTGGCCAGCCCGCTACGGGCCAACCAATCCGACGGCGATTGCTGAAGTCCTGGGCGAGGTGTTGCCCAGGGCTGCCGAAATCGAGGATCAGCGCTGCCGGGCGCCACCCCCCTGCGGGCGTTCGCCTCGCTCTGGGCGCTGACCGTCACGCGTGCGCTCCCCGTCGCGCGGGCGCCCGCAATTACGCGCGCGCTTGCCTCCGGGTGTGCGTTCGCCATCGCCTGCACGCTGGCCATCGCGAGGTCGCTGGCCACGACCGGGGCGCTGGTCGGCACGTGCTTGCGCGACCGTCTCTCCGCCTGGTTCCTGAGCGTGAACCAGAGCTGGCGACGCCGTGATTGCAAAAGCCAAGGCGCCGGCGAACATGAGCCCACGTTTCAGAAGCATCCGGCGGCTACGATTCTCGAGATGGTGGATCGGGGGTGGCGTTGCGTGATTGTTTTCAGACATGCGTGCTCTCCTTTGCGAATAGGCCGTCGTGTCTGAGAACGCTGCCGGCTGAAGACGCTCGCGAATCAGGCGCGATCAGCTGGCTGAGCCATACAGACGCCACGGCGTGGTTGGCGCGACAAGCACGCAACAGGAATGCCGTTGTTGGCAATATGGGTGTGACAATTTGGTGAAAGCTGCGCGTTCCAGGTTTCTCCTGAGCGAATGCGCGGAAGCGACGCACGTTGAGCCTCGTGATCGGAACCCGGAGTGGCGCATGTGTGGCCGAGCCCGTCTCCTTGCGAGTCCACATGTGTCACCCGCATCGGACGGTGAGAGGACTTTTCACATAGCCCTTGTTCTGACCGGGCGAGCTATGTTGCTGCTGCGCGCACCACTGCGACGCGTCCCTCCCGCCAAATGCCGGAACCCTGTCGCCATGCGGCGACGCGAACGCCACACGGCCATGCAAAGCGCTGTAGGACCGTAAAATCTCCTGGAGGTGACATTGCTATCTTCGGAGCCGACGTGTCCAAATAGGGACGCTGCGTGCGGCCGCTCGCCATCGCAGTCATCGACGCGTCCACCTGAAGGAGAGCCTGCCATGTCTTATGTCGTCCGTATGGGAGTCGTCGCGTTGGGAGCCTTCGTCGTCATGGCCGCCGTATCCGGTGGGCGGGTGGACGCCCAATCGGCCGCGCTGCCCAATCCGTATCAGTCGATTCTGGACTGGGCCAAGATCCCGCAGGGAAGGACCTGGGGACAGATGGCCGCGCTCGATATCGACAGCCACGGCAACATCTGGGCGGTCGAGAGGTGCGGAGGGATCACTTGCAACGGTCGGCCTGAAGCGCCGGTTCTCGCGTTTGGCCCGTCAGGTGACGTTGTGAAGAGCCTCGGCGCAGGCATGTTCGTCTTTCCTCACGGCATCGCCATAGACGACGACGACAACGTGTGGATCACCGACGGCCGGGCGGCAGACGGCAAGGGGCAACAGGTGATCAAGTTCGGCCCGGGCGGGGAGGTCTTGATGAGGCTGGGCACGGCCGGCGTTGCGGGCGAGGGTCCTGACACCCTGAATGGACCGTCCGACGTGGCAATCGCTCCCAATGGCGACATCTTCGTCGGCGATGGACACGACGCCGGGACAAACGCGCGCGTCGTGAAATTTGCGAAGGACGGCACGTTCATCAAGGCCTGGGGAGAAAAGGGCGTGGGGCCGGGCCAATTCGCGACACCTCACTCGCTCGCATTCGATTCCAGGGGCCGGCTCTTTGTCGGAGACCGCGAGAACAATCGGATTCAGATCTTTACGCAGGACGGAATGTTCCTCGAAGAATGGACGCAGTTCGGACGGCCAAGCGGAATGTGGATCGACGGCGATGATGTCATCTACGTCGCCGATTCCCAATCGGACATGACACGGAATCCAGGCTTCACGCGCGGCCTTCGTATCGGACGCATTAGAGACGGGTCGGTCACAGCGTTTATTCCTCACCCCAACGCCGATCCCGCCTCTCCAGCGGCCGAAGGTGTGGTCATTGATGCCGCGCGCAACGTCTATACGGCGGGAAATGACGAGCCCGTGGCGAAGCATGTGCCGCGATGAAGGAGTGAGTCGATCTGGCTAGCCGTGCCCTGACACTGCTGGCGACGTCGGCCCTGGTCGCCGCGTGTGGCGGAGGGTCAGGTGGAGGGACAGCCTCGACAGCACCGACGGCCGGCCCCAGTCCAGTGACCGGTACCGGTGGAGACACGGGAGGCGGAGGAGGCGAGCCCACGCCGACGCCTGTCGGCGATCTTCCCAGTGGCCTCGAGTTACCGGTGTCACCGGACGCCGTAAATCTTCGGGGCGTCGTCAATCCGTTCGGCGTCGTGCGATGGTCGCTCGACAGGCCCGAGGTCGGGCACCCTGGCATCGACATTTCGGTCGACGAGGGCACGCCGTTTGTCGCCGCGGGCGACGGCAGCATCTTGTCTGTCCAGCCAGCGACCGACGGTCTCCCAGGCAATGACGTGCAGGTGTTGCTATCGCCGGGCGCGATCGCGGGGACCGGGTGGGTGTTCGAGTACGAGCATGTGCGTCTGGAGGCATCGCTGAGCGTCGGCAGCCAGGTGTCACGCGGCCAAACCCTCGCCAGAAGCGCGACATCGGCGGCCTTCACCAATCATCTTGAGTTGTCAGAAGTGTTCAACGAGCAGGGTTTTACTCGGAATCAGACCTGCTGGGTACCACAGCTCGAGGCAGGTGATCGTGCCCGGCTGGAAATCCACTTTAACAACGTGCTCCGAACCGGTCCCCGTTTCATTAGCTCGTGGCAGACGATCGTGCAAGAGGGCCTGTTCGTGTTCCGGGAACTCCTCAACCTCGCAAAATATCCTAACGGCGCCCAGCTCTGCTATCCACCGGGCACGGACTCGCGCGTGACCGCGTCCTAGCAGACGCAGGCAGCGGACGTCATCTCAGCGACTCGGCTACCCGAGCCGGCCGACGTGCGCCTCAAGCAGGCTTGTCGCCGTCTGTCCGATCTCTTGCTTCCAGCGCGCGTAGAAGTCGCTCAGTCGCGCCTGGAAGGGCGCCGTGTCCAGGTCGGTGAAGACCATGCCTCGTTCGATCAGGCGCGCTCGTCCTTGCGGCCCATTGACCACGGCGTTGTCGGCTCGCTGCAGGGCAGCGAACGTGCGGGTATTGCGTTCGATGACGCCCTGCACATCTGAGGGCAGCCGCTGCCACGCCTGCAGGTTGGCAATCAGGCTAAATCCGGACCATGCGTGGTTGGTCATGTTCACGTACCGCTGTACCTCGTACAGCTTGAAGAATTCGACAATGCTGATCGGGTCAGCCTGGGCCTCGACCAGATCGCTTTCGAGTGCCGCGTGCAGCGTCGTGATGTTCATGGAGCGTGTGACGGCCCCCAGTGTCTCAAACAACTCCAGGTACAGCGGAGAGCCCGGAGAACGAAGCCGCAGCCCCTGCATATCGTCGGGTGTACGGAGAGGCCTCGTCGCGGTCGTGATCTGATGGAACCCGTTTTCGAAGGATCCCCATGGCACCGCGTAGAGGCCGATGGCTCTCAGTTCCGCGCGGAGATAGTCGCCGAGGTCGCCGTCCAACGCGTCAAACACCTGGGCCTGGCTGCGGAAAGCGTACGGCGTTGCCTGCACCTGAACGACCGGGGCGATCGACCCGAGACCACTGGCGCTCACCATGGAGAACTCGATCTGTCCGTCGCGCAGCATTTCCGTCGAGCTGGGGCCAGTCCGCGGGCCAGAGGAGGTGATGCTGCCGGGGAACACCTCGACTTCGACCCGCCCCGCTGTCTCTGTCTTGATCGCGGCCCACATCTCGACGAGTCGCTTGTGCAGCGGGCTGTTGGTCGGCTGGTTGTGGTACTGGCGCATGGGGAAGTCGGCGGCCCGCGCCCGACGGGAAATCAGCGTCAGCCCGCCGGCGGTTGCGAGGCGGGCGGCGAACTGCCGGCGAGTCACTTTGAGCTCAGTCATCATCGAGTCCCTCACGCCGTCATGTCACGAACCACCGTGTCGCCGAACATAGTCGCTGGTCAGACTCGACGGCAGTATACGCTCGTTGGCCAGGGCCTAACTGTCCGTGGTGAAGGCCGGGCGTCGCACCTAACGCGAATTTCACGAGCCAGGCACTTCTGAAATCCGCGCTAGACGAGCGAGGTGCCTCGCGGGCAAGGCGCGACGACTGAGAATGCCGTCTGTATTTGAGGGAGGAGCAACGCAGAACGCGAGGATGCGTCGCTCGTCGAATGCAGACGGGCTTTCACCAGGGGCTGTTAAGCCGGATGAGGCGCCCAGTTCGCCAGCGCGACTTTTTCAGGTGATAATCCCTCACGACTCACCGGTACCTGGAAGGGGCTCGCACATGAAGACACGAAGCACGCGCCGCGATTTGCTCAAAGGGGGCCTTGCGGTGGCGGGATTGGGCATCTTCGGCATCCCGGAGTGGGCTTTTCCGGTGCTCGCGCAGGGAGAGGCGCTCGTGCCGTTTACCGACCTGCCAGGCACGATCACTCTGGAACGGACGCCTGACCGACGCATCATCGACATTCGTCACATCGACGGCCCGATCACACCGCGGGATCAGTTCTTTACCACGCAGCACTACGGACATCCTGAGATCGACCCTGCAACCTTCCGTTTGAAAATCTCAGGATCGGTGGATCGTCCGGTCTCGCTCTCCCTGATCGATTTGAGGCAGATGCCGAGCACGGAGATCGTTGCCGGGTTCGAATGCTCCGGGAATCGGCGCCCACTCCAGGGTCTGTCGAGTAACGGACGCTGGACCGGTGTGCCGTTGCGGGCGGTGCTGGATCGGGCTGGCGTTAAGGCCGAGGCGCGGGAACTGGTGTTCTTCGGCGCCGATCACGGCGAGGAGGAGGTCGAGTTCCGCGGGCGGACGATCGCAGTGGAGCAGCAGTTCGGCCGGAGCCTGTCGCGTGAGAAGGCCCTGTCGCCGGAGCCGCTGCTTGTCTATGCGCTCAACGGTGAACCGTTGACCTCACATCAGGGCTTTCCCCTGCGGCTCGTCGTGCCAGGATGGTACGGCGTAGCCAACGTGAAGTACCTCGCCGAGATTTACGCGCAGGAGGATCAGTATCTCGGCAAGTTCCAGGCGCGCTGGTACCGCACGCTGCGTGGCGAGATGATTGACGGCGACGTGAAATGGAAGGAGTCGGCCGTGACCCACATGCAGCTCAAGTCGTTCGTCGCGCGCGTCAGCCGCGACGGAGGCCAGCACAACGTGTTCGGGGTGGTCCTCAACGACGGGACGCCCGTGCGGTCGGTCGAGGTGCGCGTTGATGACGGTCCGTGGCAACCCGCGACGCTGGATCCGTCCACGCAAGAGCAGTACTCCTGGAAGTTTTTCAACTATGAATGGAACGACGCCACACCCGGCGAGCACATCGTCGTCTCGCGCGTGACCGACGCAACGGGGAAGATTCAGCCGACTGAGGAGGAGCTGGTCAACAAGAAGACGTTCCTCGAAGATAACTCGCAATACCCACGCACGGTCATGATCGCGTAGCTGGCCGGCATTGGCCGGGCTGTGACCCCAGGAGTGCGGCCAGCGGCATGCCCTGCACGTTTCCGCTCGCCGATGTCTCTGTCGCGTACCTGTTGCCACGGGTTGCGTGCGTCGAATCACTTGGCAAGCGACGGCGATCTTATCGCCAAGATCGTGTGGCCCGTCAGGAGCGGATGTACTGCTCCATCTGGGTGATTGTGAACTGCTGCTCCTGAATCGTGGCCTTGATCAGATCCCCGATCGAGACGATCCCGAGAAGATCTTCGCCAGCCATGATCAGTACGTGCCGGGTGCGTTCGCTGGCCATCAGCGTCATGCACGTGTCGACGTCGACGTCGGGCCGGGTCGCTGCAAAGTTGGTGTTCATGATGGTGCTGACGGGCGTGTAGTGCGACGACCGGCCTTTCAGGATCACCTTCCTCGTGTAGTCGCGTTCCGCCACAACACCGACCGGCCGATCATGCTCGACGACAACCAGCGATCCGATGTCCTTGTCGGCCATCAGCCGCAGGGCGTCGAAAACGGCATCCTCGGGGGAGATCGACCAGATTTGGGCGTCTTTACTCGCGAGTAGCTGGGCCATCGTCTGCATGGGCACTCCTGTCGGCTACGAAGGAAAGTTGGCCCAGAGTAGGCCCAATGTGATTGTGAAACAACCGATCAAACCGTCAGGTAGTGGTCTACTCACTTGCCCACATCCGACCGTTGAGCGATGAACGCTGTATCCTCCCCGTTGGGCGATCTGAATGTCTCTACTTATGTGGATTCTCATCGTGGCCGGCGCAGTGCTCATGCTGATCATTGCGGTTCCAGAGATCTCTGCGCTGCTGAGACGCGCGCTCCAGAGACTGGTGCGGTAGCGAGGAGCCTGGTGCGGCTGCGGCTCGCTATGAGAACACCGTCGCGGTCCCGATGAGCGCAAGTAGCGCCAGCGTTGCCCGACGGAACGCGACTTCGGAGACCTTGCCGAACAGCCGGCGACCCAGCCAGATCCCGCTGGCGAACGCTGGCAACAGACCAGCCGCACGCCACAGCACGTCCTTGGTGTAGAGGCCGTATGAGCCATACGTGATTAGCGCCGTTGTCGTCGTGAACGCGAAGAATCCGATCATGCTTCCTCGTGCCACCGTGGGGTTGGCTGGTCCCGACAGGTAGAAGAAGATGATCGGCGGCCCTGGAGTCCCCATGGCGCCGCTGAGCAGGCCGCTACTTGCGCCAACGCCGAGCGTCACGGGCAGCGGGAGCGTACCCCGGTAGCGCCAGCCGAGTCCCAACACTGCAGCGAAGCCGAGTACGAGGAGCCCGATTGCACGCCGCATGACCAACTCATCCAGGTGCACCAGGAGCCAGGCACCCACGGGGACCATGGTCATAGCTGCCAGGCCGAGCGTAACGACCGATCGGCGATCGCCGTGCCGCCATGCGTCTGGAAGCAACTGCACCAGCGTAGGGACCTCCATCAACGTCATCGTCGCAATGGCAGCGGAGGGTCCGAACAGCAGGCTCAGCGCCGGAGCCATGATCATTGCGGACCCGAAGCCCGAAAAGCCACGCACGATGCCGGCGACGGCCACGACGATCGCAGCTACGGCCAGCACGATCTATCGTCCGGTCGAGCCATGTCGATACGCTGGTGCCCAGCCTCTGGACCTGGAGGCCTGTCGCTCTGGTGAGACAGTTGGTTCCACCCAATCAGGTTGAACGCGCTGCCCTCGGCCCTCCAGAAATACCTTCGCAGGCCGCGCAGGAGCAGCTGCCGATATTTCTCTATCGGCGGCTTGGGATTTTTGCCAGGGACGTAGAGGATGCGATTCATCGAATCGAAGGGGTGTATCGACCCTCCGGAGGCCGATGATACTTGGAATCGGCTGGCCTACCAGATGAGGGGGGAGTCCGATCCCGGACGACTTTCGTCAATTGTCCCACGGGGCCGTTCAGTTCGGTGACGAGCGTTGTGACGTTGATGTTGCGTAGACGGTGTCCCGCACTCCACCAGCGTTGACGCGACACATCGGCACCATCTCGCCAGCCACAGGGACCCGAAACAGGCACGCGGACAGCCGCTCTTATCCCTTCTCGGTTGCGAGCTCTGCGGAGTTCATGAAGTGGTGCGAGACCACGCAGAAACTGTCGATGCTGACTGTGCGACGCACGCGATCCCACACGAGCTGCGGCGCATTTGTCCCCAGAACGACGAGTCGTTCGAGGATCCATCGACGTAGCGGGCCGAGCACCCAGCGCGGGTCCGTCAGAAGAACGCCCGCGGACCGGCAGACCCGCTCGAACAACGTGTCGTCCCGGAACTTTAGGCCTCCAAGGCCGCGCTGGAAGAACGCGCGCATCATCTCGTTGTCTGCCTCGCACCCGTCACGGACAATCGTCAACAGGCGAGGCTGGTCTCCCGCACGTTGGTAGACGCCCAGTAGCTCGAGGCGCGTGCATTCGGGATGGCCGAAAGTCAGGGCGCCCTCACCCCGCCGCGTCAGCCCGTAGCGCGTCAGCACGGCCTCGATTCGGTTCCAGAGCTCTGTGACCGTCACGCCCGGTAGACCCTCGCGCGTCCGGCCAACCTGCGCAACCGGTTGAAAGGAGAGCACACCGAAGACATCCCGGTTTCGAAGGCACCATTCCACGACGTGAGGGACACCGTCGAGGTTCTGGCGAGTGATCGTCAGTGTCGTCGCCGCGCGGGTCGGCAGGCCCGTCTTCCTGCGGGCCGAGCGGACCAGGTCTGCACATTCCTCTCGCAGCGGCATCAGAGCCTCTTCGTCGCGAACATTCTTGTAGCCGAGCCGGCCTCTCTGCGTCGTGTCGACGTGGATCGATATTTCGGTGAGGCCGCCCTCCGTCATCAAGCGCTCCAAAAGACCGGGCCGGCGACGGAACGTGTCGCCGTGGGTCATGACGATCGGAATGAGGCCGATGTGCCGTGCGTAACACAGGATCGCGACGAGGTCCTCGGTGGGCAGCAGCGTGACCTCGCCGTCGGTAATCTGTGCGTTACCCTTTGGTCCGAGCCACGCCCTGAGCTGGTCGAGTTGGCGGAAGGTCTGCTCGAGGCCGATTGAACGGACTCGGTTCGCCTCGGCTCCGAGGTGGCAGCCGGTGCACGCGAAGTCGCACCCCGGATGAACGCCAATCGTGGCACCACAGCCAGTAGCCTGCTGTCCGAGGCCTTGTCCCGATGTGCGCCAGTGCGGGTCGAGCGACTCCCGCCGCCCACGCATCAGGCGTTTCTTCTCGTCGGGGATAGGCTTCTGGAGGAGCCGAAGGGTTTTAAACACAGACCGCGGTTGGCTATGCCCGACGTGCAGCGACGAGCGTGGCGATCGAAGGCCGGTCGGCTGGGCCTGATCCAGCGTGAAGAATCCTGACGATGCCAAAGGGATCGACCAGAAGATCGCCGCCGAGGTAGGGGAGACGTCCCTCCGCATTTGGTAGTGACAACGGCACGGCGGGCCGATCGACGAGGGTACTTACCAGGATTCTTCCGCTGCTGGGCTCACCGCCCCTTCAACGCCCAGTCGTAGTCAAGGAACGCGACTCGCACCCTGCCGCCCTCGAGGGCCGCTTGGTCGAGTTGCCCCATGTAGCGCCACGCGTAGGCCGGAAGCGTGGAGGCGTCTCGCTCACAATCGTCGCAGAACCACTTGAATGTCGATGAGAGGTGTAGGGTGCGCGACGCTGCCTCCCAGCGGTTCTTCGACAAATCGTCGAGGAATGCACGTGCGGCGTCGTCGAGCTGCTGGTCGATGACGCTCGACCGGTACGCCTCCGAGCGGAGTGTCGGACAACTCTTCGACGCGCAGACGATCGCGAAGTGTATTCGCGAATCGTCGAATTGCTTTCGGAGGATATCGTTCTCGACGGCATTCAGTGAGATGCGGCGTTGATCGGCCCCGAGCGGAATGAACTTCGTTCGAAACGCTGCCATTGGCCAAAAGCCGATCGAGCGAATACTGGACAGGGGATAGAGGTCGAGAATTAGTCGAATCATGGAGGCGTTGTAGGCATTGATTCAGAATGCCAGGCGCTCCTCTCGGGTCCAGAGGGACTCGTCCGGTGATGCTGCGCTGAGGGCCATGAGGTAGGCATCGAGCGCGGGCTGTCCGCGATCGGCGAGCCCCGCGTAGTCTACCGAGCCGTTGCTTGCGTACTGGGCCAGGATTGCCGTCCACGACTGGTGTTCGTGGTCGAATCCGGTCTGGGGACCAACAATCTGGGACGCCCGGCCGTTCGGCTCGCCGGGTTGCCTTCCTGCATTTCCGAGAGAAGCGACGGCCAGGAATCCGAGGAGCACCCCGGCGAGGTCGATTCTATTCACCGGATACTCGTGCTTCGGCGCGCATCTCGCCCTGCCCGACCGCCCTCGCCATGCTCTTGCACGTCAGCAAGGATATCTAGCTCCTTACGCCTCTGGCTTCGAGGCAGTCTCGAACGCGACGTCGGATGCGATGCAGCATCACACCGAGGCTTAGTGACAGTTAGCTCACCCACTACAGACCAGTGGTGGCTAGAAGATCCCCTGCACGACGACCATGACGACCGACATCGCCACGAGGAAGCCGACTTCGATGCGGATTGCCTGGCTGCTCTTTTTCGCGAAGGCCCCGCGACGCGCACGGACATGGACGTCACACTCCCGACCACGCGCACCCCGCTCCGCACACACACTCAGTGCATGGCGTGGAAGGGCATCGGCCGATGCAGCGTCGTGCGCTCGTGTGGTGCCTTGGCATCACATCCGTCGCGATGGTGGGCGAGGCGATCGGCGGATGGGTGACAGGTAGCCTGATGCTCCTATCGGACGCGGTGCACATGCTCAGTCACAGCGTCGCCCTGGGCGTGAGCTACGTTGCGGTTGTGATCGCGAACCGGCGGCGCACGGCCCGGTCACACTACGGTTTGTTTCGCGCGGAGATCCTCGCGTCGCTGTTCAACGCGATTGGTCTCTTCGTGCTCACAGCTTGGATCGTGTACGAGTCCATCGAACGATTGCAGTCGCCCGTGCACGTCGTGGGGCCGGCGATGGTCGTTGTCGCGATCATTGGTCTCCTGGTCAACGTGCTCACGGCTTGGATCCTCGGACGTTCAGGGGCTGAGGATCTGAACACCAGGAGCGCGTTGTTGCACATGCTCGGCGACATGTTCTCCTCGGCCGTGATCGTCGTCGGAGGTGTCGTATTGATACAGACCGGGTGGAACTGGATCGATCCGGTCTTAAGTTTGGCAGTCGCGGCTGTCATTCTCTGGTGGGCCGTCGGTCTGCTGCGGTCGTCGTGCAGCATTCTGCTCGAGCGGGCGCCCGAGGGCGTCGAACCCGATGACGTGGTTGATGCGATGCGCGTGGAGGCAGGAGTGCGGGGCGTGCACGACATGCACATCTGGGAGATCACGAGCGGCTACATCTGTCTGACGACACATATCGTGGTGGACGACACCCATGTGTCGGAGACGGCACGCCTCCTGGAGTCGATCTGCGACCTGCTCTGGGAGCGTTTTCAGATCGCGCACGTGACGCTTCAAATTGAAGCCGCCGTCCGTTGAGGGTGAAGGGGTTCGACCGGGATGCGAATCGGCGCCAGGGCTGGCTAGAAGCTGAAGCGCAGGCCGAACTGCATTTCCCTGGGCGTGCCCGCGCTGAAAATGCGGCCGAAATTTGGCGTCCCGAAGATGCGGCTTGGTAGGTTGAAGTTGGCGCGATTGAGCAGATTGAAGGTCTCCATCCGAAGCTCAAGCTGTTGGCCGTCCCCCACCCGCCAGGTCTTGGCGATCGAGATGTCCACGTTGGCGTAGGCGGGCCCGATCACGCTGTTACGAGGTGCACTGCCGAATGTATATTGCTCCGGCAATGCGAAGGCAGCCGTATCGAACCACCGTTCGGGCGTTGACTCGCCGCGCGGTAGGGTCGGGTTCCCTAGCTGGTCAGGCCGCTGCGCGGGACCGGCGCCGACGTTGGCCTGGTCGACGCCGAGGTTGACGGTGAACGGCGAGCCTGACCTGACGGCAATGATCGTGTTGAAGCGCCAACCTGCGAAGGCCGCCTCCTTGAGCCCGCCGGCACCGGCGAAGAACGGCAGCTCGTAGGTGCCACTCGCGACGAACTGATGTCGGTGGTCAAAGCTCGAGTTCGCCCACTCGCCGTCGAATATGTTGCGAACGTTCTGAGGTCGGTTGAACTCGGCTACGGTCGGACCCGGACTTGAGGCATCGTCCTTGGAGGTCGACAGCGTGTAGCTGACGGTAAACGCGTAGTTGTTGCGCAACTGCCGCTGCGTCTTGAACGTGAGGCCGTGGTAAATCGACTTCCCGTCGAACCGAATCGCGTTGATGTTGCTCAGCTGGGGAATCGGTCGTCGTGCCTGAATTGAGCCCGGTCCAGGCTCCGGGACGTTGCGGACGGTCGCGTTGTCCGCGGCTACCGTCCAGGACCCCATATAGGACACCTCAACCATCGTTGCTGGCAGCAGTTCGTACTGAATGCCACCGCTCCATGTCTGCGTGTATTCCACGTTGAAGGCGTGGTCCATCACGTTGGCACCCACGGTGCCGGTCCCGGTGCTGGTCAGAATGTCCCGTGTCCAGAGTGTTGGGACTGAGACATCGGATGCCACGTCGACCTGTTTGGTGGAGAAGAAGGGCAGATTGCGCGCAAAGGCTGTCTGGACGCTGTAGGCCCACTGATTGAGAAAGATGCCGTACCCGCCACGAATGACGGCACGGGAGTCGTCCAGCGCGAGCGCGAAGCCCACGCGAGGCGCCAGTCGGACTTTGCTGGGGTCGAGCAGGCCGCGACCCCAGCCTGCCTCCTTGGACGTCACATACGGGAGCGGAATCAACGGCAGCAGCGGCTGGGCATCGGCGTTGATATTTCCAGCGTCATCGCTGGCAATGACGAACCGGCCACCCGGTGTCGAGAGGTCGATGGACGAGAGCCGGTTTCCGGTGTCGGTCATGTGCTGGTTGTACTCGTAGCGCAAGCCAACGTTCAGCGTCAGGTTGCTCCGTACACGCCAGTCGTCCTGCGCGTAGACGTGGAACCAGTTTGTTCGCCCATCTTCGTCGCCGCGACCGATGCCGGAGGTCGCCGATGTCGGATAACCGAGCAGGAAGTCGGCGAGGGCGTTGCCCGAGAACTGTCCCGTATAGGTGAAGGCGCCTCGGGCGTTGTCGGGCTGCTCAGGTCGGAGCTGCAGGTGATACCAGTAGCCACCGAACTTCCAGCGATGCGAGCCGCG
>Ga0115002_10000850_pt1 | contig 43202 bp, 35 predicted proteins | sample ArcticOcean_MG_C_8_FD_89576 | JGI IMG/M metagenome (GOLD analysis project Ga0115002, IMG submission 89576) | Marine microbial communities from western Arctic Ocean - ArcticOcean_MG_CB11_86 | ecosystem: Environmental > Aquatic > Marine > Oceanic | place: Arctic Ocean: Canada Basin | collected... | reverse complement strand
TTTCACCTCCAGCCAGAGTGCGAACTCCGCTCGATATGCCGCCGATTAGTCCGCGCGACTGAACGCTGTTTCCAATGACTACACTACCCGGAGACCAGCCGAGCTTGGCGAGACAGTAAATCTCATTTCCCGATAATCCGCTTAGTCGCACGACTCGTTTCCTTTGCAATTATGTAGAACTTCGTAGTGGATGTCGCCAGACTTCCGGTTGCACTTCGAAACCGTTGAAAGTGCAACGGCCTGAACTCTGGCGAGCCCAGCTACCGTCTCGTCGTGATTTTAGACCTTCTTACCACCGTCGGGCAACTTCGAAGTTGTCTAATACTTGGCCGTTTCTCGCCACGGCAATCTCTCCCCGTTGCGGACACGATTACTAGTGGTTACAAACGAGTGCGTTAAGTTCAACTCACATTGAGAATATCCCATTCATGACTGTCACCAAGCTCCGCATTATTGATTCTCATACTGGTGGCGAGCCCACTCGTACTGTCGTCGAGGGATGTCCAGATCTCGGACATGGGCCTCTCGACGATCGTTTGGCTCGACTTCAACAAGACCACGACTGGTTGCGCAGTGCAATCGTTAATGAACCGCGCGGATCGGATGTGATGGTCGGCGCGATCGTCGTCTCCTCGGAACTGGATGACTGTATCGCGAGTGTGATTTTCTTTAACAACGTTGGGTATTTGGGAATGTGCGGGCACGGCACAATCGGTGTCGTCAAGACTTTGGCTTACCAAGGAAAGATCGCCGCCGGAGTTCATCGTTTCGAAACGCCGGTAGGCGTTGTTACTGCAGAACTGCTTAGCGACGGTCGCGTATCTGTGGAGAATGTCGTCAGCTATCGTGCACAAAAAGACGTTACTGTTGACGTTCCCGGATTTGGCGCAGTTACAGGCGACGTGGCATGGGGCGGGAATTGGTTCTTCTTGATAGCCGATCATGGCCAAAGCCTAGAGCTCGAACGAGCAGATGCTCTAACAGAATACTGTTGGAAGACCAGGCAAGCGTTGGCTGCAGCGGGCGTTACAGGTGACGATGGCGGCGAAGTTGATCACGTCGAGTTGTTCGCTGCGTCTAATTCCGCCGACTCAAGGAATTTCGTGTTGTGTCCAGGCAAGGTATACGACCGCTCGCCATGCGGTACGGGTACTAGCGCTAAGATGGCTTGCCTAGCTGACGACGGCAAGTTGGCCGAAGGGAAAATTTGGCGACAAGAGTCGATTGTTGGAAGTGTATTTGAAGGAACGTATCGTCGAACGGATCGTGGAATCCTACCGACAATTACGGGAGCGGCGCACGTTAATGCGGTTGTCGAAGTCTTGTTTGACCCCGATGATCCGTTTCGCTTTGGTCTAGAGAGTTCGACGGAGTAACAGTGAAAGAGAAACGAGTTGTAATTATCGGAGGAGGCGTGATCGGCGCGGCTTGCGCGCACTTTCTCGCCGAGTCAAACTGGTCTGTGACGATTATTGACAAAGCCGGTTTCGGCAAAGCCTGCTCCCATGCAAATTGCGGACTTATTGCGCTGAGCCACGTCTTACCTCTCAACGAACCCGGTGCCATCAAGAAAACATTCAAAGCACTACTCAGTCGAAATTCTCCCTTCAAAATCAAGCCCCGTTTCGACTTGAGTCTTTGGTCCTGGCTACTGAAATTCGCTCGACGCTGTAATCACCGCGACATGATGGAATTTGCTCGAGCCCGAGCGCAATTGATTGATTCGTCTGCTCGACTGTTTCCGGAAATCTTGGACAAAGAGGGAATCGAATGCGAATGGGAGCAAGTCGGCTGTCTCTTCGTCTACCAATCGAAGAAAGGTATGGACGGGTACGCAGCGACCGATAAACTGCTCCGCGACGAGTTCAACGTGGGTGGCACTCGATACGACGGCAGCGAACTTGTCGATTTGGAACCGGCGCTTGTCGGTGGATTGGGTGGCGCGTGGCACTATGAAATGGATTGCCATCTGCGGCCCGATAAACTCATGTCGAATTGGAAAGACGTGCTGATTCGCAAGGGTGTTGAGATTAAAGAGAATTGCGAGTTGACTGCAATTCATGGCAACGGTTCCGCTTCTTCGATTTCGACCAATCAAGGCGAGATCTCCGCCGATGCTTTTTTGGTCGCGACCGGTGCGGTTACTCCACTATTAAACAAACACCTCGGTTGCAAGATTCCTATCCAGCCAGGCAAAGGCTATTCGATTACGATGCCGAGACCGGAAATCTGTCCCCGCATTCCGATGCTACTTCAAGAACATAAAGTAGGTGTCACTCCATTCGCCTCCGGATATCGCCTTGGATCGACCATGGAGTTTTCGGGGTACGACGAAACGCTAAACTCCAGCCGGATGCAACTCCTCCGCGACGGAGCCGCTGACTACCTCCACGAACCATTCACCGAACCGGTCGAAGAAGAATGGTACGGCTGGAGACCGATGACCTACGACGGAAAACCGATCATCGACCGCAGCCCAAAGTTCTCCAATGTTTGGATCGCGGCCGGTCACAACATGCTTGGACTTACGATGGCACCCGGAACGGGGAAACTCGTCGCCGAGTTACTCAACGACGAGAAACCGCATGTTGACACGAAACCGTTTTCTGTGCGACGGTTTTAGAGAAGTGGAAGCAAGAAAAAGTTCCGCGACCGCGAACCTCTTTGCTTCGTGCGCGTCTATATCTGCAACACGACGCGGGTGGGCCAGTGCCCAACGAGGCCTCATAAGCCTTGCCGGTCAGGTGCGACCCCTGAATCCGCTACTTTAATAAAGGTGTCTATTTGCCAGGCGTGTAATTGATAGACGCCTTTTTTGCTGCGCTCATGAATGAGTAACGGAATCGCCGCTTTCGATTCTGCCGCTGCCACGGTCAACTAGTTTTGTGTTGACCGTGAAACGATAATAGTGATCGAAGTTTTCGGTGGGCGAAGTAGACGGCAACCGCGACTGGCGCAATGCCGCGAATTGTTTTTGAAACAACGGTGTCTCTTCGCCCGTCGTCGATTGACGAGTCGGAACCACGCACCGCTGACAGATCCCCGTCCCTTGCCAGCCGACGTCGCCAATTCTAATTGGACCGCTTTCAGCCGAAGCGAATTGGTCTTCCCAGAAAGGTGAATCGGCAGTGACGACAATGTTACATCGCATGCGACGAACCAGTTCGTCGCTGGTAAGTTCGCCGAACCAAGAAGCGACTTCGCGAAGACTAGCATCGCTTACGAACGTCGGTCCCAGCGCGTCGGGGTCATCGGGAAAACCTTGTTGGTTGTTGATTACGAGCCGAACTCCAACTTCCAGATGGTCGCTGAGCCATTCTTCGATCATTCCCTGCTGTTGTTCGAGGTGAAACCGAGCTGCGGGTTCGTCGTCCCAACTCATTTCTACTCGTTTTATCTCGGGATCAAATACCGTCGTGATCCGATGGATCTTTGCACTCCGTTTTGCATTAAAGAGCTGGCCCGCTTCATCCACGATCGCGTGGCGACGGTCGTAACGGAGCATCCCGCTTTGCAAGACGTCGACTGCAGGCAGTTCTGCGCCATCAAGCGACTTGATCGGATACACGATGATTTTTTCGACCGAATTCATGTGCGAGCTCTACGTTGTGGAACAAAAAAAGCCGCGGAAGGCATATGTCCCCCGCGGCTGTATTCGCTCTATAGTCTTTTACTCTTGGATTCGATTAGGATTCACCGACGACCAATGCGGGGTCCTGCGAAAGGTGCTCGACGCCATCGCCTTTTGCGATGACCACGACTCCACCTTCGCTGACAGTGAAACCGCGTTTGCGGTCCAATTCCAAATCGTAGCCAATTTCGATTCCCGGTGGAATCTTTACGCCTTTATCAATGATCGCTTTGCGAATTCGTGCGTGGCGACCGATGTCGACTCCCTCAAAGAGAATCGAGTCTTCGACGGAAGCGTAGCTGTTCACTCGAACACCCGGGCTGAGAACACTGCGATTGACAGTTCCACCTGAGAGAATGCACCCTTGGCAGATAATGCTGTCCATGGCAAAGCCCTTGCGGTCTTCCCCGTCCTTGCTACCGAAGACAAACTTTGGTGGCGGCAAGATGTGTTGATAAGTACGGATCGGCCAGTCCTCGTCGTACATATTCAATTCCGGATCGATCGTGGTCAGATCCATATTCGCCGTGTAGTAGGCGTCCAGAGTTCCGACATCTCGCCAGTATGCGTCATTCTTGCGATTTTCGTCGCGGAAAGGGAACGCGAATACTCGGTGAGTATCAATGATCGATGGAATGATGTTGCGACCGAAATCGTGGGCGCTCGTTGGGTCGGTTGCGTCGCGAAGCAGCTGGTTGAAGAGGAATCGAGCCGTAAAGACGTAAATCCCCATCGAAGCTAAGCAATGCTGGTCGTCGCCCGGAATCGTTTTGGGCTGCTCGGGCTTTTCGTCGAAACCAATAATGCGATCGGTTTCGTCGACAGCCATCACGCCAAATTCCTGGGCGGAAACCGGATCCACTCGCAATGCACCAATCGTGAGATCGGCATTTTGCGCTTTGTGGTAATCCACCATCTTTTTGTAGTCCATCTTGTAGATGTGATCACCTGCCAAGATGACTACGTATTCTGGATTCTCTTTTTCCAGCGCGTAGATATTCTGGTAGACCGCGTCTGCAGTCCCTTGATACCAGTGTTCATCGATTCGCTGCTGTGGTGGCACAACATCAATGAATTCACCCAACTCGCGAGCAAAAAAGCGTCGCCAGCCGTGATTGACGTGACGGTCCAAACTCATTGCTTTGTACTGAGTAAGCACGAGCATCTTGCGGATGCCGGCGTTCAGGCAATTCGAAAGGGTAAAGTCGATAATTCTGTAATTTCCCCCAAAGGGGACAGCTGGTTTGGCGCGATCTCGTGTTAGAGGTTCTAAACGGGACCCTTTTCCACCTGCCAACACAACTGCTAGTGTGTCTCTCATGATGATGACTCCATCTGCTGCTTCCAAGCGGCTCAGAATGCCGAGTCGATTGGTATTCTAGCGGTTAACGGGAGCAGGCTGAATAGGAAGATAAGCGAATCTGCCCTAAGTTGCGAAAAAAGCCCGCCTCTAACGATCTAGGTAAGTTTTTCGGTTAGGTTGACCTTGTCGCATAAGCGGTCTTTTAAATATGTGTGGTTGTTTCGGTTGTTACCTTTGACCACCTGTTTTGAATGCGTCTTGCGCCAGTTTTACCGAGTAAAGGGGAACATCGTTGGCGTGGAACGACGCGTGCAGAAATGAAAATAGAAACACAACAGAAGCGCGACCAACATTGAAGGCATTGGTAAGAGTCGATGTTTGTCACAAACAACGAGAAGACTTATTACCGCTTAACTCCACTCTTGTAACCACAATTCGAGCATCAATAACGACCAAATTCGATAGGAATGATCAAATCGCGAAGCGTTGTGGTCATCAATGAGGGCGCGGATCGCCTCGGGTCGAAAGAACTGATGTGACTTTGCATTGTCGCCTAGCAGCGTGTCGTTAGTGAAGTTTTTGAGTGAATGGCGGAACCATTTTGCGATTGGCGCTCCGAATCCCATTTTCTTTCGCTTCCAGATGCTGGCGGGCAACAGGTTACCGAAAGTTTGCTGAAGAATTCGTTTTCCTCTTCCCCAGCGATATTTGAAATGAACGGGAAGACTGGCTGCAAACTCGACGAGCCGGTAGTCGAGCATTGGCTGCCGACATTCCAGTCCGTGAGCCATCGTAGAAATATCGACTTTCGTCATCAGGTCGCAGGGTAGATAGGTGGCGAGGTCGGTCAGCGAGGCTGTCGTGACAACATCGCGTGACTTTGCTTTCTGCCAACTGGAATCTAGAAACGCTTGCGGGTCCGCGCCGGGAAGTTGTTCTAGGAAACTGTCTTGGTACAGCCCACCGCGTTGAGTTTCTTGGAATATCGCAACCCATTCGAGATAACGACGACTCGGCGAGAGCGTGATCGATTGACTAAACCTTTTTGCTCTTCGCAAAAGCGACTTCTGACGTTTGCCAGGCAGAGCCTGCCAAATTCGTAGACCCATTAGCCAGCGAATTGGAGGCATGGCATCAATTCGACTCGCCAGTCGAGCAGCCCGGTATCGATGATATCCAGCGAATAGTTCGTCGCCACCGTCCCCAGAAAGTGCGACCGTGACGTGTTCGCGAGCTTGCTGAGCAACGTGCCACGTCGGAACTGCAGAGCTGTCGCCGAACGGCTCGTCAAAATGATGAGCAAGCTGAGGAAGCAACTCGGCAATATCGCCAGTTACCTTGAATTCGTGATGCTCGGTACCAAGGTGTTGGGCGACGAGTTTGGCGTGGTCTGTTTCATCGTATTCGGGTTCTTCGAATCCGATCGAAAACGTCTTGATTGGTTGATCGGAAAGTTTGGCCATCAGCGCGACGATTAGCGAGGAATCTACGCCACCGGATAAGAAAGCCCCCAACGGCACATCGCTTTGCATACGCAATTCGATCGATTCGGTGAGCAGACGCTGGAGTTCACTCTTCGCATCCGCGAGATTCCAGTCTGTTTCTATAGCTGGGTCGAGTTGCCAAAAGGGTCGAACTTTAAGTTGATTGTTTTCGAATATTGCTACGTGACCTGGCGGTAGCTTTTTGATGTTCTTGAAGATCGTATTTGGGTGTGGGACGTATTGATAGGTTAGGTATTCGTCGATCGCTCCAGGATCTATCGTTCGATCGAGACCAGGAATCTGCAACAGACTCTTTAGTTCACTGGCGAACGAAATTCGCGAAGGTTCCACGTGATAGACCAAGGGCTTCTGTCCCAAACGGTCGCGACCCAGGACCAGTCGGTGATTGACACTGTCCCAAATCGCTGCGGCAAACATGCCGTTGACGTGTTGAAAACAGTCGGGGCCCTCGTCTTCATAGAGATGAACTAGGGACTCGATATCTGAATTGGTACGGAAGGCGTGACCATTGCCCTCAAGACGATTTCGCAGACTCTTGTAATTGTAGATTTCGCCGTTGCAAACAACCCAAACAGTCTTGTCTTCGTTGTGCATCGGCTGTTGTCCGCCATCGATATCAATGACCGATAACCGACGGAATCCAAGCGCAACGCCAGGTATGTCTTTAAATGGCCGCCGGGCGCGGAATTCACGACTGAAAGTTTCACTATCATCTGGACCGCGATGAGCCAGAACGTTGATCATCTGATCAACGATCGCCGAAGAAAGGGCGAGCCGAGGGTCCGTCCATAAAGCGCCAGCAATTCCGCACATGTGGTCTGTTTTCCTTGGATACCTGTCCTTGGATTCCCGTCCCCGGTTGCCTGAACTCTGGCGAGTCCAGCTACGACTCTTTTCCGACTTCTTGTATTCAATTGCACCGTAGCGGATGTCGCTAGACTTCCGGCCCGTACCCGCAAAGTTACGCGAACGCTGGGGCCCCTGAACTCTGGCGAGTCCAGCTACGAGCTTCTTCCGACGCTTTGCATTTGGTCTGTGGGAGATAGTGTAGTCGATTTGGTCGCTTCCACCATCTTTACTTTTTGGCCAAGCAACACTCGCTTATTTCTTTGTTTCGCTAACGTTGTCCTTTTCTTGGCTCTCCGCTTCATCTTCCTTGGGTGGCGCTGGAAGGACGCGAAACGTTCTCGCCGATTGAAAGACGCGTCCAGTCCGATCGGTCGTACGAACGTGTAATAGATTCGCGCCCTCGGGCAACTCTGCCGGCAAGTTCAGTTTCCAGAGGTGCGGTGAGGGTTTTGGACCAGGTAGGTTTTTCCACGTCTTGTCCTTGACGGCATTGTCTCGTTTTTGGATTTCTTTGTAGTGTGGGTCGGCTTCCACCGATCGTTGCATCGTCGTCCATTCTTCCGTGCCTGCTATCCGCATCTCGACCTTGGATTTCTCTGAACCGTTGAAGACGTTTACATATGCCAGAGTTTCGTCGAGCTTGTCGGCAGTAACTGCTTCTGGCAAATGAATATGCATTTGATAGTTGGCTGGTTTCCCCGCGACTTTGTAGTCGAGGTGGTACTTCTCACCATCGAAGCTGATGATGGAATAGCCGTTGGGCGCACCGTCGGCCATCAGAGTATGTGGGATACCACGTTCGTCTGGAGCGCCACCCCACCAGCTGCCGCTAACCGTTACGTTGATAACGTGATGGTGCGGTTCAGCACCCTGCCAACCATCCGCTTTCTTAATGTAACGATGTTCGTGGTGGTGAGTATGACCCGAAATTGACATGCAGAACGGACGTCGTTCGATCAGACGATAGAGTTCCTGTCGATCTCGGACGTCGATCAGCGGAATGTGCATCATCAAGACGACGAGCTGATTTTCCGGAATTGTCGCCAGGTCGTTGCGAATGAACTCCATTTGCTCTTCGCCCAATCCCCCGCGATACCTGCCGCGTTTCCCCTCTTCTTGAACATGCCACTCGACGTCATCGACGACCATGAAGTGAACCGAGCCGTAGTCAAACGAGTAATACGCAGGTCCGTAAACACGCTCGAAAGTTTCGTCGCTTTCGGCATCGTTCTTGGCGTCGTAGTTAATATCGTGATTGCCGATGACGTTGTACCAGGGAATACCAAGCATCGCGATCACTCGATTGTTCGGCTCGAAGAGCGCGAGGTTGTCGAACATGATATCGCCCAGCGTAACTCCAAACGACGCTTTTGTACCGAGTAACTCTTCCACCACGTCGTGGGCAATATAGTCCAGTTCCTTTTGATCTCGAGGTTGAGGATCGCCGAACATGATGGCTTGAAACTTCTTCGGTTCTTTCTGCGGGTAGAGCGGGAAGTCCACCGATTTCGGTAGCGGACCTGTCGGTGCGACACCCTTATATTTTAGATCGGGAGAACCATCCGGTTTGTGGATGTAATAGAACTGAGGCAAAAGGTCCTTACTGAGTGGCGTACGCCATCCGCTTGGCTTGATGACAAACACAATGTCGTCGTTGTCAACGCTGAGTTTGTAACGGCCTTTGTCGTCGGTAGCGACGATGTCGCGGCCGTTGGAAACCCGAATTCCGGCCAACCGTTTTTCGCTCTCGTCGAGTTTTTGGTTGCGGTTGTCGTCTTGATAGACGACGCCTGTTACCACGGTTTCGGATTGAATCCGAGTAACTTGTTGCAGTTGTCTTGCTATGACCCCATTCCAGACTTCGTATCCTGTATCGTTTAGATGAAGACCGTCATCGGCAAACAATTCCTTTTTGGGTTTGCCGTCTGCACCGATCATGGGTGCAGCAATATCGGCGTAGTGCCAGCGAACATCGGTGTAACAAAACGCGAGTATTTGCTGGTTGGCATCACCCATTTTCGGCCACATCGACCAGCGTTTGATGCTGGGTTTGATCGGGATGAATACGACGTGAGTTTGCGGAAGATGTTCGTCTATCGTTGCGAGGAACTTTTTGTAATCGGCGGCAACTTGCTCGGCGGTTTTTCCTTTCGCGATGTCGTTGTCTCCAGCATAGAAAACGACGACTCGCGGTTTGTGTTTGAGTACCAGTTGTTCGACATGCTGATTCACGTCGGAGATTTGCGAACCGCCAAAGCCGCGGTTGAGCACTTTCATTTCGGGAAACGCCGTGTCGGTTTCCCACATCCGAATAGAGGACGAACCTACGAACAAAACGCCGTTTTCTTTGACGCCGTTTGCTTCGTCTTGAGCCACAAACTTATCGATGTGGGAACGCCATTTGTCAGCGGCGTCGTCGGCGTAAAGCAAGTTTGGAATAGCGAGCAATGTCGCTGAGACAAAAACAGCAAGGAGGGTCGAGCAAGATCTCATGTTGGCAATCCATAGTGGTTGAAGTATCAACTCATCACTATAAATGACCAAAGACGCCCAAGCCAGCAGAATCGAGTTTGGATCGAGTTTGGAACGATGAAGACGCGTTTTTCGCCGAGCAATTTCGCCGAGCAATTTCCGCTCGCAATTTCTCCGAGCAACTGCGGCACCAACTGCTGCTATTTGATGATCTTTAGTTCGGGCCGGGCTTCTTGGAGTTTCTCGATTCCGGCGTCGGTTGTTTTCGTGTCGCGGATTTCGACTTCCAGTAGTTGTTTGAGGCCAACAAGTTTTTGCAGCCCATTGTCAGTGACGTTTGTCTTGTTTAGCTTCACTCGTTCCAGATTCTTTAGCGTCGCAATAGAATCGATTCCGGCGTCCGAGATCTTCGTGGCCGACAAGTAGAGTGTGGTGAGTTTTGGCAGCCCCTCGATTTTTCGTAACCCCTCATCTGTCATCGAGGTGTTACGCAGAATCAGCCACTCCAGTTTCTTGAGCTTGCCGATATGTTCCATAGCTGAGTCGCTCGCCTCCGTGTCGGCGAGGCAAAGCCATGTCAGTTTCTTGAGTCCGCTCAAATGGGCCAGGCCTTCGTTGGTGATCTTTGTGCGGAGGTCGAGCGTTTTGAGTTTCGTCATCTTGCCAATAAGCGGCATGGATTTGTCGGTGATCAGTGCCCTGCCAAGCTGCAGGTCTTCTAGCTTGGTCATGTTACTAAAGTTTTTCATTCCCTCGTCGGTAATGTCCGCTTGAAAGAATCGCAAGACTTTCAAATTCGTCAGCCCTTTAAGATGAACCGTGCAGGCGTCGGTGAGTGGCAAGAAGTCCAACCATAACTCTTCGAGGTTGTTCAAGTCTTTGAGGTGCTTGATGCCTTCGTCCGAAATACCGCGCATAGGAAGATCTAATAGTCGAAGACTCTTCATGCCGGCTAGGTGACGCAGTCCGTCGTCCGTTACTTTACTCGGCGGCTCCACATTACCAATCACTTTTGTTCCGCCGCCGTGGGGTGAATCTGCATTGATTCGCAGCACGTTGATGTCGTCTCTTTTCGCGATCTCGGCGAGGGCCTCGTCTGTTGCGGTATGAATGTTGGCGTGTATTTCACCTTCGTATTTATAAGTCTGAATAACGGCGTCGCCGATCTGTAGAGTCTTTCGGTTTTGAACCGTCTTATTCGCCGTATCGTCTTCTTCTGGCTCGTTAACTGCATTGTCCGGATCTGCATCTTCCGGATTGTTAGCGGGCTGTTGAACCATCGGTTTCAATTCCACTGTGGTATTAACTCCAGTTACAAATTGCTGCTGCTTTGCCTGTTCAAATACGAGTCGCAGTTGCGCGTTATAGGTTCCCTTGTCGACGATGAGGGGTCGACCAATTACGGATCCAGTTCCCGCCCAGTCCATGCGGAGTGTGACGGTCTTCGACGCTTGCGGTGCAAGAGTAAATTGACGAGCTGCAGTTCGATCTTCACCTGCCAGATAGATCGGAGCGAACGACGAGCGGGTTGCTCGCGCTGGCGATACCGACCCGTACAAGCAGGTCAACGGCCACTCCCCTCCATGCCATTCGCGCGCCAGGGTTGTCGTAATCGCTTCTTTAGAATTGTTTGTAATCGTAGCGTCTAGTAAGACATGCTTTTGTTCGCTCCATCTCGCCGTTCTTGCCACCGTAATCGTGATGGCTGCAGCGGATGGTGCCACGTCACGATGAAACTCGAAGTTGGCAGCTCCTTGGTGCGTCGACGGTTGTCGCTGGTCGTTTTCCGGAGCGAGTAAGGCCCGTTTAACGTCGGCGAAGAAAGTGGGCCATCGTTTGCGAGATTTCTCGGACATGTGGGAGTAGACGTGCCAGCGGTCGATCTTGCCGAAATAGCTGCCGGCCGGCGGGAACGTTTCTGAATGCTCGTCAGTCTGTTCCTGAGTTTTTTTGTCCGCGAACCAAAGCCAGATGAGCGCTGTGTCGCGAATTGAACTAGTCGGCAAGTGCTGAAAGACGATTTGTCGACCCACCACCACGTCGTAGTTATAACCGGGACGCAGCTTTCCATGACTGTTCATGTCAGTCACGAGATCCCATTTGCCTTCGACGATTGGGAGCAAGCGACCGACTAAGTTTCCGTCATCGACTTCCTTTGCCGGTGGAGTCACCTCAAACTCGACCGCATTCGATCGATCGCCACTGTAACCGACATAGCAAACCGTATACTTGCCTGGTCGTCGCAAATAGTTCTTGCTCGCAAGATCGAACGATTCGATGGTTGCCGTCTCGCCAGCATCCAACGAATGTTGAGATTCCCGCACCTGCGAACTGCCGCCAACAAAGGGCACTTGGCGACCATATTGATCGAAAACTCGAATCTCGTATCGATTCGGCGAGACAACGTGTCGTCCGTACGTTCGCGTTTTTTGACCGGTATTTTCGATCGTCAGTGTGGCGGTGATTGGATCCCGAGCGGCAATGGCAATTTTTTCAATTGCGAGCCGCCGTTTGAGATCATTGTCGCTCCAACCCTCTACCCACTGATGGCGAAATCCAGTAATCCTTCCGAGCAAAAGGTCCAATTGCGTGGGAGTGGCTGGATCTCCGTTAGATAAAACCGATCGCAGACTGTTGAGTCGAATGAGCGTTCCGAGACCCCAACCGAGATCCTCGCGGTAGACTTTTCCGCGCGATGTAACTTGCATGATATAGCGGCTAGAGAATTTCCTCGACGCAAGCGGTTCTTCTTTTTCCGTAGGATCGTCGAGATTCTGAAAGAAGCGAGACGCTTCAAGCCAGGAAAGCATTCGTTTTAATTTTGGGTCTTTCTGAGGAACGGATTGGTCGAGTTGCCAGAAGGAATCGCGTTCGAGTTTGACCATGTCCGTGGAGAAAGTGTAGTTGTAAAATGGTTTGTCCGAGTCCCCGTTGTAAATGATATCTAAACGGAAGTCCTCTGGATCTATTTTGGTTTCGACGTCATTTCGTTGCGCTTCGGTAGCGGTTTTTTCTGAGGGTTGCTCTGGGTTTTGCTGCGGCTGCTGATCGGCGCCGCCTGGATTCGCGCCGTTTGAATTTGGCGAGTCGCTTGGCATTGTCGCGTCGCCTCTCATCGTCGTCATGGCGAGTCCGATGGTCATGGCCAGCAGAATGGAGCACATGCCGACGAGCCCCTTGAACGGCTTCCTGTCGTCGCGTCCCAAGACACGACGAGCTCGCAGGAGTGTTAGGCCCGTTCCGCCGCCGTCCAATGACATTGCGTAGCTGGGAGTGTTGCTCGGATTGGCGCGGAAACTCTCGACAGTGGCCAGAGCTTGGAGATAGGAGCTTTGGTCGCCGCACACCGCGATGGCTGCGTCATCGCAGCAAAACTCGCGCTCGATGCGTATTTGACGCGATAGCATCCAAACCGCTGGGTGGAAAAAGAATAGCGATTCGGTCAGCGTTTGTAACACGTTGACTAGATAGTCGTTCCTGCGAATGTGCGCTAACTCGTGCGCCAAAATAGCGTCTAGCTGCGTCGCCGGAATTCCAGCGATTATGCTGGCTGGTAGCAAAATGATAGGGCGAAGAAAACCGATTACTACCGGAACTTCGACGAGCATCGATTGAGCAATCTGTATCGACTGCCGGATTCCCATCCGCTGCGACAATGATTTCAATTGCTCCTTTATTATTGGCGAAACAGGCAACGTCCCACGGCGCTTCAATCGTTGGACTACGAGCCATCCGCCGACATTGAATACTCCAAACAGTACCGCCCCCTAGCTCAACGCTCTGTTGGTTGTTGTTTAGTTGCCCGTTAGTGTTCACGTCGAGTGAACTCTGTATGGTTGGTGTCGCCGTTAATGAATCATCGATCGCCGCGCTGGGGCCGGTCGCCAATTCAGTAGTGTCTGGCTCAATAATGGCGAGGTTGGGATCTTGTGTTGTTAGCGGATTCGCATTCACGGAAGGGCCGTCGACTGTTGCCGTCATCGCGATTGGCAAATCTTTTTGCGGTGACACGTTGGCAAAAGTGGCGAACGCGATTACGTACAAAGCGAAAAGGCCTAGGCAGGCAATTCCGTATCGCGCTCGCGCCGATTTGCGAGGAATCAACGATAACGCAATTCCAACAATGCACGCGATGATGAGGATTTGCCAACACGAGTGGATCAGTGTCCAACAAAGACGCCAAACGAAATCAGTCGAAAAATGGATCATGATTCTTCTCCCTCTGCCTGGTCGGCAAGTCGCTGGATTTCTTCGAGTTCTTCAGTCGAAAGTCGGCCCGAGGAAACCATCCTCATTACCAATCGCATCGCCGAGCCATGAAAGGCGCGTTGAGCCAGATCGTCAACCATCTGGACCTGGGTCAGTTCCTTCGATTTGGCAGGTTGGTAGATCTGCGGTCGCACCGTTTCGTCGCGAACCAGTAACCCCTTCTCAAGCATGACTTGCATCATCTTTAGCGTAGTGGAGTATCCCGTATCACGCGAAGCGATCAATGCTTCATGTACCTGCCGCACCGTTGCCGCACCCTGTTCCCAGAGCACCCCGAGAATCTGTAATTCCACTTCGGTGGGCTGTGTTGAAGTTGGTCTCGCCATGAAATCTCACCCTATTCAATATCGTCGAAAACAGTTGCTTCAGCCTCTTTGACGAATTCTTTCGTTAAGTTAGACGAAAGAATTCGTCAAGTCAAGCGGAATTACAATTATTCCAATAATTGTTGGTCAAAGAGGGAGGGCCGTGAATAAAGCGGTGACAGCAATGGAAGAAAAGCGAATAGATTTGATTCGCTGCTGTTGGGAGACTGAGTTCCCTCTGCTGAGTTCCCGCTACGGGGTTTCAAACGGAATTCGTCGACCGCTGGCGATCAACTTCCGATGGTTTTCAAATTCGTCAGCGAGATGGAGTTGTCGATTAGATTGAGCTTTGGCTATGGCTGTATTCGATGCGTCCAAAGCGAGTTCGAATTGACCTTTGGCTGCGCGGGTAACGGCCAAGAGATCGAAAGCTCGAGGAGCGTCGAACGAACCGTCAAGTTTTTCTGTTAGTTGTTCCGCCATATCGATTGCTCGTTCGATATCAGCTTTAGTGGAGTCGTGGTGAGTTGCCAGTATCATCGCGAGATCGTGTTTTAGGCCCGCTGCTTTTGGAAATGTCTCGATCAGTTTTTCGAGCAGGTCGATAGCCGGTTCAATTTCTCCTTGCGCGAGTCGCAGATGAACGAGCGTTCGCCGAGCTAGTAGTTGTTCAGAATTCAGTGTTAACGCGTGTTGCAGCTCGCGTTCAGCTTCTGGGAGTCGACCGCTGTCGATCATCACTCGAGCTAAGTTGGCTCGGGGCAATGGATCTTTCTTTCGGAGCCGGATTGCTTCTCGCAAGTGTCGTTCTGCGTTGTTGTGGTCCCCCAGATGTTGATAGATTGCGCCGAGGTTGTTGTGAGCTTGAGCGGAGTCGTTGTGCAAGTCGATAGCGCGTTTGAGATAGAAGGCGGCTTTTTTGTAGCGGCCAATTTCACCTAGCATCGAGCCGAGCATGCTGTAGCGGCTTTGTAGTTCGGAGCCAATAATCAGCGTGTGCCATTGAGCTTGATATAGATGTTCTAGCGCCTCTTCGGTTTTGCCACGTCGGTGAAGCGCAACAGCATAGTTGCTATGAGCTCGTGGGTTGAGCGGCCTGACATCGAGTGTTTGTTTCCAAATCGAAATGGGTGATTGGTAGTCGGAGTTGCGCAGTACGGTGCGATAACAGAGTGGCAGCGCAATTGCGAGCAAGAGAACTTGATAAATCACAGTAGCGTATTTGCCGAATCCGCGTTGTTTCGCTATCTGCGTGATAACGTGCTCAATGCCGACGATGAACAGTGCGGTGACGCACGCCAAAGCAAGGTACATACGATGTTCTGCAGCTAAGTCTTTGATCGGCATGATGCTCGATGTTGGAGCCAGCACGATGAAGAATGACATGCCGACGAAGCCGAGTGGATGCCGGTACGCGAGTCCCACCAATGAAGCGATAAACATTGAGGTCAGGATAATTATTGGTGGTGCGACACAATACCATGTCAGATTTGGTTCCCACCAATAGTCGAGGCAAAGGACGTCGGGGAAGAAGGAGAGCGAAAGGTAGTGCAGAATGATCAACGGTTGGGAGAGCGAGTACTCCATTGGAGTGATCGTTTGCAATCCAAATCCAGTTGTTGCGTGCGGGTCGTGTGCATGGTCGACCAGTCGCCAGGTGAAGAAAACTGCCAGAGGCAGCAGTGATGCATATACCCAGCGATGTCGTTCCCAAATTTCGCGGATGGACTTCGAGTAGAACGTCCAATCGAGCAGCACGAGTAGTATTGGGAAAATGCCAGCGGTTTCTTTGCTGAAGATTCCGACGGCAAAGGCCACTGGAATCATCCACCAGCGTTTCCAACGTTTGGATTCCTCTGCCCCTTGAGTGAATGCGAGCAGTCCAATCAGCATGGCCAAAGCTGCCATCGATTCGCCGCGTTGGATAATGTAAGTCACCGATTGCGTGAGCAAAGGATGCACTGTCCAGATTAGACTGACTCCGAAAGCCAGCAAACCGCTGCGTTGTTGCTCGTAACCAATTTTCGCCAGCAATCTTCGCGAAAGCGCGAACAGAGTAATGGCGGTTGCGATATGAAGCAGAATGTTGAAGACGTGATATCCAAGAACACCGGTGCCGCCAATTGCATAGTTCAAACTCAATGAAAGGAAGAGTAGTGGTCGGCGAGTTCCCAAAACTTCAGCGTGTATGGGCCACAGTTGGTCGATCCAGTCCGAGTGATAGATGAAACGGATGTCGTCAAAAATGAAAGGAACCGTGAGGCTATTGAAATAGCCGATCACAGCTGCCACGGCCAGCAGCAGCGGAAAGTTTGAGCGACGTTGATTCTCGTTCTGATCCATGGAGCCACGCAAGTGTAATTGCAGACGCACGGGAACATACGGTTTGGGCGTCTGGGGACTCAAAAAGATAGCTTGCAGACTCGGCAAGACGCGCAGAATTGCAGAAGCGTTAAAATCGTTGCGAACCGAACAGTAGCACGAGCATTCCTGCCCGTAAATTTGGGAGCACGGGCATTCCTGCCCGTAACCAGCTTCGGTCTAAACAAGAGTCTCGTTCCCTCGTTTATCAGCGGCTCGCCGTATATCAGCGGCTCGCCGTATATCAGCGAGTCACCTCACCCTTCACATGGACTGCCATTCGATCTTCATGACCGGACGGTTCGCCGCCAGCGCTGATGTTCCAAGCGAGAGTAATTCGTGGACGCTTGCCCGTATATGGATGGACGAAGTGGAGAAAAGATGCGGGGAACAAAACCATTGCTCCCGGTCGAATCGTTGGAATCAAGCTACGCGTCGGGCAGTCCGATTCGGTGGTGCAGCACCAAGGAATACGCGAATCCATTAACTCGAAATTGCCGGAGAGCGTCGTGTCTGGATCCTCATCTCCCAGGTCTAAGAAATAGACAACAGCGGCTTGCGATTCGTAGTGAGCGTGAGGAGCGGAGTAGTCGCCCGTCAGCGAAACGTTGGCCCACCGATCGACCGTATAAGCAGTATGTGACCCAGTCGTTTGGCAAAACATGAGTAACGCTCGAAGCGTCAAGTATCTGCCTACTGGTGATTGCCACGTTTCTTTTGCGCGGATTTTATTACCACCATTGCCGCGCACGTTGTGTTTTTCCGACTCGTTGGACTTCAAGACGCTTTGAATCATTGCGTCTCGCAGACTGTCGCTGTCGGGAAACACCGCCCCGAAAATTCGAGGGTCGCCCAGCGTCTCACATTCCATATTGCGAGGCCACATGCGGACTTCTTCCCCATTCACTTTCACGTATGAATGGAGAATTCCTTGCGGATTATCTTGGGGGATACTCAACTCCATGTCGAATTCTCAATTCAAAAAGCAATTGGCCAACCTCTCCTTGCTGGCCAACCGCCAGCAAGAGAAAGGATGCGTGGATTTATCAAGGTGCTGACGATTAGAATCGTCGATTAGGAATCGTCGTTTTCATTTTCTTCAGCGTCACTATCGTCGGCGTCATCTTCGTCGTTTTCTTCGTCGTTTTCTTCGGTCGTGACGGGCGGTTCGACGATTGCTTCTTCTGGAGTTTCAGGAGTCGCTGGCTTGTCCGCAGGTTTGGGCATCGAGTCGTTGACTTGTTGCTTAATTGCCGCCGAGATTTGCGGCATGAGATCAGTCCGCATTGAGTCGACTCGAAGGTCCACGATCTCTGGAATTTTGGCGAGTTGGACGTCCAGTTTTTTCGACTGAACATCCGATTGCTTTCTGAGTATTTCGAGTGCTTTAGCAAGCTCGTCAGCAGACGCGGTCTTCATGGTTCTCATCGAACTTGTGACGAGGTCTCCGAGCCGTTTTGATTCGTCAGTGATTTTCTTTTCGGCGGCCAACTGCATCGCTTTGATGTGTTGTGTAGTTTGCTCTTCGAGCTTTTTGCCTTGGACAGCTACGAGTGCTTGGGACTCGGCGCGAAGTTTGGCGAAGTCGGCCAGCAATTCCGCTTTGAGTTGAGCACCAGCGGCTTTTAGCTCTTGTCCAGTAGCGTTCAGCTGATTGGATTGAGCTTGAAATTCAGCTGATTGTTGGGTTTTGAGGCCATCGAACTGGGATTGATTCGATTCGGCCAGCTTTTCACTGACGATTCCCATCTCGCGATCGATATCTTGGTCGAGTTTGGATTCTAATCGACGGCCGACATTGGCCTCAATTTCAGCTTGTTTACGTTCTGCGCGGCGGCGAAAAGGGCCGGCGTCAGCCGCTTGTTGAATGGCTGTAACTGCAACCAAAGACAGTAGTAATGTTGACGACCATCGCTTTACCATGAGTCGTACCTCCGAGAAAAATGCGTTAATTGATCGGGCTGGCGGAAGTCTGTAACTTCCGCATAACCCGCAAGTTCTAGTCAAAACGCACCATTTTACACCCGCAGGCCCCAATTACGCAAACGTATTTTGCTTCGCCCAACTCTATCTAGTGAGAAATAATCGCCAAACTCCTGTTTGTTGAAGTATGTTTTGAATGGAGGGGCGACGTAACTGACTCCAACAACAAGGGTAAACCCCGTGGCTGAGCGAAGAAATGCATGGCGATGTAATGTTCCCGACGGACTAGAAATGGCGACTGTCTCGATTAACGGACGCCAATTTGAAGGTGAACTTGCCGACCAATCCGCAGTTGGTTGTAGACTGATTTTGCCAGCAGAAGTGGAAGTGTCCGAGGGCGACATGTTGCTGTTGTACATCCATTCAGAATGGCACGAAGGGATTGTCAAGCGTCACGATAAGCAACCGAACGCCGTGGAACTGGGAATCGAATGGGGCCGCGATCTGTATTACGACAGCTCGAAAGCATCCATTTTCCAATTGATAGGCATTCGCTTCGCCCAGTTATTCGGAACTGAAAATCCCAGTCCAAGTTCAATACGTACTATGGCGATTTGCGCTCTCGTCCCGTTCTTGATCGCTGGCTATTTCGTTTTCGGTCGCGGCAGTCAAGCAGTTGCTCCAGTTGAGCACATCGACATCAATGAAGTTAGCGAGGCGTCATTTGATCTCGAACAGCGGGTAGCGAAAACGGAAGTCGAAAAACGCGTCCGCGATACACTTGATAATGTCCGGATACTGCTCAATAAGAAATCGCGAAAGGAATTGCAACTAGACGACTCGCAAACTGAAGAGATTGAAGAGATTTTGCTTGCCTCGAGAGCGAAGCTATCCGCGTATTATAAAATTCTGCGGCCCGATACTCTCTCCGACTGGAGCGAAGCGACGCTTCGCCAGCGAAATCGATTGAGGACGAAAGTTCAAGAAATTCTGACGCCCGATCAAGTCGAGGGCTGGCGAAAGCTTTCGAGAGGCGAGAGCTTGTCGGCTAGCTGATGTCACTCATTCTTCGCGTGACACAAACGAGTGATACAATTCGAGCATCGCGTCTGCCATCGCTTCGGCATTGAATTTCTCATGGACGCGCTGATGTCCCGTACGAGCCAACTCCGTTCGCTTATCATTGTCGGCGAGCAGTTGAGAGATTGCTTCTGACAACTGTTGCGGATCATTCGGTTCCACCAAACAGCCGCCGCCGACCGCAGAGAGTAGTTCTGGAAATGCGCCGTGATTTGGTTGAATCACTGGTACACCGGCAGCAAGGGCTTCCAGTACAAAGAGTCCCTTTGGTTCTCGGTAAGTTGTCGGAACTGAAAGGATGTCGAGCTCGGAGAGAAATTCAATTTTGTCGTGGCGGTCGACTGAACCCACATATTCAAAAGCCGACTCCAATCCCGCATCGCGCAACCTCGCGAATTGCTCGTCCGCATATTTTTCGTTGTTTGGTCCGAGCCAACCGGCGATCTTGAGTCGCGTTTTATCATCTGATTCGCGTAGGTGAATGAACGCATCCACCAATACATGGAGGCCTTTTTCCGGTGCGAGTCGGGCAAGATAGCCGATGACCTTGTCGTCTGTCGCCGCGCGATCTTTGAACTCCTGAGGGAATTCGCTCGTGTCGATGCCGAGCTGGACTCGATTTATTTTCGAGTTCGGTATCTCGAAGCACTCCGCCATGTGCTTCCCGTAGTATTCGCTGTTGACGACGAATCCGTCGACGTCGCTGACCAGTCGGCGAATCTCCTGGAGTGATTGCGATCGGTAGGGCTCTGGTAAGTCGTCCAGGAAAATGTCGTCGCCTTGAAGCGTCACCAACACGGGGACATCCAGTGTTTCTTTAATGGCTGGGATGCAACCGGCAACCAGCATATTACTAAACACGACGAGATCTGGTTTTACTGTCGATTGCAACCACTGGATGAGCTGCCGGATTTCCTTCTTCTGGTATCCCGACCGGCCTTTGAGCATCGAGACCGTCAGTGCGCCGAGTTCCTTGGCGCTCGTTTCCATCGCTCGCGACGAAACCCATTTGAGTAGTCGAGGGTTGTCGAACCAGCGATCGAAGAGGGCAGGGAGGTAACGAAAGAGCGGGATCTTCTGTTGCAGGAAAACGTTGATGCCACCAAAGAATACTCGGTCCATACTGACGTCTTCTTCGTCGGTACGAATTGGTGTGTACGTTGGAATCAGCTGAACATCGACATTCCTTCGCGCGAGGGTACGAGCGAGAGTGTTGTCGTGCATACAGCTGCCGCAGAACATTCCAGCTGCACCGGAGGTGATGTAGGCGACCTTCAATTGTTTCGAGTCCATTCACTCCACCTCGCCGCTTGGTTTGGATTCGCTTAGCTTAGATTCAGTGTTCGATGTCTTTATGGCTAAGCAACGAGCGACCAGCAGCGCGAAAACAACGCTGACAACAATTCCACCAGTGCGTACGACGCCAGATTCGAAAACGACTGTCCCGTTAATGGCGATAAAGAACAAGTAGATATGAATCGTCAGCGAGATCCACAAAGGGCGCGAGCGATAGGAAATAGCTGACAACCACCACCAGGCAACATCGGCCAGCCACAGAAGGGTAAACAAATAGCTAAAGTAGATTCCTTCGCCGAACGCCCATCCAATCGTTGCTCGAGTTTCCTCTGCGGTTTCTGCAATCGCGTGGGCGTGGTTCCAATGGTGGTGAAAGTGAAACGCAGCGATCACGTGACTCAAGAATACGAGACTTCCAAGGGTCCAGAGCCAGCGACTGGTTCGCCAGGAATTGGAGGTGGCCGGAAGCCGCACTGTTGCCAGCTGACCGCAAATGGTCAGGGCGTAGAGCAGCATGGCGATTCGAATCGTCCAGCGGATTAAGAGGTCGCCAGTGAGCATGTTCGTGGTTTGGGCTGAATTGGCGTGGGCGGGTGAGTTACGTGAGGGAATGGGAAGTGAAGATTTAGGGTGGCGGTTTGGGTTGAAGGGCTTCCGGGAATTCGCTTAACTCAAAACGGTCGTCACGGGTATTTGGCAGGGTCAAATGCCCAATTCGGTGAAATCGAAGTAACGGAATTGCTGGAAGGCCAACAAAAAAATGGGTTTTGGGATATATGCTAGCGTCCGTTCGCCGGAACATTCCATTGCGAAACGGTTTACCGCCGGTGGCTCCTCCATTGTACCGGGTGAATGGGGGTTGGTGGTGGCGTTTTTTTGGCCCAATTTTCGTTGGCCCATCTGTCACAAGTGCTTAAATCAAACGATTTTAGCAATCGTGTTAATCCCCCTTCCGGATTCAGCCGAGAAACCTTAGAATATCCCGATTCCAATTACGTATTTACACAAACTAGGTGGGTATCCCATGCCAAAGCAAAAGACGCACAAGGGAACCAAAAAGCGATTTCGGTTAACGGCCAAAGGAAAGGCCAAGCACCGAACCAGGGGCACAAGCCACCTGCAGGGACGCATGAGCAATAAGCGAAAGCGTAACTTGCGTGGTACGTCCTGCGTAGACACATGCATGGAAAAATCTATCCAACGAGCGTTGGCCGGAAACAGCTACTAATTGTCGAAACAGCTTTTGGTTCGAGTTATTGCGAGCGGTCGCAATGACACATTGAATGATTTTCATTCAAGACACTGACACAGAAATGACACTGACACGTGGGCGGTAGAACGCTTTCCTGAGGGAAAGGGCCTGACGAGTCCAAAGGAGAAATCATGAGAACACGTAAAGGTGCAGCTCGACGACAATCAAAGCGTCGCCTGTTTAAACGAGCGAAGGGTTACGTTGGTGGACGTAGCAAGTTGCTTCGCACAGTCAAAGAGACACTCATTCGCGCCGGCGTTTACGCCTTCCGCGATCGCCGAGTCCGCAAACGTGAATTCCGCAAATTGTGGATCACTCGGATCAACGCCGCTTGCCGCGAACGCGGAATGCGTTATAGCCAATTTATTCATGGCCTGAGCAAGGCTGGCATCGTATTGGATCGTAAGCAGCTCTCCGAATTGGCGATCCACGATCCCGAAGCTTTCACTTCTGTCGTCGAAGCAGCTCGCGAGCAACTAGCTGCCGCATAACTTCGATCGACAATCGAAACAACTATAAGGAGACAGGTTCCTAGAACTTGTCTCCTTTTGTACTTCTTGGCGGCAAGTTTGAGTCCTCTCCGGAAGTCATGAAGGGGACGGATAAGGGCTTCCGGGAATTCGCTTAACTCAAATTAGTCGTCACGGGTATTTGGCAGGCGGTCCCAGTCATATCGCGTCGAGCGATTTGAGGGACCGCAGCGTCAAATACCTAATTCCGCGAACTCGAAGTAACTGAATTCTTGGAAGACCAGAATAAGCAGGACCATTTCGTTGAACCTTCGACTGACAGAATCGACCGGCACGTTCCGCCCGATGCTGCGGCTGGCGTTGCCAGTCTTGGCTGAGGAGGTGTTGCGGTTGATGGTCGGTTACACCGATTGGTGGTTGGTCAGCCGCTACCTGCCGGGTGCTGTTCCAAAAGCAGCGATGGGTTTGATGGCGTACTTGATGTGGATGTTGCCCAGTATTTTTGCCGCGATAGCAATCGGTGCCACGGCGGTCGTTGCTCGGGAAGTCGGGGCGGGCAATCGCTCGACGGCTTCTCGCGTTGCTTGGCAGTCGTGCATCTTGGGGACGGCAATTTCGCTGGTGGCGGTGGTCTTGCTTTTGTGGGGCGGCGATTCTCTTGTTCGTCTTCTCGGTTTGCAATCCGAAGCCGCGAATCTCGCTTCGCGCTATTTGTGGATCGCGACGTTGGTCGTGCCGTTGATCATGTTCGAGCAAATAGGTGCAGCTTGTTTGCGCGGCGCCGGCGACACGTTCAGTGGATTCTTGGCTTCGTCCATTGTGGTCGTCGTTAATATGGTGATTAGCGCATCGCTGGTAATTGGATGGGGACCCTTTCCCAAGCTTGGCTGGGATGGTCTGGCGATCGGAACGGCCGTTGGCCACGCGGTAGGCGGCGTCGTGTTGTTATTCTTTGTGAGCCGCTCGTTCTTCTTCGCCGATCCCAAGAGCGGCGGAGTGCGACCTACGTTTTCGATTGATCGCAGTCTAATGCGGCGAGTGTTGCGAGTGGGATTGCCGGGCGGTTTTGACGTGGCGATGACTTTGGCATGCCATCTCTGTTACGTACGGATCATCAACGATCTCGGCAATGCCAGCGCAGCTGCTCATGGGTTGGGTGTGCAAATCGAAGCGCTGGCGTATCTGCCTGGCGCGGCATTCCAAGTCGCGGCGTCTACACTCGCCGGTCAATTCTTGGGCGCCAAAGATCCGAAACGAGCATCGTCAAGTGTCATGGCGGCAATGTGGTCTGCGATGTGTATCATGAGTACCGCTGCGCTAGCATTTTACTTTGCGGGAAACTATCTAACGGCTTTCTTCACCGGAGATGCCTTGGACCCAACGGCGGTGCAGACGACTTCGTTGTTGAAGATCGTTGCTTTCTCAATGCCCTCGCTGGCAATGACAATGATCTTTAGCGGAGCGTTGCGGGGAGCGGGCGATACAAAATTCCCCATGACTGTGACGCTGATCGGCTTCGTGCTTATTCGAATTCCACTCGCCTGTTATCTTGCATGGGACACACTCCCAATCCAGTGGGCTGGCGAACCGCTCGCCGGACTTGGGATGGGAGTTGCCGGAGCTTGGTACGCGATGCTCGTCGATGTCCTCATCCGCAGCATCGTGTTACTGGCACGTTTTCGACACGGCGGTTGGCGAAACGCGAAGGTGTAAGTAAGCCGCTCTTGTCTTCGGCCTATCTTTTTTTCGGCAATTTCACACCGATTCACTAATTGTGCAGACCTGCCCGGACTAGTTGGAATGTTTGCATCGATTGTCGGGGCCGCAGCATTGATTCGAAAGCTAGAGTTTCAAGCGCCAAGATGCGCGTACTTGGGCGATCACCGAATCAACATCGAAATTCAACGGCGAGACAATTGAACGTGGACCACGAACTCGAAACCAATGTGAGAACGCCATCGATAGGCACTAGTAAAGTGCCGATTGGTATAGCGGCATTCCTGCTGATCGTCTTCGCACTCTTGATGTTCGCTAAAGGTCGCCCGTTGTTCTTTCAGAATCCAAGTCTCCGAGTTGCCGAGACTGCGATTTCAATTTGGGAACATCAAACAATCGTACAACCGTCGTACTACAAGCTGTACGATGAATTGACCGCCATGTCGAAAACGGAAAACAAAGCTTATGTTCAGGATGTTTTCTCGGTAGGCGGCGACGGTCAATTAGTCCCCAAGCACTGCGTCATGTTGGCCTTTATCGCCGCGCCGATGTACGGGATCTTCGGTTGGTTTGGTTTCTGGTTGCTAAATCAATTGGTCATCTTGGCGATCGTCTATTCATTGTTTCGGCTGACGAGCCGCTTGAGCGGAAAGGACACCGGACTGTATACCGTTGCGGCAGTTTTCGTCGGCACGTCGACGATCTTTTCGTCTTACGGAATGTCGTACGATTTGCTCGCCGCCATGTTAATCGTGGTGGGATTTGAACGGTCATTTGAACGACCGTTTCTGGGGAATTTGTTGTTGGCATTGAGTCTTATGGTGAGGCCCACGAATGCAATATTTCTACCGCTGGTCATCGTGCCTTGGTTAATGAAAACTCCGATTTCGCGTCAAAGAATGGCGTTGGCTATTGGCGGACTGGCCGCTGGAGCTGGCGTGTTGCTGCTAACCAACGCATGGATTTGGGGACACCCTCTGACTTGTTCTTATCTGCGGCTGCCGCAGTTCCTTGCTGGCGAGGTGACAATCGGCCGAGAAGCTCATCACGTCGACGGGTTTATTTTGTTTAACGATCTATGGGCGAAGTTACTGGGGCAACCAAATGGCCTGTTCCGCTTCAATATATTTTTGGTCCTGTTGCCCTTAGCTTTTTTGCATGTCTTGAAACACACGAAGCAACGCTTGTTCTTCTTTGTCAGCGGCATTGCGCTGCTTAACTGTTTGGTGATCTTCTCCTATCCCTATTGGGGCGCGAGTTCGGTTGGGAATCGGTTCTTACTCCCATCGATCTACCTTTTTCTCGTTCCGATTATCGTGTTTCTTTCCGAGAGATTTCCCGTATCGCTGGGCGCAAGCAAAGTGGATTCGGTTTCGTTGGAACAGCTGCCACAACCAACGCCCCAACGTAGCTGAACGCAATTCAAGCTGTTGCACAGCACCTGGGTTGCGCAGAGCGATCCCCTGCAGCAACGTATGTTCGGAAACCCGCTGGGAAAGGCCCGATTTGAGGCGATAAATCCGCCGGCTCGACGAATACCTCTATAACAAGCAACGTTGGTTGCAATCTCGAAATTGGCTTTCTCGGTGTGGGTTTCCACCCCGACTTTCTCGAAGGGAGCTGGGCACATGACACGACACGAACTTAATACTCACACCGATTCTGAAGTTCAGATTACGCCCGAAATGACGACGGCAAATCGCAGCGTGCTTCGACCTGTCGAAGTAAAACTCGCCGACGAAGTTCGCAACGAGTTAGCTCTTGCGACTGGAATTGCGGACACAGATGTCTTGGACGTTCTCTTAGAAGCGAATGTCGACTCCGCGAACTTGAAGGTTCTCGAATATGTTCCTTCATTGCAAGTCGCATGGGCCGACGAAAAATTGGACTCAGCAGAACGAGTCGCGATTTTGGAAGCCGCAAAGAACGACGACATTGGCGGCCGTGGCTACGAAGCACTCAAGAAGTGGCTAGTGACGCCTCCAAACGCGGAACTCGTCGAGGCGGCTGAGACCTACTTGGTGACGAAATTGGCTGACATGGACGAAGACAGTTCCTATACCTATCAAGTGAACGTGTTGGCAAAAGCCTGGCGCGTTGCAGAGGCAAGTGGCGGACGCTTTGGCATGTTCACCATTAGTCGCGAAGAAGAGCAAGTGATGGAAGAAGTCGCCGAAAAGTTAGTGAACTCTAACGGCTAACTCGATTGGCTGGGATGACTCTCAGGAGTAGAAAGCTTCCAAGAGAAGTACTCGCACAAGTCGCGCTGGAAACGGGTCGAACCGGGGACAGCGCGATTTATCTATTTCGGTCTCGCAAAACTTGTTGCAACACGCGTTCCATCGCGCGGTACTCGGCCGACAGGTAGAGCCCTCGCAGTAGCCAACCCATAAACGTGCCGATCAGGATACCGGTCGCGATAAGTATTAGGAATGGCGTTTGCATAGTTGGGCCTCATTGAAGGCAACACGGTGCAGGCAACGCGTAACTTCTTGAAAGCGTTTCTCGAAAACGATGTGCGTCTAACTAACTACCTTGTGGCGGCTCTCCCGACCGCATGGATTGCGGTGGAGCTCCATTTTCAGCGGGTGACGGGAGGATTTCGAATTGAATGACGACCCGTTCGAGCGTCTCTTCGATCTCTCTCGAATGAACGCGTAGTCGATAATGACCGGGGACTAATAGTATTGATTTACCGACTTCGTCCCAGCTGAGACGCTGCCAGCGCAGTTTGCCGTTTGGATTTACTCCCACGTGGATTCGCGTCGCCACAGCCGTTTCCGCTGAGGGATCTGCTTGTAGGTCTTCCACTCGCATTAGTTCAAACACGATCGAGTCGCTAAAGCTATGCGGCCCCGTTCCGTAGAACCAAGTCGCGAATTCGCCGGTACTGAACAGGCGGAAGTCGTAGTCAACAACGTATTGACTCTCGTTGCTATCCGGCAGATTCACTCGCTCTGCTTTACTGAAATTCATGCTCTTCCACGAAGTCGTTCCAGACATTTCATAGTGCAGCACGATCGGCGGCGTTTTTCGAGCCGCCAGTTCGCGAACGAATTGACTCGGCAGACCATTGATCAAATGGATTTCGTTATGATCAACATCTAGCAAAGCACCCTCGTTTGCTCGGACGGGCACTTTCTTGTCCGGCATAGCGACTCCTTTCATATCCGTGATGGCGGCGTACACCATGCCCGATTCTACGTGCACCTCAGTGACTCGGTCGGACCTCACGTGCACACCAAATGTCGTTCCGACATCTTCAACTAGAGCTCCTGGAGTGAAAACGGTGAAGCCTGGTACGCTGTCGTTTACGTGAACCCAAATTCTCCCCGAGTTCAGTCGAATTGATGATTTAGAAATGACTACGAGCTCGGCGGGACCTTCTAACAAGATGTCAGTTTGGTCACCAACCGTAAATCGAGCGATTCCCGATTCCAGCTTGAGGACAGTGTTGGGTGTAATGACTTCCGGAGGTGCTTGAATCCATGTGCATTCAACCGAACCCGTCAGTTGTGCATATTGATTCTCTTGAGTTTGCGGTGGGTCCTGTTGGAAAATCTGTGGGTAGAAGTAGGCAGCACTGATGCTGACCAGGACGAGCGAAACGACGGTAAGAGAAATGTAGAGCGTGGAGCGGCTCTCGGTTGGTCGGACGAGCGGTCTTTCGCTAAGCGGAGTTAGCGATCGATGAGCCGCGTCGCCAATTGTAAGGTCGCGCAGCTGACGATGAATGTGCGAAGCCGTTACGAATGAACGCACGTTCTCGCGCGATTCTTGCAGCCACTCTTCCAGTCGCTGTGAATCCTCGCTGGAGATTTCTCCGTCGAGGTAGTCGTGAATGTATTGAAGCATTTTGTCGCTCATTCGGCACGAAGCTCCCCATTTCGACGTTCCATACATTTTCGGATTGCAGCCCGTACGCGATGTAACATCACTCGTACCGCACCTGCCGCCATTCGCATTCGCTCGGCAATCTCCGCCGGTTTGAGGTCGTCGAAATATCGCAGCTGAAGAGCCTTCTTGCCACGACCTTCTACTTGATCCAAACACTGAGTTAACACTTGGCGGCGATGGTCTAACTCCAACGACATCTCTTCGTATTCTTCACTGATGTCTTGAACCAGCTCGTCGCAGAACACGTGGCGATCCCGAGCCATTGTCCGGCGGTGTTTCAAAACCTCAAATTTCGCGATTCCAATCGACCAATTCACAAATGGGCGATCCTGGTCGTACTGGTCAAATTTCCGCATCAGGGTTACCACAACTTGATCGAGCACGTCTTCCGCTTGGTGAAAATTCGGTACCAACGACGAGACAAACGCCGACACTGTCGGCTGCGCCTTCGTCCACAGGACCGCAAACCTCTCGGAGGAGGATAAGTTCATTGGTTTCAAATTTTTGTCTGCCATGGTGTTCCAGTCCTGCTGGCCAATTCACTGTTGCCAATTCACTGTTGCTAATTCAAAGTGCTGGTCCCTGTTATTTATTCTCCCAGCCACGCGGCCTCGTTACAGCAATTGGCAAATTACTTTTCTTGAAATTCCTATGTAACGGGGGCGATTCTTCGGGAGATAACTGCTGGCGAACAAGAATTGCTGTTTGTGACTCGTCATAAAAAGCGCCTTTCGACGCAGTTTCACCCTTCAATACAGCGATTTTCCGCCAAACATACACTCCACACACGCCTATTTTGTCCGCCCGCCTCACGACAAATCCGCCCGCAGGATGCCTATCTATGCTCAATACTCCCGCTAAACCCTGTAGATTATCCATTTATCGATTTGAGCGAATCGCTCGAAAAGAGCAATTGAACGCCATGTCTGCACTACAGATCACCGGTTTGCTGCTCGACTACGAGTCGCTTTTGACCGAGGATTGTGATGTTGTGGAATTGATTTTGGACCACGAATACGGGGCATCTCATTTAGAAAACCGGACCGCAGATTGGTCTCGCAGTTTTTGAATCTTGTAATTGAGCGGGTTACACTGGATGGGCGGCGACGCGCGGTAGATTGGCTAATGCGTCGCAGCTGCAACTTCCCATTCCTCACTCCTTCCCGATCGGCCCGGCCATGCTCAGTCAAAGAACTGGTTTGATTTTCGTTCTTGCCACCACATTCGCGCTGGTCGCGATTGGTAGTGTATCTGCTGCAGATGAAGTGCATTGGAATCAATATCGCGGTCCTTCAGGCGATGGTCATTCGACGGCGACTGGTTTACCGGTCGAGTTTGACGACGAAACAAATGTGACTTGGAAGATCCCGATTAAGGGGAAGGGTTGGTCCTCGCCGGTGGTTTGGGGACAACAGATCTGGCTGACGACGGCACCGAAAGATGGCAAGCAAATGTTTGCGGTGTGTGTGGACGCGAAATCGGGTGAAGTGATTCACAATGTTTTGGTTTTCGAGAACGAGGAACCGCAGTTCTGCCACCCGTTAAACAGCTACGCAACGCCGACTCCGGTAGTAGAAGCTGGTCGAGTGTACGTACACTTTGGCGTACATGGCACGGCCTGTTTGGACACGAAGACGGGGAAGAAGGTGTGGGAGCGTCGGGATTTGCCGTGTAACCATTTTCGCGGTCCCGCTTCGTCACCCGTTGTATTTGAAAACCTGTTGATATGTCAGTTTGACGGTTTCGATTTGCAGTATGTAGTGGCGATGGATACGGCGACGGGCGCTACGAAGTGGAAGCGCGATCGAGCCTTCGATTTCAAGACGAACAACGGCGATAACAAAAAAGCATACTGCACTCCGACAGTTTACAAGTATAAAGACAAGCTGCATTTGATTTGTCCTGCTGCGGTTGCCACCGAAGCATTCGAGCCTCGTTCGGGCGAATTGTTATGGACGGTTCGCCACGGTGGAATGAACGCGTCCGGTCGGCCGTTGTTTGCGGAAGGATTAGTTTTCATTACGAATGGCATGGGTCGAATGGTGGCTGTGAAGCCGGAGGGGAAGGGCGATATTTCCGATCAAATTGTTTGGGAAAGTGGCAAACTCGTCCCCAAGAAGTCGTCGCTGCTGTACAGCGACGGACTGATGTACATGATCAGCGATAACGGCGTCGCTTCGTGTCTCGAGCCGAAGACAGGCGAAGTGGTTTGGTCGAGTCGATTGAAGGGAGCGAATGCAGCTTCCCCGGTTTACGTCGACGGCCGCATTTACTGTTTCAGCATGGAAGGCGACGTACACGTGATAGCACCGGGTCGCAAGTTCAAGTTGCTTTCGACCAGCAAGTTTGAGAGCGGATTCATGGCTTCTCCGGCCATCGTCGATAAAGCTTTAATCTTGCGAACGAAGACCCATCTCTATCGAATTGAGAAGTAATTCGCGGTGTCTGGCATTTGGCTAACACTTCTTGCGGCAAAATTGTCGCCTTCCCCGAACCATTCTGCGTCGAATTCGCTCCTTAGTGGTAGCTCAGAGGTTGAGCAGTGCAAAGTCGTTGGGAGTAATACCTAAATCATGTTTTGGTTGACGTTGGGATCTAATCTTGCATCGCGACGAGACATTGTCGATAACGGCGGTAGTCTCACTTTATTCAGCGAAGCGGAAACATGATGAAATCCCGGCAACAAAACCGACGAATTGTACGAGCGTAGCCCGGGAGAACGAACCGGGCTTTTTTTGTAGCTGCGTTTAACGAGTTTAACGAGTTCAACGAGGGCAGTGCCAATCATGGCAATGTTCCGACGAACGCCAGCTCGAACAGCAACCCTTCGAAACCGTCTAAGAGAAACGGAAATTTCGAAACGCCGACTGAGGGAGAGAGTGTCTTATGTCCGATTCTATGCTCCGCCGACCGACTCTGGTGTTGAACCGCAACTGGCAGCCAGTGCACGTAGCCACGGTAGCTCGCGCGCTGTTGATGATCTATCGCGGTGCAGCTCGAGTTGTCGATCCGGCGGACTACCAAACTTACGACTGGGATGACTGGTCGCTAATTGAGCCCGATATGGATGAGCCGTTCATTCGCGGTGTGTCGTGCCAGCTCAAGGTGCCAGAAGTGGTAACCCTGACGGCCTACGATCGCACTCCGAAGGCGCACGTGTCGTTCAGCCGTCGCAACATTTTTAAGCGCGACCGGTTCACGTGTCAGTACTGCGGTATCCAGCCCGGGGCGGACGATTTGACGCTGGATCACGTTCTACCGCGATCGCACGGTGGACAATCGACGTGGGAGAACTGCGTTCTCGCATGTCTGGAGTGCAACAAGCACAAGGCTGACCGCATTCCAGAAACGGCAGGTATGCGACTCCGCAAGGAGCCAGTCCAGCCAGCATGGAAGCCGATGTACGCACGTTACTCCACACCCATCGACAGCTGGGGAAAGTTCGTGAGCGAGTCCTACTGGAACACCGCTCTCGAATCTGGCTAATTGACAATTAGCTAACGAGTAATTTGCGCGCGAGTAAATTGCGAACTGCAAATTATTAATCAATCAAACAGCTCGGCTCTGATCAAGTCGAGCTGTTTTTTTGTAGCTTTGCAAACTGCGCGTCGTTAGTAACGCGTCGAACGAGCATTTGGCGGTGAGCTATTTGGTGGTGTTGGATTCAGTTGTGTCGTAGTCGGAATCGAAAATGTACGAAGTGTAGTGGGAATCATTAGGCCGCTCGCGTTAGTACCATAAGAGCTGCTTGAAGTAACACGACTCGCCCAGTGTTTTTTGCCCATCATGTCGACCATTGCCACAGCGTCGATTTCGTTCCAGCCCTTAACTTTTGGCGAGTCGATATAGATCTTAACTCGATTTGACCGGAACCATTTTGTCACGGGGATTTTCGCTACGCCTGCTTTGGTGGTATTGGAAAGCGGATCGGTGCCTTGCCAGACGGGAACTTCTCGCCCCGACCAATCGAAAACGGAAACTTTGTAGACAGCTCCCGGATTATAAGTTTCAAAGATTTGGATCGTCTTAGGTGTTACGAACGTTTCAAATTCGAGGTCGAGCCATTCTTTCATTCCGTCTGGAGTTGCCGAAGCCCAGGCCGTTTGAATGTCACCGTATCTGGGGGTATTTGGCGGCCCCAGTACTTGCGAATCCTGCCAGCGAGGGACGACTTTTTTCTGCCGCTCCAATTCTAGAGTGCGGCTAAGTTCGTTGTGATCTGTGCTCCAGGCAACGAGGATGGCGATGATTGCCGTCAGGAATAAAAGGTCCCGAATTTGCAATCGCGCCAACTTCAATAATGTCCGCACGATGCGTCGAGCCAATGAAACTCTGGTCGATTCCGTAGAATTGGACATGGTCGCTCCAAGGTTTCAACATCTGGGTACCAAAACAAGTATTGTTCTTGAGTTCGGTAATTACAATAGAAACTATGCCCACTTTCAGTGCGCGCTCGCATGGTTTCTTCAATTCCGGCACCAGCAATGCAGTTCTTTTCCACACTCGACCGAATCGTCGCCAACGCTGCGATCATCGCTTGCGCGGCATTTGTCTGTGCGGTTGTTGCGAGTGAACACTGTATTCAGCAAGTTTGTGCAAATGACGTCTACTTGCTGCTCGACAGCCGCTGGGTAGAACGAGTTGAAGGAGCGGAGCTGGTTGTTGGAGAAGCTAAGAAGCACCCCGCCAATCCGATGATGGTGGAAGACCAGAGCTGGGAGCCGCGTTGGGGCGATATGCATCCGAGTTTGGTGAAGGGTCCGACAGGCAAGTGGAAGCTGTGGTACAACCCTTTCATTTACGATGCCACTTATCGGCATCCGGATGCTCTGCCCGCTCGGCGATCGAAAAACAATCCGGGTATTGGGTCGTCCTGGCCACCGCGGTTCCAATATCCAGGAGCGACAAAGCCTCGGCATACGGGTTTCTGTTTCGCTGAATCACTCGATGGTTTCAGTTGGAAGCGGCCCAGTTTGGAGCTGTACGATTTCAAGGGATCGACTCGCAACAACATTATCGCTCGAGATTTGTTGGGGACTCATGTTGGCTACGACGAGCACGAAAAAGATCCGCAGCAACGATATAAGTTGCTGGCTGCGCGTTCGCAGAATATTTGGCTGCCGCTACCGGACGGCCGAGTCACTGCTGGGTTTTCTCCTGACGGCATCCATTGGAGTTGGCTGGATGTGCAGAAGTTCGCGCCATCCAACGACTCGACTTTGTTCCCTGCCGGTCACTTGAATTGGCAATGGGATGAGGGGGCTGGTCAATACGTCGCCTACTTGGTGGGCGAGGACGACGCCGATCGCTACGCAACTCGAATGACCAGTTCCGACTTTATCCATTGGAGCCCGTTGCAACGCGTGACGATCGAACCGCCTATGTCGCTGCACAAGATCGTTCCGTTCAAAAACGGGCGAACTTGGTTGGCAATTGTTCATGGACAACATCAGGCAATCGAGCTTCCGTTGCAGAGTCCCTATTGGGCGGCCAGTACAAAGAATGGAGTTGTCTGGCCGGAGTTGGCGTATAGTGAAGACGGCCTGCATTGGCAGCGACTAGGTAAGGGCCGAGCTCTCATTCCGCTGGGCGAAGAAGGAAGCATCGACGATCGTATGATTCTGTGTGCGAATCATGTACCGAGTTGACATTGGCAAAAACACGCCCAAAAAGGCCTGGTCAATCCGTTCGCTTGAGATTTAACATGCAGCAGTCGACAATTTACGCATTCGGCTTTCTTCCTGGGCACGCCGATAATGAATAGAATGCGTTTGTAATTTGAGCGACTTCCTGTGACGGCGAGAGAATCATGAGCGACGAATCAGCTTCGGCCTCCCCCGGAAAATCCAAGAAGACATGGCAGTCAAAAGCGGTTGGAATCGGCATTCTTGTTCTGATTGTCGGCTACGTCCTGTTCCGCCCTTCGTTGGAAAAATGGTTGGGAGTATCCCTGCCATCGATTACGAATTCGAACCAACAAGCCGACAATCCGAACGACAATAATTCGAACACCGATCCCAAACCTAACGACGGGCAGTCGGGCAATTCGAATTCACCAAACGGCTCACCAAACGGCGGCTCGTCGGACGGCAGCGAAGGTCCACTCTTGACGAAGCTCCAAGATGGTGGAGCGAAGTTGCAATCGGGTCTCGTTTTTCCAGGTAGTCGAAACGGTGAAACTCGGCTCGAACATGTAATGCGGCACGACGATGATCAGCCCAATCGCTCTGGTATGCACGGAGTATTTGACGGCGACGAAACAGATTTGCTCGAGGTCGTCGACGAAGCGTACGAGATGATTCTGAACAAGAGTCCGCGCGTGAGGGCGAAGAAGGAGGGGGCGCGCACTGTCTATGATGTCGACATGCAGCGCCGTATCGGTTTTGTCGGCGGGCGAGTTGGCGCCGAACGCCGTCATCCCGCCCCGCGTAAAGTTCGCCTGGTGTTGGAAGGGAACAAGGTCATCACTGCCTATCCGATGAAGTAGCCGGTCATGTCTATCTCTAACAATCACCGCGAACAACTCGACGAACTAGGATTCGTTCTGCTTCCCACGATTGCCGATATCGATGAAGTCGATGTCTTGATCGATGTGCTGGAAGAAATATATTCTCGCGAAGGGCAGGCCGCCGGCAGTGAGTTCAAACAAGAAGCTGGTTGTCGACGTTTAGCCAATTTGGTGAACAAAGGCGAGCGGTTTGCAGAATTGATTGTGGACCTGCGGGTCCTTCCTCTGATCCGTCATGTGCTCCAAGATTCCGTCAAGTTGAGCAGTCTCAATGCGCGGTCGGCCGAGTCGGGCATTAGCATATCTCAACCACTTCATGCCGACATGGCAGCAGTCCGCGACGACATTGGAAACTGGGTGTGCAATGTCGTTTGGATGTTGGACGATTTTACGCTCGACAACGGCACTCTGCGGATCGTTCCCGGTTCTCACCGGTGGGGCCGTTTGCCACAAGAATCGCTGGCCGATCCAACCGCGACTCATCCCGATGAAGTGAACATCACGGCCAAACGGGGATCCGTCTTGGTAATGAACGCTCATACTTGGCACGGCGGCACGGCTAATAAGACGGAGCATCCGCGACGAGCGATCCACGCATTTTACTGTCGCCGCGACAAACCTCAGCAACAGTATCAGAAGAAGCTTCTAGATAAAGTCGTACAACAGCGATTGTCGGTCGAACAGCGAGATATGACGGCGTTAGACGATAGCGAGAACGATAGGCTTAGCAGCGCAGTTGCCGTCCGCAGCGGATTTCTAAAGTAGACCGTCTCACACTTTTGTTAGTTGATTTCTGGGACGAACAACAATTCACTTGGAGCGGGCAGTTCTTCGGCAGCTGGTTCGACGTCGCCGTGTGACGAAAACTGCAGTGACGAATCGCGCGGGACGTTCGAGTTGTTTACCAACTGACCTTGTTCGTTCCAAATATCCCACTGGCCTTGTTTGGTTCCGGCGAGGTAGGTTCCCTCTTCGGCCTTTTGACCGTTGGAATGCCATCGAGTCCAGCGGCTTTCGGCGATACCTTCGGCATATTTGCCCGCCAATTGTTTCTGACCATTTTCGTGCCACCAGAGGTGATTTCCGTTTGGCTTGCCCGCGATGTAACTACCTTGGGAACGAATTGTTCCGTTGGCGTGCCACTGAGTCCATTTGCCAGTTCGGATATCTTTGCCGCCAGCAGGTTGCAGGCGAATATCGATTTTGGTCGTCCACCAATCGACGTTTGCCGCCAAAGAAATCTCGCGAACCATCCAGCCTTCGCTTTCTTTCTGCTTGTTGTCATATCGATTGATAACAGGCACGACCTGTTCGCCTTTGCGGTAGTAATTCTTTTTGACAGTCTTTCCTTGAGCGTCAAAGAAGAGCGCTTCACCATCCAGGTTTCCGTCGACGAAAGTCATTTCGCTACGCTGTTGTCCGTTGGGAAACCAAGAGGATACTTTGCCGTGTAATTGTCCTGTCTGGAAGTCCCACGATGCAACAATTTTTTGATTGTTGTCGGTGAGTGTCCAAGTGCCGCTCAAGCGACCGTTTTCAAAGTTGGCTTGCGACAGTAGCGGAGCAGTAAACTCGTTAGGAATTCCGGCTTGGCGACCGACCATTCGCAACCAGTTGCCATGTCGCTGGCCGTTGACGTACCCACCTTGCGCTGCAAGCTTTCCTTGTTGGTCGTACATCACCCAAGAACCATGGTTGCGATAATTGCGATCCGCATCTTGTTGAACTTGTCTTTGAATCTTGATTTTGCCGTTGGCGTACCTCTCGGTGATCAACTCGGGCTGACCTACATTCGCTGGTGTTGCCAAGCTGATATCTTCGGCTGAACTGTCATCGAGGCTAGGACCGGTATCGATCTCTGGGAGCGTCAAGTCGAGTTGTGGCGCGTTCGGGTCTTGGCTCTGGCTCGTACCCGTGCCAATTGAAGTGACACTTGGCGATCTGGGCGAGTTCACCGGAGGAGGCAGTTCTTCCATCGCCGCGCGTCGTTCAAGGTCGGGAACCGAAATCGTAACGATGGGATCGGTTTGAGCGCAAAGCCAGCCTTGCGGAAATAGGATTGATACAAACGCTGCGACGACAAAGTTTCGGCTCGTGGTACGGCAGAACATGCTGTTCTCCAACTCTTCAGTCCTAGTGAAATTCCGGTTAACACCCATATCGGCGTTTGCTGGTAGGCTGCTTAAGCTGGGCAATGTTTGTCGATTCAACCGGCGGATCCGGTCAGCTAAGAAGAATTGGCAGAATAGGAACTGAATAGTAGCTCCACAAAAAAACGGCCCTGATTTCCGTCAAAAATCAAGGCCGTTTTTCGTATTTTGAGCGTGGATGCCTGACTAGGCAGCTTCCGCGACGGTTCCCTCGCCCTCGTCTTCCCAATCGACGAGTTCTTCGATGCGCTCGTAAGCTTCCATGAGTATTGCGTGGACTGTGTCGCTTTCGACAGTCTCAATCACAGAATCTAACTTGCGAACGACGCTTTCGACTTCTTCAGGAGAAACTTCTTCGTCCTCTTCCCATTCGTCTTGGGCCTCGAGATCTTCGACTTCAGCCGCTTCCTCATCTTCAATCTCTTCGACTTGGACTTCGAGTTGCGGGGCGAGTTCGTCTTCGGGAGTATGTTCGTCAGACATTGTAGAGTCTCCTTGGGTGTTAGTAGTGCACCGAAGAAATATCGGCAGAACCGGAATGGTAATTTAGACCGGAGTTACCGGAATAATCGTTTTCTTCAAATTTTCATTCCCCGACCTCGATTTCCTTGATATCAAACTGCTTATAGCGAGACGATCGCAAATAGATTGACTCGCGTGATTGGAGAAGATGTGCCGAATGTGGTGAACTTGGCGGGTGATTTTGGTTCTACCAAATCCTGACGCTCAAATTTCCGATGTACACGTCAGACATCGACAACTTTGATTGAGGACTGTATGAGCGAGACAAGTCAAGAAATTAAGCCAGAGATCTTCGCAGATGTTCAGCGACTCGCGCAGGAGCTGAAAGTCTTAGGCAGGCATTGCAAACCGATGAAAAAGGCCGAACAAGAAGCCGATTCTGATGGAAACACCATCGTTGTTAAAGGTCGCTGATGATATGAATGGGCTGCTGGGAATTCGCTTAGCTCAAACAGTCAAATGCCCAATTCTGTGAAATCGAAGCAACGGAATTCCTCGAAGCCCAAGCAAATTCGCCCTTTTCACCAAATGAAAAAATAATCTCAAGTTGCACATCTCCACTAAAGTCAAAGAGTTGAATCAATGATGAAGCCGCGCCGAATGGTCGCGGCTTTTTTCGTTTGCTAATGAGCAATCAAACAGGAGCAATGAAGGGAGAGAGGTCGCTGGCAAATTTACTCATGAGCTTAGCGATTTGCGGATTGTGATGGTTTTGCAAGGAGTTGAGGTGAATTGAGTGAGCTATGTTTGAGCAAAGAGTTCCATTCGTTGTTGATCTCGCTTTAGAGGAGCCAGTAAATGCCCAAGATCGCATTTCTCATTGCCGCAGTTCTCATCGCCTTTATCGCTGTGAAAGCGGCAACACATCAGATCCTTCATCAATCGATGGAATCGGGGACGGAAGTCATCGAAGGCCATAACGAACTACCTCGATTAGTTGTCGAAGATCTACTCGACACGGGCGATGAAGTGCTGAGGCAGCATTGGGTTTCTGAAGAGTTTCGCAAGCAGCATGACCAGCGCGTTGAAAAACTATTTGCGGGTCGCCGCGAAGATCCACCTCGCTGGAAAGAAGTGGAAGGTATTGTCGATGGCGAACGCGTTTGGGGGTTTGAAAAGATTTACGAAAACAACCCCAGTAAGCGCGGTTGGGCCGATGGAATCGCGGCGTTCGTTTTCTTTGATGACGAAGCGAGTGAGTATTGGTATGTAACGAGTGGTGGAATCGGTGGCTGGACCTATTACACCGGCCCCATCTCGGCCAATGAACTCGACTGATCTAGTCCCTAGCCGAGTTCTGGCCGACATCTCTAGGCACGTCGCCAATGCTATCCAATCGGGAAGTCTGGCGACATCCGTTACGGCTGACGCTTGTTAACGGCCCGTAGCAGGACTCACCAGAGTTCTGGCCGATCTCTCCAACACACGTCACCAATACAATCCAACCGGGAAGTCTGGCGACATCCGCTACTGCTGAGGTCTGTTTACGGCCAGTAGCAGGACTCACCAGAGTTCTGGCCGGCATCTCAAGGCACGTCGCCAATGCGATCTAATCGGGAAGTCTGGCGACATCCGCTACTGCTGAGGTCGTCGGATTGGAGAATGATCTTTAAATAGCCAGAAAACAAGCTGGAATTACAGCCTTTAGAGTCTCTATAATTGAGGTTTGCCTCAATTCTATATCGTTCATTTCTGAACGCCTGCTGGAGACCTCTTGATGCTGCCTCAAAATCTTCGCCGTTGGGCCGATAGTAAAAAAGCCCGCCGGAAGTCGAAACGACAAAAACGAACTCGAAGACTTGAATCGCTCGAACAGCGTTTAGTGCTCGACAGCACAATGACATTCAACGAGATCATGTTCAACCCTGCGACGACGGACGAGTCGTTGGAGTGGATAGAACTCTACAATCAAATGTCCGTAAACCTCGATGTATCGGGATGGTCGATTTCAGGCGGAGTCGGTTTTCAGTTTCCGGAAGGAACGATAATCGGCGGTCGCGAACATCTTTTGGTCGCCGCGGATCCAGTGGCCTTCCAAACGGAAACAGGTATAAGTGGTGCCCTGGGGCCGTACAGCGGAAGCCTCTCGAATAATGGAGAATTACTCGAGCTGCACAACAACAGTGATCGGCTAATGGATACGGTCGATTACGGCGACAACTATCCGTGGCCTGTGGCTGCCGATGGTTCTGGAGCAACACTGGCTAAGCTCAGTGGCGGTGGTCTTAGCGGCGACGCGGAGAGTTGGACGTTTAGCCCTCAGGTTGGCGGGACGCCGGGCGAGACGAATTTTGTAAATGAAGTCCAACAGGTTCGTCAAGAATCGCTCGTTCAATTCGACGATGTCTGGACCTACAGCGACACGGGGAACGATCCGGGCGCGGGTTGGCAGGACCCGGGCTTCGATACTGCGACATGGGAGCAGGGACCAGGCTTGTTTTATTCGGGTGACGTAACTGTACCGCCCGACGTTACGGCTTCGTCCGCGTTGGTTGGCTACTGGACTTTCGACAACACGTTGCAAGATGGCTCGACGTATGGGAATCACGGTCAGCTTCTCGGAGGTGCATTTGATGTAGACGTGCCGACGGAAATCGGCGTCGGCCGCTCACTCGAAATCCAAGCTGGTGACGGTGGCGTTTCGGTCGCCGCCGCTACGGAACTGAATTCCAATGTGTTTACGCTCGCGTATTGGGTCAAGGATCCAGGCCAAGTAAATGGCAGCAATTCGAGTAACGGCGAAACGGGACACAACCGAGTTACCAGTCGCAGCGGCGATTCTTATGAAACAGCGATAAACAATACGGCTGCCGGCGGTGGAAGCTCTCGACTTAAATATCATTCCGCTGGAGTTGGCTGGCGCGACACTCCTTTTCAGTTCGCCATCAACGACTGGACTCATATTGCTCATAGCTACGACGGGACAGAGCTCAGTGTTTACGCCGACGGTTCGTTGGTTCATACGGAAACGGTTGCAATTAATCCCAGCGGCGGTCTTTTCTTGGGGGCTCGTCATAATGCTACTGAATCGTTTGTCGGAAACTTAGACGACGCGGCCTTATGGAACACCAGCTTGTCCGGCGATCAGATTAGAGCGCTGGCAACGGGCGACGCTACACCTGTGACGCTCGTTTTGCCGCAGCCCGTTACGATTGAATCCAATACCGCCGACTGGACTCAGAGCACGGTCTCCATCGACGGCGATCCTGCCGGTGTGTGGGACCCAACGGGCGATCCGGCTCCACCTGCCGCCAATACGTTCACATTAACACCAGTTGCGGTTTCCCAGGCTCTCGTGCCGCATATCGACAACGCAGGCCAGACGATTGGCGTCACCGGTTTGGTCGGCGATAATAACGTTCGCTACTATCGCACCACCTTCGATTTAGGACCGTTCGATGTCGTCAGCGGCAGTTTACAAATTGCAGCAGATAATGGCGCGCAGGTTTACATCAACGGAACTCTTCTCGCCACCGAGACATCGTTCGATGTTGCCAACTGGGCAGCGCCCTTGCCGTCGCTGACTTTTGCAAACAATGGTTCGGTAACTTCGACCAAATTTGAGACGGCAGTTTCCAACTACACGGGCTGGATCGAAGGGACAAACGAGATCATCGTCGCGTTGCGCAATCCGAGCAACGAGGCGAATCCGGCCGGTGGATTCGCTTTTAGCATGTCCGTGGTACCAGGGGTTACAGCAGCCGGCGATGGCTTGCTCGGCTATTGGCCATTAGAAGAAACTGTCGGAACGAACGTTCCCAACTCTGTTGTGGGAGGAGTGAACGGCACGATCAATAATGGCGTCGCATGGGTCAACGACGGTACTCGCGGCCAGGCGTTAAACTTTGACGGGGTCGACGGCTTTGTTGCGGCAGGCGTTTTGCCAGCATTGGAAATTGAAGACGACTTCACTTGGTCGTTCTGGTCTCGACAAGAGCAAGCCGCACCACCAAGTCGCCCCAACGATGTCATTCTTGGAAACCGGCTGCCAGATTCTGGATGGGTCAAATTCACACCGTCAGCACTCGAATACCGCAACGTCACTCAGCCAACGTTTATCAACAACGTCGACTACGCCAACATTAGTCCGGCATTGGGTTGGGTGCATCACGCTGCCGTCAAAGACGGCAACACGTTGACTTACTATCGAGATGGAGTTGTTGGTGGATCGAGTACGATTACCGCCGACATGCCGTCCATACCCTTCTACTTTGGAGGGGATCAAACCGTCGAGAATTGGGATGGCTTGTTGGACGATATCGCCGTTTGGGAACGAGCGTTGCCAGCGTCGTCAATCGCCGGGCTTGCCGATGAATCTCTGACTCCGTTGACGGCGCCGACGGGCGGCGTTGCAATCATCGATCCTCCCGAACAAACTCTATTTTCACTCCCTCCGTTTGAAGACGATTTCGCTGCAGACACATTGAGCCCGGCGACGTTCGAGGTCATAGAACATGGCTTGGAGAACCAAGGTGCGGGTACTGCACCGAACTTTACTGTTGAAACGGTTTCGAATTCGGATCAGTTGACTATTTCTGGTACAGCATCAGTTAATTTCTGGGGCGGGCAATCGATTCGAACAGTCGACACGTTCGACTCGTCGCTAACCACAACGATTTCAGTTGATCGGGTTTCCCTAAACGGAACTGGTACTGCTTATCGTTCGAGCTTGTGGTTGTACGCGAACGCTGGCAACTATCTGCATTTTTCGCAGAATGTCGGCGAAAATGGCTGGCAATATAACGCGAGCAACACAAATGGAACGGGGACTTCGAATCCAACTGGCGGCGGAAATAACATGACCGTCTTCGATTCGCTCGACGGTAGTACTGGCTTGCATGAAATGAAATTGGAAGTGACGCCATCGGGGGATGGCTCCATTACCGTCGAAATGTATTTGGACGACCAGTTTGGCGGCAGCCATACGCTCACCAATTTCCCCAGCGACTTTCAAGTAATCTTGACGGGGCAAGGTCGAGCGATCAACGACACGGTCACCGCGGTTTTTGACAATTTGAATATCGACCAGCAACTGGAAAACCGTTTTCGAACCGAAGTCGATTTCGGCGCCCAACCCGAAACGTCGTACTTTCGTCAAGAGTTTCAATTCGACGGCGCAGCCGACTTGACCACTCTCACTCTTACGCCAATCGTGGACGATGGAGCCGTGTTCTATCTGAATGGCACAGAGATCCATCGACAGAATATTTCGGCTGGTCCCATAGTGCACTCAACACCTGCAACTGCGGAAGTTGACGGATTGCAGCTTTCTTCGGCAGTGGTGCTTCCCGGAGACAATCTCGTTGTCGGTAACAACGTGTTGTCAGTTAGTTTGCATCAAGCCGCTGGCAGTACTGATTCGTATTTCGGTGCGGAGTTGAAAGCGACGATCCTTCCCGCTTCGGCAAGTGTCGATTCGTTTCTTCGATTCAACGAGATTCCCTCGACCACTGACGCGGCATTCTGGATCGAAATTCATAACGCGACGGATGGCAGTATTTCAACTGCCGGCTATCAAATCAGCAGCAATAATGAATTGGTAACGCCCTACGACATTCCCGCGCAGTCAATTCCCGTCGGTTCTTACTTGGTAATTACAGAGGTCGATTTAGGCTTTCACCCAGTGGCAAACGAACAGCTTTATTTGACGGCTTTCAACGGCGCAACCGTGGCCGACGGCGTCGAAGTGGAAG
>Ga0115002_10000849_pt1 | contig 43215 bp, 21 predicted proteins | sample ArcticOcean_MG_C_8_FD_89576 | JGI IMG/M metagenome (GOLD analysis project Ga0115002, IMG submission 89576) | Marine microbial communities from western Arctic Ocean - ArcticOcean_MG_CB11_86 | ecosystem: Environmental > Aquatic > Marine > Oceanic | place: Arctic Ocean: Canada Basin | collected... | reverse complement strand
TCCGAAGAGCTGCAGGTTTTCCGTATAGGAGGAACGCAGCAATGCAAGTTCGGATTGCACGGGGACCCGAGCTGTCACAAGACGGAAGCCATAGGTGATACGTTCGTTTAATGTCCTCCCCCCCTCGCTTAACATGCGTTCTGCTAGGTGTCGTGCAGCTTCGACGAACTGCGGTCCATTCAGCAGCGCTAGTGCCTGCATAGGGGTGTTGGTTCGTGAGCGCCTAGTGGTGCAGAACTCGCGTTCCGGGGCATCAAATGTCTTGAGCATTGGAGAAGGGACCGTTCGTTTCCAGAAAGTGTAAATGCTGCGGCGGTAAAGGTCATTGCCCTTGCCTTGCTGGTATTCTTTTGAGTAACCGGGCCGGTTATTGAGTTCCATCCAGAGTCCCTTTGGTTGGTAGGGATAGACGCTCCTGCCACCGAGTTTTTTAACCAGCAGACCGCTGCTAGCAAGACAGGAATCACGAATTTCCTCGGCATCCAGCCGCATTCGTGGACCGCGGGTAAGAAACCTGTTTTCCGGATCGTTCCGATAGGCAGCCGCTCCGGCATGAGAAGTTTGCCGATAAGTCGCCGAATTGAGTAATAGGCTGTACATATGTTTGGTATCCCAACCGCTTCGGATAAACTCAAGGGCGAGCCAGTCGAGTAGCTTAGGGTGAGAGGGTAATTCTCCCTGAATACCGAAGTCCTCAGCGGTTTTTACCAACCCGATACCGAAGAGTTGCTGCCAATACCTGTTTACTGCGACTCGAGCGGTCAGTGGATGGTCTGGATCCATTAACCATTGTGCAAAACCAAGACGGTTCGACTGGTTCTCCTTCATTGCCGGAAAAATGGTGGGCACACCTGCGGATACTATTTCCCCGGGTTCATTGTATTGTCCCCGGTGAAGCACGTGCGTTGCTCTTGGCTTTGCCCTGTCCTGCATTATCATCGTTTCGGGGAAAGAGGCTGCTTGTTGTTTTTCAATTGCCGCGATACGTTTCTTAAGCTTCTTGTTCGGGTTGTGATGCGTCAGGAAATATTTCTTCAGGCGATCGGATTGAGACTTTGTTCTTTTTTGAGTAATGATGGCAGCAATTTCGCGGATGCCGGCGGGGATGCCCTGTAGTTGCAGGGAACTAGCCGGATCGGCAGTGACCGAGAGTCTCGGACGGCCCATGCCATGTGCGGCGAAATCGGCTTCATGCCGAAGCCGGAAACGCAGTAACGTGCCACCCTCATAACCGAAGGGTAATGCGGCAATGAAAATGGCTGTGGCAGGTTCTTTGCGGGTGGGCCCATCAACTGCCCAGCCGTTGGAATTGGCTGTAGTGCCGTCGATGGCCCTAGAGACTTCATACCCTGCCTGTGAATAGTCGGCAATGGCACTTGCGAATTTAACGGCTTGGCTTTGTGAGGGTTTTTTAATGGAGATCGCAGTCAATTCAAATTCACTGAGGACAAAGTTCGAATTGCTGTGTCGTCCGGGTCCGCCGCCGGGGAGCGTTTTGTGTGTCAGGGCTTCGAGCCTGACTGCGGTCATTTTTCCCGCTGTCGTCTTAGCGGTGAACTCATAAATATCCTTTTGCGAGTTTGCGCCTCCAGCGAGTATGCTGTTGTCAGCGAGTTTACTTAACGTGGCGCCTCCCGTGGATTTCATTGTTTCGGGGGAAAGGATTGCCCATCCCTCTTTTGGCTGCAGAGCGATCTGTGAGGCCCATTGATCCAGAAGAGCATCTAGATTTACAGGTTTTTCCAGTTCTTTCATTAACTGTGCCAAGTTCTTCTCATTTTCCGCCTTCTTGGCGGCTGCGAGAGGGGATGCAAGGCGCTGTTTCGGCGCGAATCCGTTGGCACCGCGTTCCGGAACCTGATTAAAAAAGTGGAAAACCTGATAGAACTCCTTCTGAGAGATGGCATCAAATTTGTGGTCATGACACCGCGCACAACCCATGGTCAATGCCATCCATACCTGACTAGTTGTTACTACCCGGTCCATGACATATTCAGTGCGGTATTCCTCGTCAATGATTCCCCCCTCGATGGTGATGCCGTGGTTCCGGTTGAAGCCCGTGGCAAGTCGTTGATGTTCGGTGGCCTGGGGCAGTAGATCACCAGCCAGTTGCTCAATGGTGAATTCATTGAACGGCTTGTTACTGTTGTAGGCATTAATCACCCAGTCACGCCACACCCACTGCTGCCGCTCAGTATCATACTGGTAGCCGTTGGAGTCGGCATAGCGGGCAAGGTCCAGCCAATGTCTGGCCATGTGTTCACCGTATGCCGGTGAATTGAGGTAACGAGTGACCATGTCGTTGTAAGCGCCCGGTGATTTGTCAGCAAGGAACGTGTCGATTTCCTCGAGTGTTGGCGGTAGGCCAGTAAGGCTGAAACTTACCCTGCGGATCAACGTTTCGCGGCTTGCTTCGGCGGCAGGTTCCAATTCTTCAAGCTTTAGGCGGGCCAGAACGAAGCGGTCGATATTGTTTTTAACCCTAGGTCCATTGGCGATTTCTGGAATCTCTGGTTTTTCGGGCCTGACAAAGGCCCAATGATCCCGATAATCGGCACCTGAGGTAATCCATTTACGCAGGACCTCTTTTTGTTCGTGAGTCAGGTGTTTTTTTGTTTTGGGTGGAGGCATGATTTCCTCAGGATCATCGGAGAGAATGCGCTTCATTAGTTCGCTCTCAGTGGGTTGACCCGGGGACACTGCGCGGTATCCCCCAAGGTCCCTAGTGGCACCTTCCTTTTGATCCAGTCTAAGCTTTGCCTTGCGGGCTTTTACATCTGGGCCATGGCACTGGAAACAATTATCTGCGAGGATAGGCCTCACATCGCGATTAAACTCAATTTTTTCAGCAGCCTTTGATGCGGTCACCAAAATTATTCCCGCAGCTATGAGTAGGGGGCACAAATTATTTTGGGCGAGGGGCCTAATTGGATTAGTGATTAGCATATGACGCTTCTGAATCAATGTTGAATTATTATTTTCATTTTATTGTTAGCCAAGCCTTGATTGCTTTAAAATCATCGCAATTGCTGAGGGTTATATTATTTCATTTTAATATGTCAATGGAACTGATTATTTCGCGCCAATTGAGTCTGTCGGAAATTGGGGAAATGAACATCATATTAACGGTAAGAACTCTAAAATTGTTTAATAATCATAAGAGTGAATAAAAGGTGTTTTTTAAGTTTGCTCAATGCTTAGACTTCTAGCACTCTATAGTGTAATAAATATGAATTTTGGGTAGTTATTAAGAGATTCAGTAATTTATTTTAATTTTATTTTTATGATCAGAACCATGATGAGCCCTTTTCGGTTTTTTCCATTTAGTTTCATTTTTTATCTTTCTTTGATCGTTCCGTTTGCCGTCGCGCAAGAACCAAAGGAATTATCAGTTCCCAAAAAAGAATCAACGACCAAGAAAGATCCTGCCCTTGACCAATACTATGTGGCGAATGCGGCCTTTAATAGAAAGCTTTATCCTGTTGCAGTGAGTCAGTTTGAGGCTTTCCTCGAGAAAAATCCTGATCACTCCAAAGCTGACCTTGCTGGGCAGGGACTTGCTCTTAGTCTTTATGCTCTCAAACAGTATGAAAAGGCGATGACTCACCTCGATGCTCTTCTTAAGAAAGAGAAACTTGATCCTAAAGTGAGCCGGGAGCGGCTCGTCATGCTTCATGGTCAGTGCCTGATGATTTCAGGAAAGCGAGTCGATGCGAAGGCATTGTTTCTTGCCGAAATTAAAGGGCTAACGGATAAATCCTATCGTGGCGCCGCACTGGCTGCGATCTGTGATGTTAGCTTCAGTGAGAAGAAATGGCTAGATGTGGAAAAGTGGGCCGTTGATCTCATCGCTTCTAAGCCGAGACCTGAAGGACTTGCTCGGGTCCTCTATCAGCAGGGCTACGCTAAATATCAACTCAAAAAACCTCAGGAGGCCGTCCAGTCATTGGTTGGTATTGCCGCATTGGAGGCAAATAAACTTTGGTCAACGAGGGCAAATTATATTCTTGGAGAGTGCTATAATTTACTCAAGGAGTATGGCAAAGCAGAGCAGTCTTTCTTAGCTGCATTGCCTAGTCTTGGGCCTCCCGAATCTACTGAATGTCATTACAGGTTGGGCATCACTCGATTCACTTTAAAGAAGTATTCGGATAGCATTGAGGATCTTGGAAAATACATTAAAGATGCGCCTGAGGGTAAGCACATAGCAGAAGCCACCTTTTATATTGCAAGAGCGCACCTTGAAGAAAAAAACTTTGAGGAGGCAGGCGTTGCCTTTGCTTCTCTGGGTGCTGGAAAAGGAGCAATAGCGGCGAGAGCAAGTCTATGGAATGCACGAGTTTTTGCCCGTAACGGTAAGGATTATGATAAGGCTTCAGAGATTCTGGAGGATGCAACTGTTCGTTTCGCAGAATTAGAAATCATCACCGATCTTCGTTTCGATTATGCGAATGCGTTAATGGGAAAAAAAGCACCTGACTGGAAGTCAGCACTTGCTCTACTTGGCGAAGTTCAAAAAGATGAAAAATTCGCGCAGCTAGCAGATCTATTGATCCAGAAATCCGTGTGCCAACAGAATCTTGCCGATTATGAAAATAGTCTTAGCTCTATTGATGAATTTATTTCTTCATTTCCTGAACACCCACTGAGAGGGATCGCTCTGTTTTCGAAAGCGGAAAATTTATTTTTACTTAATAAAATTACGGAAGCGGCTCCCGCATATGCTAATTTCATGAGCAATTTTCCAGAGCATCCGAACCAATTAATTGCTCAGTTCCGAGTCGTACAGATTAATCATGGACAGGGTCAGTGGGAAGAATGCCTGGAAGCCTCAGCATCTCTCCTCAAAAAGGACCTTAAAGGGCCGCTATTTGCCCAATTATATTTTATTATTGGCGACTGTTCTTTCCGTTTAGAGGAATGGGAAGATGCTATTACTCATTTGGAAAACTTTTCAGCTTCGAATACTTCAGAAGGCAAAGTAACTGCGATTAAAAATCTAGATACTGCCCTGATGCAGTTAGCAGTGGCGCATACTCGCCAGGGAGATGATGCTAAGTCCTTATCGAAACTCAAGGCCCTCGTCGACTCTTATTCTGGATCCACTCCTCACCTTCCATTAGCCTTAGCGGAACAGGGTCGCATTGCTTTTGAGTCAGGCGATTTTAAAGCTGCTCGTACTGCGTTAGAAGGGTTCCTTGAGGAGGATAAGAAAATGTTGAAGCCGTTTTCAGATGGCGCTGAAGATCAGCGGCCCAGAGTAATGTATTATCTTGGTTGGGTCGATTCCTCCGAAGCTAAATATGAGTCCGCTGCTGCAAATTTTGGGAAAGTTTTGGACCTTGATGCAAAGCACCCGCTCGCTTCTGATGCTGCGTTGCAACGAGGTGTGTCTTTGGTCAATGTCGGAGATTTCAAGTCCTCCAGTAAGCACTTATTAGATGTAATCGAAAATTATCCAAAACATGCCAAGCTTTCTAGAGTTATTTATTATGCTGGAATTTCTCTTGCCAGGCAGAGTCAGTGGGATTCAGCCGCGGTGCAGTTCAGCTCCTTGATTGAAAATTATCCTAGTTCTGATTTTACTGACCGGGCCCTTTATGAATTGGCTTGGTGTAATCGAAGTTCCGAGAAGATTGAGGAAGCGGTGGAACTTTATCAGAAACTCTTAAAGGAACATCCTAAAAGTTCACTCGCAGCTAAAGTCCAGAGTGAATTGGCAGAGATGAATTTAAAAGGAGGTAATATTGAGGAAGTCATCGCTCAGCTAACCGATGCTCTTGAAGGTGTAAAGAATGAGAAGCTCCGCGCTGATATCCGTTATCAGTTAGCAAGCGCTCATCTCAAGGCAGCTAATTATAAAATTGCGGCAGTCCAATTCGAAGGGATGCTTAAGGATTATCCTGAATCAAAGTTAATGGATCGTATCTTGTTTAATGCTGGTGAGTGTCGGCTAAAGCTTGGTGAGATGGAACCTGCAAGTATACATTTTACTGCTGCAGCTGGAGTCGAAGGGAGTCCGGAGGCGCTTTCTGAATCAGTCATGATGCGGCTTGGTGAAACTCAGGCTGCTACAGGAAAACATAGCGAAGCTAAAATTACATATGCAGCTTTTCTTGAGCGCTTTAAGGAGAGTCGTTGGAGAAGGAATGCTTCTTTCGGACTAGCATATGCAACTGACCTTAGCGGAAACTCTGCCGAGGCAATTCCTCTTTACAAGGCATTAGTTTCTTTTGATAACGTTGATCTATGGACTGTGCGTTCCCGGTATCAGGTTGGGCTATGTTATTTTAATTTAAAGAAATACGAAGAAGCTCTTGTCGAATTTGTGAACCTTGAGATCAATTATCCGCAATACCCTAATTGGCAGGCGAAGTCAGTGCTGGGCGTGGGTCGTATTCTTTTGGAACAGAAGAAAACTGATCAGGCTATCGAACAGTTCAAGGAAGTCTTGAACCGATACAAGGATGAGGAGGCCATTGGTCTTGCTCGAAATTATCTAGAAAAAATTGAGTCAGAATAAACTCTGAAGAAGCTCAAAATGAGCTATTATAACAGGCTTGCTAAACTCATCTCGGCAATGCGGATACCGCGTTGTTCTTGGCGCTCTATCTTACGAGCTGTTAAGAGTTTGAAGTGGTCAGATATCAAGCGATGGTCAGGCCCGACAGTAGCATTGTTGGTTGCGTTGATCATTCTGTGGAATCTTGGAGGTAAGGCGCGAAGAGAAATCTGGGCCTACTATACTGACGGGGAGGATATTCGTATCAGTGCTCAGGAAAACAAAGCCCGTTCTGTTTTGTGGGAACCCCCTTCTCCGACCATTTTATCCAAAGGAGAAGAAAAGGAAAAATTGAAGGAGGGTCCGTCCGGAAATTTTGAAGCTGCGTTTTCTGCAGATGGTAGGCAAATGGCCCTAGTCCTTGAACGAGAGAAAGGCTCTGATATTTTCATTTCATCTTGGGACGGTAGGGTCTGGTCAGCGCCTGAACTCATTACCAATATCAATACAGATTCTAATGAGAGAGGGCCTGCATTTTCGGCTTCCGGTAATTATTTGTATTTTAGCTCTGACCGGAAAGGTGGACACGGAGGTTATGATATTTATGCGGCTCTTTGGAATGGGGCCGAATGGGCTAGCGTAAAGGGTCTAGGTTCAAGCATTAATGGACCAGATAATGAAACGGGACCTGCTCCTTCATCGGATGATTCGATATTATATTTTTCATCGGATCGGAACGGTATCGAGGACCAGGACATTTATGCAGCCGTACAGGTGCCAGAATCAGCCCCACTCCAGTTCGCGGACTCTATTCCGGTGAAGGACCTTAATTCTCGATCCAATGATATTCAGGCAGCACTCACTAAGAAAGGGTCTCATGTATTTCTTTCTTCGGACCGTGAAGATGATTCAGTTTTTGGTGTTTATATGAGTCGCGTAATTGGCGATGAAGTTCAATCTCCTGAACGTGTAGACCTTTACATCAAAGAAGATAATGTTACGGATCCGGCAGTGCGAATGGATGGATTTGATCTGCTCTTTAGCACAGATTATGGTTCTTCTGCGGGCGATGAAAAAAGTGATTATCGATTATATAAGTCAACTACACGCGAAGTCTTTGGCTATCGAGATTCTAGCCGATGGGAAGAATATAAAAATGCTTTAGGAAAATTAAAGTGGTGGTTAATCGCGGCACTGTTAGCTCTTCTCGCTCTTATCTATTTATTAGAAACGTGGCAGGACATTACGAGTCTATTACATAAGTGCATAGCTGCATCGATGGCCTTGCACTTGCTGCTTTTATTGCTAGCGACGGCCTGGTTCATTACTCAGGAATTTGAACAGCAGAGCGAAAATTTATCGAGTGAAATTGCTATCAGTTTAGATGCCCTTTCGCAGGAAGAATTGGCTATGGAAAGTGCTCCTGAAGAGGCAGAGATATCTGATCCTAGTACCCAGATATCGATCGAGAAGGCCGAGAGTGATTTCAATATCCCGGAACTAAAGCCACAAGAATTAGTTGAGAATGTACCTGAGGTGGAAGCACAATTTCAGGAATCTATGGATATTGAAATTAAGACTTCACAGGCAGAGGTCCAAGAAGATTCAATAGCTCAGAAAGTGAATGAATCGAGCCTCATAGCTGAGCTCTCTGAACCTATTTTGCCTGAGATTGAGGAAGCTTTGTTGGAGGAGGATCGGAACCGAACGACTCAGGACAAAAAAGCGGCTGAATCGAATAATGTTTTTGAGCCTGAGATTGAAAGTACTGAATTATCAAAGGCAGAGATGGATGAGGTTTCTGACAGTGCCGTTGAGAGTGAAACTGGAAGTGAGTCCGTAGCGTCTGGGAGCCTGGTAGCTGAGGCGACGCAGGCTGAGAGTCAATTAACTGAGTCGGGAGGAGCTTCTCAGGAAACGGCTCAAACACCAGAGCTTGCATCGGGGAGTTTACCTGAGCTTGCGCTTGTAGAGCCTGGAGCTCCTAAACTTGAGGAAGTGACTGGTGATCCTGGAGCCCAGCAGGCCGATCCATCGAAGGATACCTTTGAGCCTGGCGGAGGAGTGGCGAGTTTGGAAACAGTTCAGGAGGAGGGAGGTGCTGGTTCTGACAGTGCCGTTGAGAGTGAGACTGGAAGTGAGTCCGTAGCGTCCGGGAGCCTGGTAGCTGAGGCGACGCAGGCTGAGAGTCAATTAACTGAGTCGGGAGGAGCTTCTCAGGAAACGGCTCAAACACCAGAGCTTGCATCGGGGAATCTCCCTGTCTATGCGATCAGTGCCCCATTATTACCTGACTCATTGGAATCGAATCGTAAAGAATTGGATGGTGGAAGCCTAACTGACCTTATTAAAAACCATCGTGGTAAGCCATCAATCGATACAATTAAGCAAATGGGAGGTTCGGATGCGACCGAGAAGGCAATCGTTGCTGCCATTGAATGGTTATCTAAAAATCAGGAAAAGGATGGGAGATGGGATACGAAACAATTCAACGCTGAAGCAAACTATGATGTTGGAGGAACGGGCCTAGCGTTGCTCTGTTATTATGGCTGGGGAGCCAGACATGATCGGCAAGGAAAGTATCAGAATAATGTGAAGAAGGCCCTTTCATGGCTCATTAATCAGCAGAATGAAGATGGTAATTTAGCGGTATCTGGAAAGATGTATTCTCATGCAATTGGAACCATTGCTCTTTGTGAAGCGTATGGGATAACGAAGGATTCCAATATCAAAATTGCGGCACAGAAGGCAATTAGTTACACTATAAATTCACAGCATCCTCAGCGAGGAGGTTGGCGATATAGACCTGGTCAGGACTCCGACACATCAGTGACCGGTTGGCAGTTCATGGCTTTACATAGTGCCAGGATGGCAGGGATAGATGTTCCAGAAGAGCCATTTGAGTTGGCCCGTCGATGGTTGGATTTTGCTGGTGGTGGTGAGCATGGTGGTCTTTATGGCTATAAGGGTCCTAGCGAAATATCGAGAGCGATGGTAGCAACCGGAATGTTTTGCAGGCAACTTGATCTGGTTCCGCCCACGGATCCTCGCATGATTGAAAGTGCGCAACTCTTAAAGAATAATCCTCTGAGACCAATTAATCCGGATCTGTATTATATTTATTATGCGACCCTTGCATTATATCAGCATCAGGGGCCTATTTGGCAGGACTGGAACAATAAGTTAAAGGAAACACTTCCTAAGATTCAGAACAAGACAGGTAAGAACGCAGGTAGTTGGGATCTGAGTCGACTCATGACCAAGGGCGGGGGTCGCGTGGCCAGTACGACTTTAGCGATTCTTAGTTTGGAGGTATATTATAGGATACTCCCAATGTATGGTTTTCGTGGCACTGATGTTCCTGAAATTAAGCTGAAAGAAGGTGAATAAAATGAAAAGGATTCGAGTGTGCTTTTTAAGTGTTACCTTCTTATTGGTTCTTTCAGGTATAGCGCAATCAAAGGTCAGAAATGTGCTTTTTTTGATTTCAGATGATCTTAAGGCAAGTGTTCTTGGATGCTACGGCAATGAGGTATGCAAGACTTCAAATATAGATAAACTAGCGAGTCGATCTCTTGTCTTTGAAAGGGCCTACTGTCAGGGCACGTCTTGTAATCCTTCTAGAACTTCTCTGATGCACAGTCGGTACATGGGCAAGTCCGATATGAACCTGGGTAAGTTATTTAAAGATAATTCTTATTATTCTGCGCGGGTAGGGAAGATCTATCACATGCGTGTTCCCGGAGACATCATTGCTGGTACTGATGGTTTGGATATTCCTTCTTCGTGGACCGAGAGATTTAATTCTAAAGGGCTTGAGGCGCATACCCCTGGTGATTATGCCTGCCTCAACCTGAATATTTTCACTAAAAAACCTGAGGGAAGGCAATCGACAAAGATGCCTCATAGAATGTTTGTGACGGTCAGTTATGATGGTGACGGTTCTGACCAGCCGGATCATAAGACTTCGACAAAGATAATCGATTTGCTAAGAAAGCATAAGGATGAGCCGTTCTTTTTGGCTGCTGGATTTGTGCGGCCTCATTATCCGATGGTTCAACCTAAAAAGTATTTTGATCAATATCCTTATGAAAAAATGAAGTTGCCTTTACAGGCTCCTAATGATCTCCAAGATATCCCTAAATCAGGGTTGGCTTCGACCAGGTCCGGAACAAACAGTATAGGTAAGTATCCTGAAAATCAGAAACGGATGTGGTCAGGATACTATGCTTCGACTCAGTTCATGGATGAGCAGGTAGGCAGGATATTGGATGAACTGGATAGGCTCGGCCTAAGGGACAGTACCGCAATTGTATTCACCAGTGATCATGGATATCATCTCGGAGAACATACTTTCTGGCAAAAAAGTAATTTACACGAAGAAGTTCTCCGGGTGCCGCTGATGATTTCTGTTCCCGGCATGAAGTCGGGACGGACCCGATCAATAGTGGAGTTAGTTGACCTGATGCCTACCTTAGCAGAAATTTGTGACATCAATGTCCCTTCTACAGTTCAAGGGAAGAGTCTTTTGCCTGTTCTCAAGGATCATTCGATTTCCGTGAAGGAAGGTGCCCTTTCCTTTCATAGAGGAGGAATTTCATATAGAGTCAATGGATGGTCATATACTCGATATAAGGGAGGGTCGGAGGAGTTTTATGATATGAAGAAAGATCCTGAGCAATTTCTCAATCTGGCATCGCAAGATGATGATAAATACATAGCTCAGTTGAAAAAAATGCGATCCAATTTTGATAAAAGACTTAAAATTCTTGATCCAAAAGTTAAAAAATAGGACAAAAATAAGTCCTAAATTGATTATTTAAATCATTATGACAAAGAGTCTCAAAGCGTTTAAAGAAAGTTCATAATATTTTAGGAAAGTTCATCGTATATCTGTAGTATTATTCTTATTATTCGTTGCCAATCATGAGTTTATTTTTTCGTTGGAATCTGATTCCGTTGATCATTGCATCTAAGATTTTGATCATATCTCAAGTTCACTCAGCCCAAGGTGAACCCGTTGATTTTGCCCGAAAGATTTTGCCGATCCTTTCTAATAAATGTTTCGCATGTCATGGTCCGGACTCCAAGAAGCCTTCGCAGCTGCGACTAGATTCCTTTGCAGCGGCCACTGCGGACAGGGATGGGGTCAGAGCAATCAATACTGATAAACTCAAGGAAAGTGAGATTCTTTTTAGGATCCATGACAAAGAAGACTCGATGCCTCCTGATGATGCTGAAAAACAGTTAACTGAAGGTGAGCGCACATTGTTGAGTCAGTGGATCAAGGGTGGAGGTCAGTACGCTGAGCATTGGGCCTTTGTTCTCCCTAAAAAAGAAAAAGGGAAAGAAGGCATTGATGACTTTGTTTCTGAAAGTCTAAAGAAAGAAAATATTAATTTTGCGTCAGAAGCAGAAAGGTCTGTCCTCGCTAGAAGAGTGGCCCTCGTCTTGACGGGCCTGCCGCCAGAACCTTCTCAGCTGTCCAAGTTTCTGGCTGATGATAGTCCTGAATCCTACGGACACTTAGTTAATTCATTGATTTCGAATCCTCGTTACGGAGAGCATCAAGCCCGTTACTGGCTGGACGCTGTCCGGTATGGTGATACGCATGGACTTCATTTGGACAATAAGAGAGGGATTTATCCATACAGGGACTGGGTAGTTAAAGCGTTCAATGATAATTTACCTTTTGATAAGTTCATTACTTGGCAACTCGCTGGTGACTTACTTCCGAGCCCGACCCTTGAGCAAAGAGTGGCTACTGGTTTTGTACGCATGAATCCGACCACTGCAGAGGGAGGTGCAATACCAAAAGAATTTCAAGCTAAGAACAATTTTGACCGGACCGAAACATTGGGAACTGTGCTCCTCGGAGCGACGATGACTTGTGCCCGTTGTCATACTCACAAATATGACCCCATAGAGCAGGTCGAATACTATAAACTTTTCGCTTTCTTTAACAGTACTTCGGAAGGCTCAATGGATGGGAACCGTTATGAATATGCTCCTGTACTTAGGGCCCCGGCCAGTGGTCAGGATTGGGAAGCATGGAGTGTTCTTGAATCTGATCGGGTCGCGATTCTAGAAGAGTCGAGCAAGCTTGTAGGATCCGTCAAAGGGCTAGATCAGAAGGCCTGGGAAGGGTTGGATAATAGTGCCCGTTTTGCAATGATTGCAGATCCGAACGGTTTCTGGAAAGGGCAGGGCCTCCAGTCACGGGCCATTGATTTAAATAAAAAGACTGGAGAATTACAAAAGAGATTTACTACGACTTTAGTGACTGAAGATTTAAAAAAACCACGCGAAACAAAAATACTTCAGCGTGGAGAATATGATCTTCCTACCGGTGATTCGCTTGAACCTGGAGTTCCTGCTGTGATGGGATCCTTGCCTAAATTGGCACCAAAGAACCGACTAGGTCTTGCTCAGTGGTTGATTTCCAGCGATCAGCCACTCGTCTCTAGAGTCCTCATTAATCGGGTATGGCAACGCATTTTTGGTCATGGTCTGGTGCGAACCCCTGAGGACTTTGGTTTGCAGGGGGAGCAGCCAACGCATCCGGCCCTACTTGATTGGTTAGCCGTTGAATTTCAGGAAAGTGGATGGGACTTACAGCATATGTTGCGCTTGATGGTGAGTAGTCGGACCTTTAAGCAGGATTCTAAATGGCGTAAAGAAGTTCAGGACCCTGACAATCGACTCTTTGCGAGGGGTCAGAGTTATCGGCTAGATGCTGAGGTCATTAGAGACATAGGACTTTGGGCAAGTAATTTACTTGATACTACTATGGGAGGTGAAGGGGTGAAGCCTTATCAGCCGGCGGGCATGTGGTCAGCGCTAATGCACCCTGCAAGTAATACTAAGAAATATGTGAGAGATAAAGGTGAGCGCCTCTACCGAAGGAGCATTTATGTGTATTGGAAACGGACTAGCCCGCACCCGATGATGACTCTTTTTGATGCTCCTGTGCGAGAGTCTAGTTGTGTCATGCGTTCGCGAAGTAACACAGCGTTGCAGTCACTTGGCCTTCTCAATGAGACACAAAGGATTGAAATGTCACGCAAGCTTGCAGAGCGTTTGATTGCAAGTTCCAAAGATGATAGCCGCCGTTTGGATTTCCTTTTCGGGCTTCTCGCTTCACGTAAGCCGACCGATCCTGAGAGGAAGGTGTGCGAGGCGCTGCTGAATAATATGAGGGGTCGGTACGAATCATCACCAGAAGATGCGACTGCCCTAATATCCCAAGGAGATGCTCCCCGTGATGCAAAGATTTCTCCGACTGATCTTGCTGCCTGGACGCAACTCACAACAATTGTTTTGGCCAGTGATGTGGCCATCCTAATGTACTAATTTTTCAAATATATAGTTCGATGCAAACACCTGATCCTCTTCGCGAATTTGATCTTAACGTAACTCGCCGACAACTCTTTGGGCGTTCAGCTCTTGGCCTAGGTACTGCGGCCATGGCTCAACTTTTCAATGATGAATCCTTCGGAGTGGATAAGACTTCAACGGCATCTCATGGAGGCCTTCATCACGCTCCCAAGGCCAAACGTGTCATATATCTTTTTATGAGTGGTGGACCAAGTCATCATGATTTATGGGATTATAAGCCTAAAATGCAGGAGATGTATGGGCAGAATCTGCCGGACCATATCAGGGACGGTCAACGCATTACTGGGATGACAGCCGGACAGAAGACACACCCTGTCTGCCCAACCAAATACAAATTCACGAAGCATGAAAATAATGCTGAAGGATTATGGGTCAGTGAGCTTCTGCCTCATACGGCGACAGTGGCCAAAGATCTTTGTGTTGTGCACAGTACATATACCGAGGCCATTAACCATGACCCTGCCATAACCTATATCCAGACAGGGAGTCAAATACCTGGGCGTCCAAGCCTTGGATCATGGCTAAGTTATGGTCTTGGTACCATGAATGAGAATTTACCAGGGTACGTTGTCATGCATGCGAAGACCAAATTTGCAGAGCAAAGCCTATTCGGTCGGTTATGGGGAAGTGGATTTATGCCTTCCGAGTATCAGGGAACTTTGATGAGAAGTCAGGGCGACCCTGTCCTCTTTCTTAGTAATCCTAAAGGAGTCAGTAGTAAGGATCGAAGAGCTCAGCTTGACGCTTTGGCTCTTCTCAATCAGGAACAGTATTCTAGGTTCGCTGATCCTGAGATTTTATCGCGGATAAAACAGCACGAGATGGCGTACCGGATGCAGTCCTCAGTGCCTGAACTGATGGATCTTTCCAAAGAGGATGACAAGACCTTTGATCTTTATGGTGAAGAGGCCCGTGACCCTGGAAGTTTTGCTGCTTGTTGTCTCAATGCAAGGCGACTGGCACAGAGAGGTGTTCGAAATATACAGATCTTTCATAGAGGATGGGACGCTCATGGAAACCTTCCTCGCGAACACGAATCTCAGTGCAAGGATATTGATAAAGGAAGCGCTGCATTGATTAAAGATCTGAAGCGTTTGGGAATGTTGGATGAGACACTAATAGTTTGGGGTGGAGAATTTGGACGAACTGCCTACTGTCAGGGAGGACTTAATAAGGACAATTATGGTCGAGACCATCATCCTCGATGCTTCTCAGTCTGGATGGCCGGTGGTGGCATTAAGTCGGGAATAACGTACGGTAAAACGGATGATTATGGATATAACATTGCCCATCCCGACGGAACGCCAATGCGTCCAAAACCAGGTAAGGAGAAGTGGACTCCAGGCACAATGCACATTCATGACCTGAATGCCACGATTCTGCATTTGCTTGGTATAGACCACCGCAAACTTACTTATCGATACCAGGGAAGAGACTTCAGATTGACTGACATTCACGGGCATGTGGTTAAGGATATACTGGCCTAGTCACTCTATCGCTCAGTGATGCGAAGTTAAAATATTATCTAAGTGATGAAGATACTCATTGCCATATTTCTTCTGGTACCTGCTATTGTTTTTGCTCAAGACAAAGTCCAATGGTATGACGTTACTCAGTGGGGGATAGAAGGACGAGGGTGGGGGAATCAGGAACGGTCCAAGTGGTTTGACCGTTTTCCGACCAAGGCCGAGAAAACTGTGACCAAATCGGTTTGGGATTTGAGTCGTCATAGTGCGGGCATGATGGTGCGCTTTAAGACTGATGCTAATGCCGTCCACGCCAAGTGGAAGGTTACCTCTTCGCGGTTGGGCATGCCCCATATGCCGCCTAGCGGGGTGAGTGGACTGGATTTATATGCGCGCGATACCCAGGGCAAATGGCGCTGGGCAGCAGCTACTCTTCCAGCCAAGCAGGAAATGCAGATCACGCTTTTGCGGGGAATTAAACCGGAACTGCGCGAGTATGCACTGTATCTGCCGCTTTATAATGGAATTGAGTCCTTGGCTGTTGGTGTGCCGGCAGGTTCAAATTTTCAGGGACTTGCGCCTCGCAAGGCCAGACCGCTGATTTTTTATGGAACTTCTATTACTCAAGGTGCCTGCGCGTCACGACCCGGAATGGCGTACCCGGCGATTCTAGGTCGATGGTTTGATATGCCAGTCATCAATATCGGATTTTCGGGCAATGGAAAAATGCATAAAGAAGTAGGGGATCTCATGATCGAAATGGATGCGGCTGCTTACATCATTGATTGTCTGCCTAACATGAACGGAGCGATGGTGACTAAACGCTGTGTTCCTCTGGTGAAACAGTTGCGCAAGGCTCGAGCCGATACTCCGATCGTGCTTGTGGAAGATAGACGCTTTCCCAATTCCTGGTTGGTGCCGGATAAATCAAAATTCCACGACGATAACCATGCGGCATTACGTGAGGCGTATCAGGAGCTAAAAACTGCAGGAGTGAAAAACCTCCACTATCTCGGCGGCGACGCATTGCTTGGTGATGACGCCGAGGGTACCACCGATGGCTCGCATCCTAACGATCTCGGTTTCCTACGTCAGGCCGAATTTTTCGCGCCTGTATTACGCAAGGCACTGGGCTTGAAATAACCTTTTTCTAAGAAAGAATATCTTTTGCAACGGCGCCGTGAACATCTGTTAGCCTGAAATCACGGCCCGCGTGGTTGTACGTGAGCTTTTCGTGATCGAGGCCCAAAATATGCAGAATCGTTGCGTGCCAGTCATGGATGTGCATCTTTCCTTTAACGGCCTCGTATCCATGTTCATCTGTGGCCCCGTATCCTAACCCCCCTTTCACTCCTCCGCCTGCCATCCATGTGGTGTATCCTTTGTTATTGTGATCGCGTCCGTCTCCGCCTTGTCCGTGAGGGGTACGTCCGAATTCGCCAGCCCAGACTATCAGTGTTTCTTTCAACATGTCACGACGTTTGAGATCGGTGAGTAGTCCGGAGATGGGTTTATCTATTTCATTACAACGTGATGAGAGGTCATTTGTTAAGTTCCGGTGATGGTCCCAGTTACCGTGGCTGAGTTCGACGAAGCGGACTCCGGCCTCAGCAAAACGACGGGCCAGTAGGCATTGCTTGCCGAAGGAATCATTGCCGCCGGAGCCGATACCGTAAAGTTCCAGAGTTTCTTTGGATTCGCCTGTGGTATCCATCAGTTCAGGCAAGGTGTCCTGCATGCGGAAACCAAGCTCGAGGGATTCAATGACGCCCTCGACACCGGGAGCATGCTTTTCGCGGTCAAGTTTGGCTTTGTTTAAACTTTGTACGTAGTCTAGCTGTGCTCGTTGTAGTTCGCGGTCAAGTTTGGGGTTGACGATGTTAGGGATTTTAGGTTTCTGTTCGCGGCGTGCAAATCGGTTATTACCTCCGGGTCGGCGAGAGTCAGCGCTGAACCGTGCACCCTGGAATATAGCAGGCAAGAAACTGCTGCCGAAATGATTAGCATTACCGTTTGGTGCGCCGAGAGCAACGAATCCGGGCAGATCAGCATTGTTGGTGCCTAGCCCATATAGCGTCCAGGCTCCAATCGATGGCCTAACGAACTGGGAACTTCCAGTATGCATCATGGTCTGTGCTTGTGGATGGTTTGGCAGATCAGTATGCATGCCATGAAGCATGCACAGATCGTCAGCGTGCGTTGCGATTTCAGGCAATAGTTCAGAGATCCATAGGCCACTCTTACCGTGCTGCTTGAATTCCCAGGGCGAACCTAAAAGCTTACCGCCGCGGCCACGACCGTACTTTCCAGGCTTTCCATTATCTTTAGTCAGTTGTGGTTTGTAGTCGAACATATCGACGTGCGATGGAGCGCCTCGCATGGAGAGAAAAATGACGCGCTTTGCTCTTGGCTCGAAGTGCGGTTTTTTTGGGGAGAGCGGGCCATCAGTTTTTGACTCAGCTAGGGCCTGCTCGTGAGCGAGTGCAGCAAAGGCGAGATATCCGACTCCGGAAGAAGCGGATTTTAGAAGATCGCGGCGGTTAAGCATGTCAGTTATGAATTATTGCTTAGTTTAGGTATCTGAATTCGGCGGAAATGAGCAGAGACTGACAGAAAGTATTAAGGGCAAGTCTTTCGATCTTTTGACGGTTCTGACTGTCAGTGCCGGCCCTGATGATAAAATCACTCAGATAGGCCAGGGCATTATCAATTTCTTCATTTGTCGCAGGCCGAGCAAATGCGATAGCAAAAGCCCGAGATATGCGATTGCGATTCGTTTCTGCACTTTTGTAAACACGCAGCGCCATGGCCTCGGCCTGTTCAATAACAAACGCGTTATTCATCAGGTAAAGGGCCTGGTCGGGAACATTAGTTTCTTCGCGCTTTCCGGTCACAATGTTCGGGTCAGCAGGATCGAATAAGGCAAGTGATTCAGGTAAATTATCTCGAGCTGCAGGTAGATAAGCTGAACGGTAATTGTTCGGGCGATCGCGATCGTTTCCGCTCCGTGGCCGGCGGAAACCACCAACTCTGTTATCTCCGTCCCAAGCGATGTCTGAACCGGTCGGGCGCTTCGTGTCCAAACGTCCACTAACGATGAGCATAGAGTCGCGCAAGGCTTCGGCATCAATTTTCTTTGGGCTATGGCGCCATTGCAGGAAGTTTTCTGGGTCTTTTACAAAGGCTGCATGATTAAAATTGGAACTCATACGGTAGCTTCGAGTCAGAACCAGATCTCGAATTAGCGATTTCACTGACCATTTTCCTTCCATGAATTTTACGGCTAGGTGGTCAAGTAAGTCGGGGTGACTGGGTGCCTGGCCAGTTGCTCCAAAATTGTTCTGCGAGGTGACGATACTGTTACCGAATAGGTGTCCCCAGACTCGGTTGACCATGACTCGTGCAGTGAGTGGATTTTCTTTCGAAACTAACCACTCGGCGAATTCACGGCGCCCACTAGTGTTCAATGATAATTTGACCGGTTCGTTGCAGAGTACCTGAGGAAATCCGCGATCAACTTTTTGAGCAGGCTTGTCGAGTTCGCCTCGGATCAGAACGACTGGTTGGATGAATTTTTCTCTGTCCTGCACGCCCATGGCACGCGTTAATGAGATGCCATCCTCATCAACGCTATTTAACCGTGCTTGCATCTGTGAGATTTGAGAGCGGAGCCTCTGTGCTTGTTGCTGAGCGTTACTGGACCTGCCAGCTGACCGGTCCTCTCTTGCCTGACGGGTCAGCTCATTGAAGCGTTGCTCGGAATCTTCAAGACGATTTTTAATAATTGAGATTCCATTCGTGCCCAAAGGATCGATCGGTTCTTTGTCCGCTATAGGGAGCTCTAAAAGATTCGTGCCGCGACGATTCTGAATTACGTTCACTGTACCGAAGTAGGTCTTGGTGTTCAAAAAGATTCCCGCCAGCGAGTAGTAATCTGTTGTGGGTATGGGATCAAACTTATGATCATGGCATCTAGCACATGAGACAGTGAGTCCGAGGATGGCTTGGGTAGTGGTGTCGATCTGTTCATCGGCCAGGTCCAGAGCGAACTGGCGCGGGTCCCGTTCGTTCAGATTCTTTGGTCCGATAGCAAGAAAACCGGTAGCAATCAGATTTTCCTGCCAGTCGGCATCATTTTTAATCGGCAACAGATCCCCAGCGATTTGCTCTGTAATAAATTCGTCGTATGGCTTATCGGCGTTGATGGAATCGATGACGTAGTCTCGGTACCGCCATGCGTGCGGGAAGGTCATGTTAACATCCTTACCGGTTGACTCAGCGAAGCGGGCAATGTCCAACCAGTGCCTTCCCCAGCGTTCACCAAAGCGCTCGCTCGCGAGCAGTTTATTGACTTCCAACCGATAAGCACTCTTCGGATTCTTTTTCCATGCGGCCGCATATGCTTTAATTTCTTTTGGTGAAGGTGGGAGTCCTATTAAATCGAAGTATATCCTTCTTAAAAGAATTTCAGGTTTCGCATCTATTGCCGGCTTGAGTCCATTGGAATCTAGCTTTGCCAGTACAAAATGATCAATGTCTGATGCTGGCCATTTCTGGTCGCTCACGGTAGGCGGCTCTTTTTTGAGCGGCTTCTTGAATGACCAGAATTTCTTACCCTCTTCAATATCAATCTGGGTTTTGACTATCGCTTTCTCGGCCACTCGTGGGTCCGGGGCCCCCATTTCTATCCATTCCTTGAAGTCGGCAACGATACTTGCCGGGAGCCTTTTCTTGGGCGGCATTTCATAATCCTCTTTGGCCCAGTTGATTGCAGTCCACAACAGACTGCCACGCAGATCTCCGGGCACTACAGCGGGACCGGAATCGCCGCCGTGACGGATCCCTTCCCGGCTATCAATGCTCAGACCACCCTTGATCTTTTCCTCGGACGAATGACAACGATAACATTGTTCGACCAGTACCGGCCTGATCTTTGATTCAAAGAATTTGAGTTCCTCATCTTTCAATGAAGATTCTGATTTACCCTTTTCAGAGCAAACAGCAACACAAAGACAAATAATTAAAGTGATTCGTGTCATGGTACTTCTCCCAGTCATCGGAGAATTACTTAGATCCTTCTATTCTTTTTCCACGGGCGGGCGTCTTGGTCTTTCTGTACGTCCCTGGCCAGCGTTTGGATCAGGTCTGTTTGGATTGGATCGGTTCTGCCTTTCCTGTCCTTGCTGGAATCGTTTCCTGAATGCTTCAAACATTGCGGTCTGCTCTTCTTTATCAATGAATCCGTCACTGTTCTTGTCGACTTCGTCGAACCGGTCCTTGAGCCGATCAGGGGCCTCTTCTTTACTGATTTTTCCGTCTTCGTCCTTATCAAAGGTTTCAAGTGAAGGTCGTCTGGATGTGCGGTTTTGGTTTGGGGTCTGCTGGTCAGGACGTCCTTGATTAGAGTTTTCGGGTCGGCGCGGCAGAGATTTTATTTCATTCTGGCTCACATCTCCGTCTTTGTTTTGATCCATCCGACGCAAAATCACTACCGCCATATCGATTTCATTTTGTTGCAATTTACCATCACGGTTGCGGTCAAGTACCTGGAACAATGAGTTTGCTTGGGACTGGCCAGGAGATTCTGAGCGAGGAGGTCTTTGCTCGGATCCTCTGCGTGGCCTTTCCTCAGGTCCACCACGGGATCTTTCTTTTTCTTCTTGAGCGTTGGATGTACTTCCCAGACTTATTACTAGTCCGGCGATGGCGATGAAAGTTTTGAAATATTTAATTTTCATAATGTTAGCGGTTGGAATAATAAATTTACTTTAACGTTAAATAACTCTTTCTAGATTACCTCAACGTGATGTTAGGACTGGTAATTTTAACTGAAAATTCAATAGAAATCGATAATTCTTATTAATATTACTAATAAAAGAGCGGCAATAAGGAATGATTATTGTTTTTGTTTTAATTGTGATGTGATAGGGATTTTACTATGAAACTTTTCATTTTTTCTTCGATCAGTCTTTTTTCTTTTGTCCTTCCTTCATTCGCAGAGGACGGATTCGCTTCAATTTTTAATGGGAAAGAAGGGTCCAAGGTTAAGAAGGAAGGAAGCTGGACCACGTTCACGGGAAATGGAATGTCCGTAAAGACTGAAGGGAATTGGAAAGTTCAAAGTGACGGTTCGCTCTTTCTTGACCCTCGCCCAGGCGAGAAGGGTTGGACTCGTTACGGTTCTTATCTGTGGTTAACCGAAGACTATGAAGACTTTGTGTTTGAATTTGAGTATCAGCATGGCAAGGGCGGAAATTCTGGTCTCTATTTCCGCATCTATGATGAGTCTGATGCAACGGCACATGGGTTCGAGGTTCAGATTCTGGACTGTTACGGTAAGAAGAAGCTTGGGCAACATGATCTGGGCGGTATCATCCAGACGTCCGGACCTTTAACCAATGCTTCGAAGCCCGCAGGTGAATGGAACCGTATACAGTTAACAATGAAGAAAGGGAAGGTGTCCGTTGTGCTGAACGACAAAAAAGTTCAGGACAATTTGGATCTTGCCGCCAAGAAGCCAAAAGGTAAAAAACTTGCCGATGCAGGTAAGATTGCAATTCAGGACCATGGCCAGAAATTTTCTGTTCGTAACCTCAGGGTCAAGAAGTTGTAATTTATCACAAAAGAACCTCAGCGCAATTTGCACGGATTGCATTAATCTAGGGGCCAGTTTTAAAATCGCCACCCAAGGAAAGGTGCAAATCTATCCTGTTCTGGAGCCTTTGGTTTTTTAAGAAGATCATTGCTCTTCTTGAGGCGACGGCCCTTCTCTGAGCCTCGAGGACCGAAATAATTCGGACTAATCCTTCTGAGTAATCCCTGCCTGCTTGCCTCTCTGCCAGTTCGGCCTGACGCAATTCGATTGTTAGGAATTTTGCTTGTTCGGCAAGTGAGATTTCTGTTGAAAGTGCAGATTCAACTTCACGCAGAGCCCTCAGCATTTGGCTGGAGAAACGTCTAATTGTCCGTTCATTTTGTTGCAGAGCGATTCTTGCACTCGCAGTCTTAGCTCCGGACCTGAAAAGGGTCTGTGCCACTGAAGTTGCAGTGCTCCAGGCTATGGCTTCAGGATCTAAAATTAATTGATCAAGCTTTGAACTTGATGTTGAGCCTCTCCCTGTTAGTGAAAATGAAGGGAAGAGATCTTTTCTGGATGCGTCTGCTCGTTCTGCAGATGCCCGAATGGCTGCTGAGGCAGACACAAGGTCAGGTCTTCGAAGTAACATTTCTGAAGGTATCCCGGCAGGTATTTTTCCTTTAAGTGTTGGCAGAGTATTGCCACTTTGGAGTTCACCGTTTGGATACCTTCCAAGTAAAAGCTCGACTGTTCTCGCTGCTTCCTTTCTGGCAAGTTTTTGATTGATCAGATTCCTTTCTGCTGAGGCGACCTGATTCCTAGCGAACTGCACGGCGAGCGGACTTGCTGTCACGTCACCTGCTTTGTAATTACGTTCAGTTATTCGATAATTAGCAGCGTAACTTTTCTTTGTCTTTTCTGCGAGTTCTAGAAGTTGTTGCGTAGTGATAAGGTTAAACCAGGACTTTGCTGTGTTGGCTGCGAGTGATAGTCTGGCCGCTTCATAATCAGCTCTGGCTGCTACCAGGTCTTCATATTGGGCTCGATCCAGATTCCTTAACCTTCCCCATAGATCAATTTCCCAAGAAGCGGCCAACGTTAGACCGTAGTTCGAAGCGTAATTAGGTGGTTCTTGATTGCTTCTTGATCTGGAACTTGATCCTCCAAGATTAATGGAGGGAAAACGGGCCGCTCTTCCTATGATGGTTCCTTCTTTTGCTGATTGGAGTAAGAGTGCGGACACTCTAAAGTCATGATTGTTATTGAGGGCTTCTTCAGTGATTTTAATCAATTGAGGATCACCCAGATTCTTCAACCACCCTCTTTTAATCATTCCTTTGTTGGCTTTGGAGGCGCTGATCCATGATTCGGCGGTCATGAGAGGCGCTTCTCGCTGAGGTCTATGGATTTCCCTAAACTGACACCCTGAGAAGAGTAGGGCCGAAGTAATTAAGATAGGGAAAAAGTGGATCATTCCGCAGGCTTCTTATCAGAGTGTGAGGCTAATGTCCATTTTAGGATAAGGAATTCTTTTTTTTTCAAAGATAATAACTTTTACGCTTAACACTTGGTCTGACATCCCATACTCTATTTCTTATGTTGTTTTCCCGTTATTTGATATTGTTCTCTATTAGTACCTTCATGACTCAATTGGATCCGGCTATCGGTTCAGAACCTAAATTTGAGAGACAAGTGATCGATGCTAAAATTTCAATAGGTTATGGTTTGTCCATTGGTGACGTGGACGGTGACAAGAAGCTAGACATTCTACTGGCAGATAAGTCGCAAATTGTCTGGTACCGGAACGGGGACTGGAAACGTTTCGTCATGGCAGAGAATCTGAACCCACGTGTAGGCACTCGTTTCCTTGACAATGTTTGCATCGCTTCGAGGGACATTGATGGTGATGGTAAGGTTGAGGTTGCTGTAGGTGCTAACTGGAACCCTGGTGAAACAACGGACGCGGAGAAATCAGGGTCAGTTCATTATTTGATTCGGCCGGAAGATCCGACTGGTCTCTGGGGATCAGTCAAGATGAGCGCTCATGAACCTACCGTGCACCGAATGCACTGGATGAAGGTCGGAGAAAAAGAGTACAGGTTGCTTGTCCTTCCCCTTCATGGAAGAGGAAACAAGGGAGGTCAAGGCGATCCTGTGCGTCTATTGGCTTATGTTCCTGGAGAAAAGCCTGAGGAAGGAAATTGGGGCAGCGAACTTGTCGATGCGAGCTTTCACATCACACACAATTTTGACTTGATCACGTTCAGCAAAAAGACGGGAGAAGAGGTAATTATTCTCGGTGGTAAGGAAGGGATAAAAGGTATCCGTTATTCTGGTAAGGGCACTGGAGAGAGTCCTTGGAAATCGATTCACATGGTCAAGAATCCGCTCTCTAAGGGTGTTGGTGAGGTCAGGGCCTATCGCGGAAATGTAAGCGATGGTTTAATCACTGCCATTGAGCCATTTCATGGTAACGAGCTTGTGGTATATGCTCCACCAGCCTCTTCGGACGAGGAACCGACTAGGATCGTTCTTGATGATTCTTTGAATCAGGGGCACGCGCTCGGGTTAGCTGATGTTTTTGGTACAGGTAAGCTTCAAGTTGTTGTGGGCTGGAGAGGTCCTAACAAGGATGGTAAAGTTGGAATCCGGATATATGAAGAGGTGGATAAGGGCTGGAAGTCCCATACCCTTGATGATAATGGAATCGCTTGTGAAGACCTTAAGTTGAGTGATCTGAACGGCGATGGGAAAATCGATGTGATCGCAGCTGGAAGAGCGACTAAAAACGTTGTCATTTACTGGAACCGAGGATCCCAAGAATCGAATTAAGGTTTTTTTCTTGGTTTGGGATTAGGTTGTTTTTGCGGATATCATGTTATTTCAGCGTCTCTCGCCATTTCTTATATGCTTTTTTGTGTTCTTATGCTCGGGCCTCTGCTCTGAGAGAATAAATCCGGCCGGTATCAGGGGCGCTATTATATTATCAGCGGAGTCTGTTAATGATGAGTCATTACAGAAGTTTTATGACTTTTCTGGCAAAGAACCGAAGATCGTTATCTTGGTTTTAGATGGCTCTAAGACTTCGAAGGATCATGCTACTATAATCCAGGAGAAGATTTCTAAGGAAAAAGTTAACGTTAGCAAGTTACTGACAGTAGAATCAGACACAGTTCAGGAGAATATTAAAACTGCTACTGGTCTCTGGCTTGTTGGTCAGGGCCCTGAATCCCTTAAGAATTGCAAGTATCTTGACTCGATTAAATCTTTAATTAATCGACGAGCTGTGCTTGGTGCCGGGGGGCGATTAATTGAAGGTTTTGGGATTTCTGGTGCTGATATTTTCCCGGGAGCTGAGATCAGATATTCGTTAGCAGAGGAATTAAAACAGAAAAGAGGTACAGTCCGTTATGATTTTGCAAAGGGTTCTTCGCTTATCCTTAGAGGCCGTGCCATACGGTTACTTGGTGAAGGTGAAATTAGTATTACTTTGGCTACTTCTGATACTCGCAAAGAAAAGAATATTATTTTAAATGAAGGGTCAAGGGTTGCTGATCTCACGGCATTGAGATTCGCTGCAGTTGCCCGGAACGGCCCTGACTTTCCTCCACAAAAACTTTCTGATCCAAGAGTTGAGAAGGGGACACTTATCATTATAGGAGGTGGTGCTATGCCTAGAGCTGTGATGAAAAGATTTATTCAAATAGCGGGAGGTGACCAAGCTTCTATTGTTGTTTTACCGACCGCGGTTCCTGATTCGATGGTCGAAGATAGCGGGTCCATTGCAAATGCGTTCCGTAAATTTGGTGCAAAGGAGGTGACTGTCTTATCAGAGAGGACTTTAAGCAAAGTCGATGGGGATGAATATTTGCAGGTCCTTAAAAGAGCGACCGGGATCTGGTTCGGTGGTGGGCGGCAGTGGCGTTTTGTTGATGCTTATCATGATACCAAGGCTCTCGGACTCATGCGTGAGGTTCTTAAGAAAGGCGGCGTCATCATGGGCAGTTCTGCTGGGGCATCGATTCAGGCAGAGTATCTGGTGCGAGGTAATCCACTTGGTAACCAGGATATGATGGCTGAGGGTTATGAAAAGGGTCTTGGATTTTTGGAAGGAGTTGCTGTTGACCAGCACTTTGCCGAGAGGAACCGTTTCAAGGACTTGGCTTCAGTAGTGGACCGTTTTCCACAGGTACTTGGCATTGGGATAGACGAGGGAACAGCTCTCATAGTGAAGGGTCCGGTCGGCTTGATTCAAGGCAAAGGGCAGGTCCATTTCTATGATAGAAGAAAAGAAACGAATGGAGAGGATAAGGATTACGAGTCCGTTGGCAGTGGAGGAAGGTATCAATTGGTCCAGAGAAAAGTATTAAATCCTGAAAAAGTAGAGGAGAAGAAGGATTAAGAATACGGAAATTGCTTGCAAATACTGCTCTTTTCAGCTTTCATCTGCTCCTCCGCACCAAAAAAGGGTAGGTACCGAAGCGGTCAAACGGGGCAGACTGTAAATCTGCTGGCTATGCCTTCAGAGGTTCGAATCCTCTCCTGCCCACTTTTTTAATTGTTCATTTTTTGGTTCCGATAAATCGATCGGGTTGAATTTTTCTTCTACCAGCGGTTCAATAAATGAGTTCTTAGCTTTTATTTTTTGGAAATTTCGATCCTTGAAATAATAAATATTATTTTAGATCCGATCTCAAATGCCAAGCGTTCAATTCATCAGTGTCACCAATATGAAGACGCTTTTCTATTCACAAAAACATTAACAAAAAATAAAACATGAAAATAATTAAGTACTTAACAAGCGCACTGTTCTTCGCATCAATTGCGATCGGAACAGCTTCAGCTGAAGATAACAAGAAAGACATTGTAGACACCGCAGTCAGCAACGGAAATTTCAAAACCTTAGCCGCAGCATTGACGGCAGCAGGGCTCATTGATGCACTTAAAGGGGATGGTCCTTTTACAGTCTTTGCACCCAATGATGAAGCCTTTGCCAAGTTACCAAAAGAAACCTTAGCATCTCTTCTGAAGCCGGAAAATAAAGCCAAGTTGGTAGACATTCTTACCTACCATGTCGTTTCGGGAGAAGTTCCAGCTAAAGTTGCGGTGACTCTTAAGAAAGCGACGGCTCTTAACAAAAAAACTATTAACGTAAAGAAAAAGAAGGCTGGTCTATATCTTAACAAATCAAAGGTAATAGCAACCGATATTAAAGCCAGTAACGGGATTATTCACGTCATCGACAACGTGCTACTTCCACCATCAAAGAAGCAGGCCTCAAGTACCAAAGCCAGCAGTGAATTGATCGCAGTAGCAATTGACAAAGCGGTCCCTCTTTTTAATCACGGTCAGCACCAGGCGTGTGCTGCCATTTATGAAGTCACTGCGAAAGCTTTAATGTCCATGCCTGAGGGTTCTGTGACTGAAAAAGACAGAGTCATGTTACAGAGAACAATGAAAATGGTCAGCCACTCCAAGTGCATGACTACAAATGCTTGGACCTTTCGCAAAGCTTTTGATGCGATGCTAGTTGCCAGACGGTAGTTCAAATACATACCCACAAATTAAGCCCGCAGAAGTACTTGGAGGTTCTTCTGCGGGTTTTTTTATTTACCCGTATTATTCGCGGATCTAGAAAATATAACTTTTTCTCTGGGTTTCAGGGGCTAATAATTGAATTCTTATGGAGATAATGAATTTGGAGCCAACAATGAAACATTTCTTTTTACCTCTAATTTCGTTTTTTTTGATGACTCTGAACGGATCACTCTGTGCGGAGGAAATTTCCAAGAACATTCCGTCGGAGACTCTAGAACAGAAGCCTTTTTTCCAAGTCTGGGATGAGGAAGTTCCGATAGGGCAGGTCATTGTTGCGATGGATGGGTCAGTTCTTGTTTTCAAAGGGTACAACTCCGGCACTGATCAGGCTAAATATATTAGCGTAAAGCGTAGCCAAGATGGAGGCAAAACCTGGACCAAGGAATCGAAGGTCGGGGACATGATCGAAGTTGATGGAGATATGAGCGATGATGGCAGGTACCCCAATAATAACTGGACGGGCCTTGGAAATGTGATGGTTGATGAAGTGAACGGTGACATTATGGTTTTCATGACGACTTTAAAGACGGCTCAAAAACTCTTCCGCAGCAAAGATAATGGTAAGACATGGAAGATGGAAGATACCACTATCAAGCCGGGAAAGGATGGTTGGATCCCTGCCACTAACGGTGCCTGTGACCCGGGAGTAACTATTAAGAATGGCCCGAAGAAGGGACGACTCCTGATGCCTGCGAGGGTATTCGTGGAATATCTAAACAAAGGTAAGAATAGGAAATTCTTTAAGGATCTCTATGCTATGGCTCTCTATAGTGATGACCGTGGAAAGAGCTGGAATTCTTCAGAATCTTTTCCTCTGAAGGGGACAGGTGAGTCTGGTCTCGTTGAGTTAAAGGACGGTACCATCTATCATAACTCGAGAACACATATGCGACCTGGTAATCGACGCATTGCTTATAGTCATGATGCCGGAGAAACTTGGGTAGACGAACATGAGGATGATGAACTCTTTGATGGTCCACCTGACGTCTATGGGTGTAAGGCGGGGCTCCTTCGATTACCTTATGAGGGTCGCGATATTCTGTTGTTCAGCTCTCCCGGGAACCGATCCACAAGAACTGATATCACGGTTTGGGTGAGTTTCGACGGGGGTAAGACTTGGCCCGTTAACCGTTTAATCCAAAAAGGGCCTGGTAATTACACATGGATGGCTACGGGACGAAAAGGAACCTCCAGCGAAGGGATGATCTACTTGCTGGCAGGTAAGGATTGGATGGCTCGGTTTAACCTGACTTGGCTCTTAGAAAAGGACGTTTAGGATAAGTCGTCGTTAATTCTATTCTTTACGGATCCTGAAAAATTTAAGTTTTTCTCCTATGTTTAGGATTGGTTTGTGAAGAGTCTTAGAGCCATCGGCCACAATCTTTTCTACAGTGGTCCATTTGCTGAGATCATCAGAAACTTCAATGTGATAAGTGTTATCTTTAACGCTATTGAATTCGAATCGTAAAGGATCTTCCAGGACGATAAGACTAAGCGAAGGCTCCACTCTAGTTGCTATTGAACCTGGAGAAGCTGAACCTGAGTACCAAGAGCCAGCATTCCCATTATTTTCAGGTTGGGTATTTTCTGGATTCTCAAGGTTCAAACTGAAGCCGTTCCCGTCAGGACCTTCGGGCCAGGGATCCGCATCATCAAAGGTAAATTCAATGATCGGAATTCCGGCACCGTAGGAGAGTTTTAAATTTTCTCCTCCATTATCGAGCCGGTTCCCTTCTTCCCATTCTCCAGCGATTGGAAGCCCAGCGCCGAAGCGGGACTCGAAAGCTGCACGATTTTTTACTACGAGCAGATAGTCTTTACTTCTGATAATGGTTCCGGGTGCAAAGTCAAAGTTCACCCCTTTGGTGAGTCGTAAGTTTGTGAGATCGAGGTCCGATCCGCTGACATTCTGCAATTCAATATATTCGAAGTCAGACGTGCTCCATCCCTGTTCCTGCTCGGTTAGATTTGCCTCGTTAGGGTGATAGTGGATTTCTGTGATCCTTAACGAATCGACATAGGCACTAGTTTCTGGGCTCGTGACCTCGAACTGAACAGGGTCTGACCAGTGACTCCACCGGCCCTGAGTGTCCTTGTGCCGTACCCGTGCACGGTAAGTACGACCGACCCTGGCAGATGTTGGTAAGAACTGATAATTTGATTCGAATGTTGTCAGTTCTCCAGAAAGGGTAGGGTTTTGAATTTCATAGATGTAAGGATCTTTTTCCACATAACCATTTACGGTGGGATTATAGACTTCAGCTAACCGCCATTCCATTGCAGAGAATGCGGAGTTCGATTGGCTCCGGTAATTATTGGTGGAGAAGCGAAGATCACTTGCTTCAAAGTTCCCGTCACCAGTGAACCGGATCGTGGGCTTCTGTGGAATCGAATTTCTGTCCGAGAGAAGGCTAGACTTCATCCAGTTCCCTCGTGACACAATGTATCTTTTTACTACTTGAATCATTCCGGCAAAGTCACGTGTCGAGGCAATGTCATAGTAACGGTCCTTGTGATTTAATCGTGGATGATTGTCCCATAACCGGCGATCCGCATCGACTAGGGTCGGGCCCTCAGGCGACCAAACGTCATGGACCATTTCATCAATGAGTTTGTAGCCCTCGTCCTCGTTATAGATTAGGTCCATGATTTCACGGACACGGTTCCTATAATCTGTTCTGAAAGCTGAGTTATTGGCGACCTTGTTTTTAAAATCATGGTTGCCATTACCGTACATGTTGTTGGCCCATGTCAGGTCCAGGTCCCAGGGGTGTACTTGAAACTTTCCGGTTTCAGGATTGTGGTAATAGAAATAATTCTTACCGTAGGCGATGTCGTAATGATGGATTCCTTCAACGATCGTTCGGTAACTGAGGTATTTTTCAACGTCCAGATTCTCCCGCCACCAGTCTGCACTGGGGTTCTTGTTGCGGTAACCGCTGATGAATGATGACACATCGGACCTGTTAGTGACCTGTGTCGAGCCCTGATTATTGGATGCTCCATTGTGTCCTTCAATCTTGTACAGGTTCCCGTCCGGCATGTCATGCTCGTCCAAGAACTGCCCGTCCATCTGTTCGATGGCTAGAAATAGACCATAATAATCAGTGCTGTACTGGTTCGCTCCTGAGGCGCTGGCGTTGTCTATTACATAGAATTGCAAGTAATGGGTCTTGCATGACTCGACCTCGCAAAGCTCGAACAACTTGAATCCAACACTCTCGAATAGGCCCTGCTCACCTCTATTTCCAAAGTTCACCTGTTGGACGATTGATGAGAAGTTTAACTTGTCCCACTTCGTCTTGTATTTTTTACCTGCCCGGTCACGGGCTTGGAATCGTCTTCCTCGGTTAAAATCAAACTTCCAAAAATTCTTCCCGAACTGGAACCGGTGAACTCCGCCCCTGGGCCGGTACCTGATATGGTCATAAACTTTGCCATCGTATACGAGTGTTCCTTTCCATTGGTATTCTGATCCTCCGTATCCTCCGAACTGGGAAGAGGTTACTGATGATTCTTTAGTCAGTAAAAAATAAGTGGGGATGCTTGACATGAGGGAGCCGGGAAAAGTAGTTTTTGAGCCGTTCGAGCGGGCCGAACCACTCCAGTCCGGTGTGCCGTCATAAACGAAATAGGCAAAGTTGTAACCCATGTCATTTTCATAGGGTCCTCTGATAGAGACTCCGCTCACGTCAGTGGCAAGGATTCTGTAACGGATCAGGTGCCGGTTCTTTTGGGCGTTTGTTGGTATAATGACTGAAAAAGTATCGTCTGCTGCGGTAGCATCTCCTCGGGTCCCGTCGTCGACCATTTCCAGAACAACCCAATCGCTATTATATCGTTGATCATCATATTCGATGTAATCGCCCGGTTTCACAATCTGGTATTCCAACATGACTTGAGCTACTCCTTCAGGGTCAGTGGCCTTGACGCTGACCTGAACTTCTTCACCTGATTTTATAGTTTTATCTTTTTCCTGCTCCCGTCCTACGGGACTGTGTTTGACCTGCCTTAATTGAGGAGGAGATTTTAATGAATAGGATCTGTTCCTTGAGCCGGGCGTGGGAGCGGCATTTGAAACCGTCCCTCCGACCTCACCGATCAGCTCAAGATCGAAGCTCATGTCACTGCTACCGGTACTCCTCTGGTGAACTTCTACACCGATCATGTTGGTTCCATTCGTGAACAAGCTCGGAGAAACACTATACTCATAGAAGGTCCTCTCAGAGGAGCCTCCCTGACTTCTGCTGGCAAGAGTCTCAGCATCAATTTTTCCTTCAGGCATGGAGTCCCTGAATGCTTCTACGCCGTTCACGTAAATGACGGCCCCGTCATCACGTAATAATCGGAACAGCATGCTGGAGAATCCCTCGACCTGGGAAACTTCGATGCTGGTGCGGAAATAAGTCGTCACAGCACGTGGAGAAGTACTAAAGTCTCCATCCCCGTCCCCGACTAGGGTCGCCTCGTCACCCTCATTGTAACCGAGCTGGGACGGTCCACTCTTCCAATTATCAGTGTTGGAGGAGTCCGTGGCCCACTCAGATTCGGTAAGATCACTGTCGTTGTCTAAGTATTCCCAGACATCGCCCGAGCTGATGAATTTTTTCGGCCCACCAGCAACAGTCGCTGTGGTTACAGGAAAACCTGAAGCTCTCCAGTTCCCTCCAAGATCATTGTCCAGTTTCGGATTGATGAATTCGATCGATGGACTGGCCAAAGAAGCCCCCCTCTCATCCCCAACCATGGGCCAGGGGAATCCAAGCGAATAATTAACTTCGTCTACTTTATTTCCGTTCGGATCACGCAGTATAATTTTTTCACCGGAATTTTTTAAGGTGGTCCCGTTCTCGAACGGCCCAAGAGCATCACTGATCTTGAACTGGGATTCAATGGTCTGAGGATCTTCTGCGATGATGAGATAATTCCCAGCTCCTAACGTGACTCCTTCTTGAAAGTTAAAATCAATGCCCTCGGAAAAATACCAATTAGACAAATCAATGGTTTCTTCGCCTACATTATAGAGCTCGATGAATTCGGCCCGGACAGTCTTATCATTTTCGTCGTAATGGATTTCATTAATCACGATTGTCTGGGCAATGCAAAAGAACGGACTAAGGGTCATTAGTCCGGTCAATGAAGACTTTAAAATGCGGGGAATTGACATTTTTTAATTTAAGTAGTTGAGAGTTTTCTAGGGAGGGGACTTCTCAAGGAGATCCTATACACACCATAATCCTTTTTTCAGTTTGTGGGGAGGGTTAATTTTCTTAGAAGCAAAGATCATAAAATTGGGTTATAAATGGCCATTAGGAATGTAGGATTTTAAAGAGATAGAATATTTAAGTCTCAGTTAAATAATTATTCGCCTAATTTCAGGTTATTCTTTTTCTCGGGTCTTTCTATGATGACTGTCGAAACCACGGCACGGTGATCTGATGGCCATGGGCTCAAGACGATGTCGGCATTTTTATTATTTTCACCGACCACTTCGCTTTTGATTATTTTTGCACCCGCGCAAAAAACGAAATCGATTCGGTCATGAAAGTCCTTGGGATCATTCGGCTTGGTCGTATTTGTCCAGGTGTAACCACGATTCATAACTTCATTAGGATGCGCTTTCCTAAACGTATCAATGAGTCCGGCCTCGACTACTTTAGAAGTGGCCGGGTACTGAACAGGTAAAGGTACTATTTTTTGTTCTGCTGCGGCCATTGTCCAGTCTTGGAATGAGGGTTCATTAAAGTCCCCAGTAACGAATACTGGGGATCCTGTTCTGATTGCGGGAATGATTTCACTGAGCATCCTGTCGACCTGATCGCCTCTTGCCTTTGTGGCCCAGTGGATGGCTTCTTCGGCCGTCTTTATGAATGGCGCATTTCCGTATGGGATTTTCTTTAATTGGTAAGGTTGATAAGGAGAAGGCCTAAAATGGGAATTAAATAAATAAACTTGTGTTTCTTTATCAATCTCAATCGCGGCACCCCAACGGCTTTGGGTCTTTTCTTTGATCGGGTAACGGCTCAGGATTGAGGTATTTCCTCCTTGAGCGAAATGATACCAGCCGAGAGATTCTGCAATAATTTTACTGCTGTCCGATGATCCATGCATCGTTTCCTGCATTCCGACGATGTCAGCCCTAGCCTTGATAATTGCTTCTGTGGTTTGTTTCAGGGGTTGTTTCCCTGCCGCTCCGCCTATCCATATATTAAACGTCATGACCCTGATCGTGATTTGTTCGGCCATCAATGAACAAGGACCCCAGAAAAGAAAAACAATAGCTGCTATGGATAATGGTAATTTAGACACTCGGGCTGAAATATTAGTATTATTTCGATGACTTGGTATTTGCGTTAATACCCACTAATCACTATTATAAGTTCTTTGCAAACAATCGGTTCCGTTTAACGGGCAAAAAGGATGGGAAAACCTCAAAAATATATCTCAGCTTTAGGTCTTCTGTGTGCTGCTTGCTTCTGCATTTCGTGTGGGTCAAAGGAAAGTCTGAACAGACCAGAGGAAGTTCTAGACACCTCTTCCCCATCGAGTCAGCAGGTGAGCCTTCAGCCAGGAGAGCTGAAAGAACTTTATTTGCACGAGGATCCGTCAAAGCGTCTTGATAACAGTTCTGCTCTTTTTAAGCCAATAGCTGCAGAAGACTCCGGTATTGCTTTTGTTAACTTGGTCGATGATCAGCATCCACTTAGCCGTCTCTATATTCTTGGTTACGCGTGTGGGGGAATTTCTATTGGAGACATTGATGGAGATGGTTGGGATGATATTTATTGTACCGGGGGTCCGAGAGACAGTGTTCTTTATAAGCAGGTAGGTAAGCTTAAATTTGAGGATATTACATCGGAGTCCGGCGTATCTGCTAAAGGACATTGGAGTGTTTCTTCGCAATTTGTTGATGTTGATAATGATGGTGACCTTGATATTTATGTTTGTAATTACGGTACGCCGAACCTGCTTTACATTAATGATGGTAAAGGTGTGTTCACTGAGTCCGCTAAGGATTCCGGGATTGATGTTAAGGACGCGAGCCTCTCTGCCCACTTTGCAGACTATGACAATGATGGTGACTTAGACTATTATCTCATAACGAATCGGCTCATTCGTGCTGGAGGCCTACCGACTGCGACGGAAGCGACACACGTTAAAGCAGATGGGAAGCCAGTACTTCGGCCTGAGTTCAAACCCTTTTATCAAATGTATGAGAAGGCAGGTGGTAAGTATACAATCAGGACCATTGGACGCCCTGACCGATTGTTCGAGAATGACGGTAAGGGTAAGTTCCGTGATGTGACTAGAGAAGCCGGGATCGAAGATCAGGCCTATGGGTTATCGGCAACGTGGTTCGATTACGATGGTGACGGATTTATTGACATTTATGTAGCTAATGATTTCCAGGACCCTGATTATTTTTATCGCAATAATGGTGACGGATCATTCACTAACGTTATAAAATCAGCAGTTCCCCACACGACATGGTTTTCAATGGGAAGCGATGTCGCTGACCTTAATAATGATGGGCTATTGGATTTATTCGTTTTGGATATGGCCGCGACATCGCATTACAAGTCAAAAATAGCTATGGGAGACATGACTGCGTTCAAGAACTTCATGGATACTTCTTCGCCGCGTCAGATGATGCGTAATGCGCTTTTCATTCATAGTGGGACTCCACGCTTTCTTGAAAGCGCATGGCTCAGTGGGCTTGCAGCTTCTGGTTGGTCATGGGCTGTGAAATTATCTGATTTTGATAATGATGGATTCACTGATGTTTTTATTTCCAATGGAATGAGTGCAAATATCCGTAACCCGGACAAGTACTTTAGAGTTGTAGTAGATGGTAAGGAGCACTTCAGACCATATTCCCAGTCCATGCTTCAGGGAAGGGAAGAATGGCAAATTTGGAAAGAAACAGGGCTTCAGAAAGATACGAATCAGGCCTTTCAAAATTTGGGTCATTTAAAGTTTAAGGACGTTTCTAAGGACTGGGGTCTTGACCATTTAGGTGCAAGCTACTCTGCGTCGACTGGGGACCTTGATCGGGATGGAGACCTTGACCTTGTAGTTGCGAGTCTTGATGAACCGGTCAAAATATTTCGCAATGATAGTGCCCGGAACAGGGTCACTATTTCTCTTCGTGGTAATGCATCTAATCGTTACGGGATCGGTGCTATTATCCGTGCGGATTCTGGTGCAGGTAAACAGACAAAGATCATGAATCCGATGACCGGATTTTCTTCATGCAATGGTCCTGTTATGCATTTTGGAATTGGGGATAAGGATAGAATCGATCGCCTTGAGGTGGAATGGCCCGGTGGAATCAAACAGTCTTTTAAAGATCTTTTGGCCGGATCTCATTATGTTGTCTCGCAGAGCAATGAAGACTCTGTTCCAAAAGAACCGATCAAGGGAACTGGCACCGAGCCAATGTTTGCCTCTGTTAAATCGATTAAGCCGGCATCTCATAAGGAGACGTTCTTTAATGATTTTGTATTGCAGCCATTATTGCCCAATAAGCTCTCTCATTTAGGCCCTGGAATAGCTGTGGGAGATACGGACGGAGACGGTGTTGATGAAATAGTACTCGGCTCAGCGCGTTCTGAACCTCTTGCCATCCACCATAACCATGAAGGCTTGATATCCTGGAAGGAAATTTCTGCAAGTTCAGCTCACAATAGTTCTGAGGACATGAGTCCTTTATTGTTTGATGCGGACCGTGACGGAGACGCGGACCTCTTCGTTGTGAGCGGGGGCGTGGAGTCTGAGGCCGAAGAGCTAAGAGATAGATTATATTTAAATGATGGTAAAGGGGCATTTGAGCATGCTCCTGAGGGAACATTACCTGACCTCATGGTCAGTGGATCGGTTGCATCTGCAGCTGACTTTGACCGTGACGGGGACTTGGACATTTTTGTTGGGGGACGATTGCGCCCCGGAAAATATCCTACTAGCCCAAAGAGTGCATTATTACTTAATGAAACTGTTAAGGGAGAGAAGGTACTATTTACTGATTGTACTAAGCAACTTTGCCCGGGAATTGAAAAATGTGGAATGGTGACCAGTGCACTTTGGTCGGATGCGAATGGTGACGGATGGATGGATTTGTTATTGAGCACTGAGTGGGGACCGCTTCGAATATTTATAAACAATGAGGGTAAATTGAAAGAGACGACCCAGAGCTCAGGACTCCAAGAATATTCAGGTTGGTGGAATGGCCTTGCAGGGAGGGACCTTGACGGCGACGGAGACATTGATTATGTAGCTACTAATTTTGGACTCAATACCAAGTATCATCCATCGAAGGAGAAACCGTCCCAAATTTATTATGGCACCTTTGGTGAATCATCCACACCAAGGATCGTCGAAGCCAAAGTCGCTGAGGACTGTATTTTGCCTGTCCGAGGAAAGAGCTGCTCGCAGAACGCCATGCCTTTTGTGAAAGAAAAGTTCAACACTTATCATAAGTTTGCTTCAGCTACCCTGACAGATATTTATACTCAGACAGCGCTGCAGAAATCGGAGGCATTTGAGGTTAATTACCTTAAGAGTGCTGTTTTCATTAATGACGGTAAAGCTAATTTCAAGGCAGTGCCTTTGCCAGGACTGAGTCAGATTGCTCCAGGATTCGGTGTCATTGCTACTGAGGTTAATGGGGACGGGAAAGCTGACATTTATTTAGTACAGAATTTTTACCACCCTCAGAGAGAGACCGGAAGGATGGCAGGTGGGATGAGTGTTTTATTGCTTGGGGATGGTTCGGGCTCCTTCAATGAAGTCTGGCCTAACAGAAGTGGACTAACAGTTCCTGAAGATGCGAGGGGACTAGCATCATGTGATTTGAACGATGACGGGTGGGTTGACTTTGCGGTTGGTATCAATGACGGGAAAATGAAATTGTTTGAAAATAAGGTAAATTCTGATTCCGGACACAAGTCTTTCATTATCCAACTCTCTGACGGGCCCGGTAATCCTACCGGTGTTGGAGCAAGGGTCCGCGTTGAATTAACTGATGGATCTTCTCAAACTGATGAGGTCAGAGCCGGTGGCAGTTACCTGTCCCAGTCTTCACCTGGATTATTTTTTGGTTTGAGTGTTGGTAATAGAGTTAAGAATATTAAGGTTCGGTGGCCTGATGGAGAGGAGACCACTCATCAGTATCCTTCTGGGAAGCATAAGGTGATTATTACCCGGATCTCTCAATAGCGGCACTGATGTTGAAGAGATTCGTTTTCCAAAATTATAAGATTAGTGACTGGATTTTAGTACCAGGGCTGATGATTTGTGTTTTGTTTTCTTCGGTTTCTTGTAAGGAAAACCCTGAAGAAGAACTGGAAGATAATTACCGAATCGAGGAACGTGAATCTTTTAAGATAGAGAACACCGAAAGGGATGAAGAAGGTCACCAAAAGATGCTCAGTTTACTTGCAGGGGTCCGGGATTTAACTTCTACGAAGAATCAGTATCTGGGTGATGGTCGAGCAAGGAAGGCCCGAGAACTCCTTGCCAAGGCGACTCCCCAAACGCCGGTCAAGGAGAACTGGTTCCATCACCGCATACTTGGATGGGCAGAACTTAATCTGGGGAATGAGACCGAAGGAATTAAGCATTTGAAGATCGCCTATGATTTTTTACCCGAAGTGGAAGGTTCGATCGAAGAGAATAGGATCATGGAGAATATTTTTATGCTTGGAGTTGCCTGGATGAGACGAGGGGAGACAGAGAACTGTTGTGCTAGGTTCACGCCTGACAGTTGCATTCTGCCTATTCGCGGCGGAGGCATCCATTCGAAGGAGGAAGGTTCTCGGAACGCCATCAGATACTTTGATGAGGTTCTCAAAAAGGCTCCTGCAAAATCAGTCTGGCATTATAGAGCAAGGTGGTTATTAAATATTGCGTGGATGACACTCGGTCAGTATCCGGAATCTATTCCTGAAGAATATTTAATCCCTGAGGAATCTTTCCGCAGCAATCACGAGTTCCCGGTCCTGCATAATATTGCTGCTGATCTAGGCATTGACACGTTCAATTTATCAGGAGGAGTTGTGATCGATGATTTTAATAATGATAATTATCTGGACCTTTTCACGACTTCATGGGCATCCGATGCGTCTCCTAAGCTCTTTATTAGCCGTGAGGACGGTTCGTTCAGTGAGCCCAAGATTACGACTCGACTTGAGGGAATTTATGGCGGTCTTAACGTTGAACCGGCGGACTTTAATAATGATGGGAACCTCGATATTTTCGTGCTTCGAGGTGCCTGGCTTGCGGCTGCCGGCGGTTACCCTAATTCCTTACTCAGGAATAACGGGAACGGAACATTCACGGACGTGAGTTTTAATCTTGGGCTCGCTAATATTCATCGTCCGACCCAGACCGCGGGTTGGGCAGACTTTGATAATGATGGGGACCTTGATCTTTTTGTAGGCAATGAAACTACTCCTGGAAATACCGCTCCTTGCCAGTTGTTTCGAAACGATGGGGAATTGGGTTTTGTTGATGTTGCTTTGAGCGCCGGTGTCACAAATGACAGGTTCACTAAAGGTGTAAGCTGGGGAGATTATGACAATGATCGGTACCCAGATCTTTACGTTTCAAACTTTCGTTCCGAAAACAGGCTATACCACAATAATGGAGACGGGACCTTCACGGATCTGGCTTCAAAACTAAAGGTGACTGGGCCTTCTTCTAGTTTTCCTGCTTGGTTCTGGGACTATGACAATGATGGGAACTTGGACATTTTTGTTTCAAGCTATTCTGGGAACATTGAACAGGTTGCTGCTCACCGGCTAAAAGAGGAGGCTGATTTTGAGACTCTGTGCCTTTACCGTGGCGATGGTGAGGGGAATTTTATAAATGTTGCTGCTGATGCGGGGCTCCAGGACCCTATCCTCCCTATGGGATCGAACTTTGGTGATATTAATAATGATGGATACCTTGACTTTTATCTAGGAACCGGTGATCCGGGATTCGGTAGCCTCATGCCGAACCTGATGTATTTGAATGTTGGTGGTAGAAAATTTGTTGATGTGACCATGGCTTCCAGGCTGGGTCATCTGCAGAAGGGGCACGCGGTGTCTTTTGCTGATCTTGATAATGATGGAGACCTTGACCTTTTCGAGCAACTCGGAGGTGCGTATCCGGGCGATGCTTTCAGTGACGCACTCTTTGAGAATCCTGGATTCAAGAATCATTCAATTACTGTTAAACTTATCGGTAAGAAAACGAACCGGTCAGCCATTGGTGCAAGGATCAGGGCTGACTTCAATGAGGATGGGAAGATGCGTTCAGTTTATAGGCACGTTTGTTCTGGTGGTAGTTTCGGTGCGAATCCCCTTCGACAGATCATAGGAACGGGCAGTGCAGGAAAGGTACAAAGCCTTGAAATCTTCTGGCCACTGACGGGTAACACTCAAAAATTCGCAGAAATTGAATGTGACCAGACCATTGAAATTGTTGAAGATTCAAATACATACAAGTCCTTGAATTTAGTCTCGAGACCCTTTCTGAAAGAAAATTCCAGATAAGATTTTCAAAGAGATTTACTTTACTTTTGTTGTAAGGAGAGGTTTTTTGTACTCCCCCCTTCCCTCAAATAATATCTCCTAAAAATAACCTTATTCCATTATCATGAGACAATTTCCTCTTTTGATTTCTTTTGCCTTTATATTGTCATCCTCAGTCATTGCTGATGTACTAAAAATTTCGGATGGTTCTCGGCTCTCCGGAAAGATCATCAAGGTTGAGGATGGCACAGTTATTCTTAAGACAACATACGCAGGAACGATCAAGGTAAAGCAGAGTGAGGTCCTTTCATTTGAGACAGAGGATCCGGTCTTAGCAAATCTTAAGGGAGGAAAGACAGTCACAGGATCTGTGAAGTCTAAAGGTGATAAGGTGAGAATAGGAGAGGAGAAGTCAAACTCACTCGTGAGTTTGACTCAGATCCTCAGTCTCAAACCGGATCCGGGCAAGGATCCTAAAAAGGATTGGATCTTCTCGGCAGGATTTGATCTGCTTGGGAAGCAGGGAAATATCGAGGAAATGAGTCTCGGAGCTAACGCTTTGGTCGCAAGGAAAGGTCCCAAGGACGAACTGAAATTTATTGCTGAATATGAGGACAGGGAAAAGAACACTGAGAAGACTGCGGATCGTATAGCTGGTGGAGCTTCTTACGAATACTTTTTCAAGGATTCGCTTGGTTGGTACCTGAGGTCCGAGCTTGAAAGTGATGACATTACTTCCGTGAATTTACGTTCGACTACTGGTGCAGGTGCTTCTTACAGGTTACTTAACAGGGACAAGCAAACTTTGGTCGTTAGGTCAGGTCTTGGATACCGGTTCACTGACTATCAAACGATCAAGGATGATGAGTCATCCTTGACCTTGGATTTGGGCCTGACCCATAATTACAAATTTAACGACATAGTATCGATCGCTAATCAGTTGAGCTACGTTCCCGGGATCGGTGGTTCAGGTAATAACCGATTCGTTCATGATAGTACGCTCGTTTTTCCGATCGGAAATGGTGATCATTGGAGTTTGAAACTTGGCATTAAAAATGAATATGAGACCGAGCCTGCAGTTTCTGAGAAGTTGGATACGACTTATTACTCGAAGATGAGCTTTTCCTGGAAATGATTATTTGGACTTTTAATCGAAGCTAATTTCAGGTTTTTTACGGACCGAAATTTCTGTCCTGAGAAAGTTTGAGTCCTTGAATCCGAACGATTTGGCCAAAAAGATTTCAGGGATTCTTTGCGAGGTCGTTTTGTACAGCTCGACACTGTCATTGTAACCTTGACGCATTAAGGCCACTTCATTCTCAACGAGTCGGAGTTCCTCCATCAGTTTACCGAGCATTTCATGTCCTTTGAGTTCTGGATACTTCTCTGCCAAGGCAAACATTCGTTCTGTCAATTGATTCTCGGTGTGCATGATTGCGTCAATTTCCTCCGTCGAGAACTTTTTTTTCTGACTGATCGATGTTCTTAATTCGCTGATATTCCTGTGAACTTCCTTCTCGTGTTCGAGGTATGATTTTGCTGCGGACTCGATATTAGGGATTAACTCTGAGCGTTTTTGTAGGGAGACTTCGATATTAGAATGGGCTCTCTTGACCCTGTTCCTTAAGAATACCAGATCATTGAACATGAGAATGAAAGTGCTGGCAATGAGGAAGGCCGGAGCGGTCATGGATGATAAGATAAAATCGCTCGGAGAATAGGAACCGGTCCCGGAAAAATAGAGGAGGACCAGTGTCACTATTCCGATGAACCCGCAACTGATTCGGAACAGGCCGGCTCGACTTATCTTAAGCATGGTCTCGTTCTCGGTCCTGTCTGAAATAAGGAAAGGAAAATCATCATCGTCACCATCTGCTATCTGCAGGCTCTCTCCTGCGATTGGTTCGATCACGGCCGAGCCGAGGAGGTAGATTTCCTGATTTTCGGCAATGTGCCATTCATAATAAGTTCGGCGCCCTGAAATCTTTGTTTTTTTCCACTCACAAATGAATTCAGCACCGAATGGAACGACTCTCGTGTATCCTTCCTCATCCTTGCAGAGGAAAGGAACCATCTCTGTACGATCCTCAATGGTGACCGTTTCCTTATTCTTACCTGAGCCTCGTTCCTCGGTGATCTTGTACCGGTAATAGAGGCACTTTTTTTTGGTCAGTGGAGCAATGACCCGGTGCTTCTTACCTTTATAAAGGACAGTAGTTCCCTTAATTTCTGAAGGACCGAAGGCCAGTCCCGTCGAAAGTGAAGTGGGAACATTTTCAATGTATCTCTTGGTTTTGATTCTTCTGAAGCCGAGTAATGTGCCGAATATTCCCCCAGCCAAGGCAAGTAATCCACCGACCCATGACAACCATTTTGGCATGGGGCTCTTGATTATTTCTGAGTCATTCGGGCGTTCTTCTTCGGGTCCGAAGATGGATTCTCGTTCATATATTTTCCAGAACTTTGAGAGATGCTTTTCCGGGAACCGTTTGAGGATGGCGTTGTTCCTTTCAATGGCCGCCGCGTAGTCATTCCTGATTCCAATGGCACGGGCTTTGGGTCTCTCATCCTTGATAGTCTCTGTTAATTGAGGGACCGATTCCCATTCGAAAGGTTTTCCAAGTATTTTAAGAATTGCCAATTTGGCATTGGCTTCATGGCGTTTGAGTCGTTCATCACCGTCCTTAATGTCAGCGGCCATCATGTTGATTCCCATCACAGTGAGGATCAGTACATTTAGGGCTGAGAGTATAGACAGAAATACGAGGATCCGGTGAATTTTGATCATGAAACATAAGAAAAGGACCCCCAAAGAAAGGCATACTAGGCTTGCGAAAGTGAGCAGGACCCCAATGCCTCCTTGCTTGGTCCGGGACGATACGGCGTTACCATCACTGAGGATCGGAGAATAGGATCCTTTTTCGGAAAAGTTGAGCTCGTAATCACCTCTCCTGCTCACGGCCATTGCAAAGACGAAAATTTTCTCTCCAATGTCTATTCTTCTTTCCGTCCAACGATAATTCCCTCTGCGTCGACGATAGTCTGTTCCTAGGCTGGGGCTTTTTCTTGCTTCTTTTATTAGTGAATCGAGTGAGACGAGCACGTCTCCTGTGCTGTCTTTGATTCTGAAGAATCCTACGTGTCGAGTTCCTGACTCTA
>Ga0115002_10000845_pt1 | contig 43297 bp, 36 predicted proteins | sample ArcticOcean_MG_C_8_FD_89576 | JGI IMG/M metagenome (GOLD analysis project Ga0115002, IMG submission 89576) | Marine microbial communities from western Arctic Ocean - ArcticOcean_MG_CB11_86 | ecosystem: Environmental > Aquatic > Marine > Oceanic | place: Arctic Ocean: Canada Basin | collected... | reverse complement strand
GCCCGTGTTACATCCTCCATTCTCACCGTTGGTGTTTTCATGGTGTTTAATTTACTCCTTTGTTAATTAATTCGAGTTACTATCCCTCGTGGAACAATGTTGACAAGCTTTCGTTATAGGGAAAACGGGCTATACCCCGCTCCGTGATAATAGCGGAAACAAGGTTCGCCGGTGTGACATCAAAAGCCGGATTATACACTTTAATTTCATCCAGAGCAGTTCGTTTGCCCATACCCCTATTAATTTCATCAGGGGCTCTTTCTTCAATCGGGATATCCTCGCCTATTTTCATCGATAGATCAATGGTTGAAAAAGGGGCAGCTACATACATCGGTATGCCATGTGCTTTCGCGAGAACGGCGACGCCATAGGTTCCGATTTTATTGGCGACATCTCCATTGGCGGCTATTCGATCTGCGCCCACAACAACACAGTCGATTCGGCCCTCTTTCATGACTTGTGCCGCCATGTTATCACAAATCAACGTAACATCAATGCCTTCTTGGAACAGTTCCCATGTCGTTAACCTGGCTCCCTGTAGAATAGGTCGTGTTTCGTCTGCGAAAACATCGATATTTTTACCATCTTTGTGTGCCTGATATATGACAGCGAGGGCCGTGCCAGCCCCAGCGGTTGCCAGTGCGCCTGCATTGCAATGCGTCAATACCGTTTCACCAGATTTAAGGAGCGTGGCACCATGGACCCCTATTTGATGGCACGTGGCTTCATCTTCATTTTTAATCAATAACGCTTCCTGATGTAAAATATGTTTTATGTCACGTATTGAAGCGTCTTTATGCACTTCTGCCGTCTTCGCCATTCTATCAAGCGCCCAGAACAGATTTACAGCCGTTGGTCGAGTAGCAGCAAGCGTTTCAATGATTTCATAAAGTTCAACACTAAAAGTTTCATAGTCGTCTGTGACCAGATTTTTTACGCCAAGGACGACACCAAACGCAGCAGAAACACCAATCGCTGGTGCCCCTCGAACCTGTAAATCCTTGATCGCCGTTGCTACTTCACGATAATCGTCATAGGATTTATACTCGACCTCATTTGGTAACCGGGTTTGGTCAAGCAAGGTAAGTGTTTGTGTTTGGCTATTCCACTGTATCGTTTTAAAATTCATAATTTGTAAACTATAGCATAATATTACAGAGTAATCATTTCGATAAATCGATCGTATCGATGATCAATTTCATGTGGGGTTAAGGTTTCTAATCGGCGTACACTGAAATCTTCCACATTAAATGAAGCCATGACCGAACCATGTACCATGGCATTTTTCAGGCCAATATCGCTGGTATCCTTAGATTTTGCTAAATAACCTACAAAGCCACCTGCGAAAGAATCACCTGCTCCCGTTGGGTCCATGACGGATAGGACTGGAAACGCGGGTACTGAAAAATAGGTGTCGTTTGTTATTAAAGTGGCACCGTGTTCCCCTCTTTTAATCACTACCGCTCTAGGGCCAAGGCCTAAGATTTGATTGGCCGCACGGGCTAAATTATGATCTTCAACAAGATCGCGTGCTTCACTATCATTTATAATCAGAACATCCACCTGCGTCATGGTTTCGAGGAGGGCGTCTCGTTTCCCGGAAATCCAGAAGTCCATGGTATCACATATAACTAAATCAGGGTGGACCGTCTGTTTCAGTACACTGGCCTGTAATTCTGGATCTATATTAGCAAGGAAAACGAATGGTTGCTCGCGATGCCGGTCTGCCAGATTAGGATGAAAATCTGCCAAAACATTCAACTGGGTATCTAAGGTTTCTCGATCATTCATATTGAGTTGATATTCGCCTGCCCATCGAAAGGTTCTCCCATCTGCCACTTCAAGACCGGAAAGATCCACATGACGTTCGCTTAAGAATTGCAGGGATTCACGAGGAAAATCCGTGCCAACGACAGCTACAATATCAACAGGTGTAAAAAAACTGGCAGCTGCAGCGAAATATGTGGCTGAGCCTCCAATAGCTTCCTCAGCTTCTCCATAAGGCGTTTTAACAGAATCAAAAGCTACAGATCCAACAACAAGAACACTCAATCTCAAATCTCCTTATCGACATTTAATAATTTTCTATCTCAAACCGACTCATTCCAGGGTTTCAACCACCTTGCTCACAGATGTGGATATGACTTTTTGTAGAGTCTCCCCTGTTTCAGAATCAACATATACCTGAGTTACCGGGGCATCGCCCCATAATCTTTCGAGGCCATAGAATTCACGTGTTTCTTCCTGGAAAACATGAACCACGACATCTACATAATCCAGTAATACCCAACGCCACCCCTGTTTACCTTCGGTATGCCAAACCTGAGTATCCATAGTTTCGAGTTGATCATTAACCTCATCTACAACAGCCTTTATGTGAGGCACAGAATTGGCAGACCCTATGACAAAATAGTCGACAATTGATGTGATATTTCGAAGATCAAATATACGCACATCCAAAGCGCCTATTTCGAGCATGGAATTGGCGGCTTGTTCTGCCAATTCTTTTGAGGCTAAAGGCAAAATATATTATTCCTCATAGAAACGCAATTCTCGAAAATCCTTACCAATAATTGCAGTAATATCAACCAACCTGTTTTCATTTTTCTGAAGTATCACATGCGGGGTTCCAAGCGCTCGTGCTACTGCTTTCGCTGATTCTGAGACATTTCTCTCACCCCGACGATCCAAAATGATTGTTTCGGGGAATGTAAAATGCTCAGCATTGTCAATATTTACGACATCAAACCCTTTTATTCTCAAATATTTCATGACTTGTTGACTTATTCCGACTTCACCACAACCGTTCAAAACTTCAACCTGAACATGTGCATAAGAACTATCTGGAGACAGGTGGACCGATTTTAAAGGGAGTGAACGAGATATGGTCGGTTCAAATACAGAATATAATACATAAGCATTCAAACCAATAAGAAGAACGATAATTCCCTCAAGAATCCATAACCGGATTTTTTGGCGTTTTGTGTTTCTTAGCGCCCCATTCAATTGAGTTACAGGACGTGTGCGCATTCGCTTTGGCATCGCCAAGCCTGATTATTTTGCAACGATATCATTTCCAAGGGGGCATCGGGATGAGAATACAAAAGGCGGGGAAACAACTGGAAGGGGATCAAACGGGTATAAACTAAGAAGCATCATTGGTCATACCATCGCCCTTTCTACCCCCAACTAATTGTACTCAACTATCTATCAGACCTAACAATTTAGAAACGTAAATCCCGGTATTCCGAGGGGGTGTGGGCCGAAGAGGAAGGCTCTGCCCATCTGGGATGCGACGTCTGATAAGAACTGCCGTAAGCGCTCGTGGACTGTGTACCGTAGCTTATATGAATAAACATATTATCCCTGGGACGATACGTAAAATCAAATCCAGGAATCACACGTGTCTGCCCATTCCCTCCAATGGATGGGTTGCCGGTGTGCATCAATACACTCTGGACGCCAAGATTAATACGAAACGACATATCAGGAGAAATCTGATAGGCCAGAGTGTTTGTATATAAACTCATGGCCGAACCGCCATTACGACTAGGTCCAAAGGCCATGGAATAGTTATGGGACATCGACATTTTGGCTGGGTCAAGAAGGCGCGAAAATCCCAAACTTGACTTTTTCAAAGATGCAAAATTTTCAACCGGTGTATTAGAAGGTTTGAGCCCCTGACCGGAAGATTCGATTGGCATCAGACTAAATACAAGGATCAAATATATATAAAAACGGCCCATATTCTTGCCTCTTATTAGGTATTTCCAAGTTAAACACCAGCTGGATCAAATCGTCCTTGGAAAAAATACTAGACCGCAGGAATATAAAGGTAAACGCATTGAATGTCAACTGTTTTTTAGACTATCCGGTGCAAGGCTCATGCCATTTTATGGGCGTCTATCCACGCTTCAGCAGCCATCAATTGGTCCCTTGTATTTATACCGATTGTTTCCTTTGGATCCTTTGCTGAAAATCCATCTACATTATGCCCTTGATCGCGTAATACCCCAACGGTATCTGTCAGGTAAAATTCTCCCTGTTTATTGTGGGGTGTTATCAATTTTAGTGCATCGAGTAACAGTGGCGTGCTAAAACAATATGTGCTGGTATTGATTTCTTTTATCAACCGCTCTTCATTGGTTGCATCCTTCTCTTCTACTATTCGAAGGATATCACCAACCTCAGACCGAATAATTCGTCCAAGACCTTTGACATCATCCATAAACGCAGTCAGAATCGACACCGCCGCCGCCTTATCATTATGATAGGAAAGCAATTTTTCTAAAGTAATGGGGCTAAGTAGGGGGGTATCTCCAGCAAGGATGAGAAGGTTACCAGTATGTCCTTCGAGCGAGGGACTCGCTTGCATAACAGCGTGTCCCGTCCCCAACTGCTCTTTTTGTTCAACAAATTTAACAGGATATGCATTGAGTGCATGACGTACTTTGTCAGCTTGATGACCTACAATAACAATAATTTCATCTGATTTTATAGCCAATGCTGTATCGGCAACAAATTGTATCATCGGTCGACTATGAAGCGGGTGAAGTACTTTTGCCAAATCTGATTGCATGCGAGTACCTTTTCCCGCAGCCAATATGATCGTGGTTAATCTTGTTTCGTTGTTATTCATATCATTGGCTCCCTGAGTAAACGCCTTGTTTGTAATTGGGAGAACGCTTTTATGCCACTTGAGATTAAAAAATCGAAGCGACGGTGGCAACAGATTTAAGACATGTGCGGTGGCGCCGATTTTTGATCAGGGTGGTGATGTTTTTTTATGAGATGACGAACGGATCCTAAATCATCTAATAAACCAGACATTGACCTAAAATAAACCGGGTGAATTAAATCTGGCCATATCTCTACAAGTGGTATGAGGACAAAGGCCCTCTCTGCAAATCTGGGATGGGGAACCGTCAAATCATCGCGGTCTATGACCAGATTGTCATAGAGAATCAAATCAAGATCGATGGGGCGAGGCCCATTACGCCAAGTCGCTTTTCGACCCAGTTTACACTCTAAATTTTGAAGGATTTCAAGTAATTTAAACGGGGGGACGATAGTTTGAAGTATCAGCACAGCGTTAATAAAATTTGGCTGATTCTTATAACCAATAGGTACAGTATCATACCAAGATGAAAGTTTTACAACCTGGTGTGAGGGCATCTCTTGCAATAAATCTATAGCCCGCCGACATATTTGAATTTTATTGCCAACGTTAGATCCTATACCAATTACTGCCGTGGGCATATATTACTACCTGTTAATTCTCGAAAAAAATGGTAATCAATTAGTTATCATCCGGCGAAGAGAATTATATAATTTCATGTCGCTCTCTTTGTAATTCCACCTCAATTCCCCCTAGTTGACCCGCAAACCTGATATCAGGTTTGCGAATACGAATGACAACACGCAACGCAGGATAAGTCTGGAACAATACCCGGGCTATTTGAAAAGCAAGGCTTTCGAGGATTTTATGGGACCTGCCAATAAGAATCCTATCTACCAGACGATATATACTCATATAGTCAATGGTGTCTCCAATATCGTCAGATTCCGATGCTGGAGAAAGGTCCATACACAAATCAACATCAGCTTCAAATATCTGCCCTATAATCCGTTCTTTAGGATATACCCCATGATAGCCATATGACCGGATATGGCTGACTCTGATCCAATCCTCTGGCATGTATACTTTCCTATCAGACCAAGCTTTTTTGTGGAAAGATCAATTTACGTAATCTGTACCGCGATAGCAAGCGTTCCACACGTTGAACTACCGTATGAAGATCCGTTTCCGGTTTATTCAGGGCCAGCCGAACATATCCCTCACCATATTCTCCCATATAGGAACCTGGAACAACAAAAATGCCGGCTTTTCTAAGTAGGATACTGAAACGAACGGATGAAAATCGGGGGGGGACAGGAGCCCATAGATAGACGCTCCCTTTAGGTTTTTTTATTTTCCAATCGAGAGTTTGTAAACCATCTACTAGTAAATCGCGACGCATTTGATATCGATTTACCACCGTTTTAAGATGGGCATTTACATTCTCAAATGCAACCACGGCAGCTTCCTGTAATGCTTGAAATAGTGGAGAGTTCAGATGATAGGTCAATTGGGATATCGCAGCCAGAACAGAGGGGTTACCAACCGCAACGCTCAGCTCCCATGTATCACCGCCCAGTAGTGAGGAAAGGGAGTATATTTCAATGCCCACTTCTTTACCGCCTGGACTCTGTAAGAGACTGGGGGCTTCATGGTCATCAAACATAAGAAAGTGATGGGTGGCATCGTGGCACACAATAATGTTATATTGACGTGCAAAATCGATGACTTCTCTAAAAAATGTTACGTCTGCGACGGCACCCGTTGGGTTATTTGGATAGCTTAAAAATAGCAACTTTGCCTGATTTGCCGTCACCGGGTCAACTTGTTTTAGGTTAGGTAAAAAGTCATTTCTTTCATGAAGTGGTAAGGTATGGACCCTACCCCCTGCCATTATGGTACTGGATCGATACGCCGGATAGGCCGGATCAGGGATAAGAACCGTTTCCCCAGGATTAACAAGGGCCATGGGTACGCAGGCCACGCCTGCCTTCGTATTTATTATCGGTAAGATCTGGCTCTCCGGATCTAAATCTACGTCAAACCGATTTGAAAACCAGGTGCTGAATGCTCGACAGAAATCAGGCGAGATATAATCCTCAGAAGGCCTATGATGACTATACCCTTCGATAGCGGTAACAATTCGATCAGTTATATCCTGCCGACCGTCAGATTCAATGGTACCGATTGTAAGATCAATAGGTTCGATACCACGCATGGCCAGGCGTTTTTTATACCGTGATAATTCTTGATGGCGAACGGGTGGGATCTGGTGTAATCGTTCTGCCCGCTCGGTTACCATTCGACGATTCATCGATAACGTCCGATTTTAAAATTGTGATTCAACCTATATCTGAATTAAATATAGGGCGTTTATTGACTGGATCGCAAGAAAAAAACGCCCCGATCAATTGACCGGGGCGTTTTTAAAGCGGAGATTACATCTCGTTAGTACATTCCGCCGCCATGAGGCATTGCAGGATCCGCATCATCCTCTGGCAATTCAGCCACCAATGCTTCTGTGGTTAACAACATACCTGCAATACTCGCCGAATTTTGCAAAGCAACGCGAGATACTTTAGCCGGTTCGATAACCCCGGTCGCAGTCAGATCACCATAAGTATTGTCTTCAAAATTGTAGCCATAGCTCCCCTCACCCTCACGAATCTTCTGGAGAATGATCGAGCCTTCCTGACCTGCATTATCTGCAAGTTGGCGAACGGGTGCTTCGAGAGCCCGTCGGATAATATTCACGCCTATGGCTTCGTCTCCTTCGACTGCAATACTGTCGAGAGAAGCAAGGGCGCGAATAAAAGAAACACCGCCACCAGGAACAACGCCTTCCTCAACGGCTGCCTTGGCATTGTTCAAAGCATCTTCAACGCGAGCTTTCTTTTCTTTCATCTCAGACTCAGTTGCCGCCCCGACGTTGATCACTGCAACGCCGCCCGCTAATTTTGCCAATCGTTCCTGCAATTTTTCACCATCGTAATCGGAGGTCGTCTCTTCGATTTGGGCACGGATCTGATTAATACGACCCTGAATGCCATCAGCGGTACCTGAGCCTTCGATGATGGTCGTATTATCTTTATCCATGGTCACACGTTTCGCAGTACCAAGATCACCCGCTGTCGCGTTCTCGAGTTTAAAACCGGCATCTTCTGAAATGACCGTAGCCCCTGTAAGAATTGAGATGTCTTCAAGCATTGCTTTTCTACGATCTCCAAAGCCAGGAGCTTTTACGGCAGCGACCTTCAACATACCTCGTAGTTTATTGACCACCAATAAGGCCAATGCTTCCCCTTCAATATCTTCAGCAATAATGAGAAGCTGAGATCCACTCTGGGCTACTTTTTCGAGGACTGGATAAATATCTTTCACTGCACTGATTTTCTTATCGTGAATAAGAATTTTAACATCTTCGAGAACGGCTTCCATGGATTCTGGATCAGTCACGAAATATGGTGACAGGTAACCACGATCAAACTGCATACCCTCAACCACATCTAGGTAAGTTTCCATACTCTTGGCCTCTTCGACCGTGATAACCCCGTCTTTACCAACCTTTTCCATCGCATCTGCGATCAGGGCACCGATGGTAGCGTCTCCATGAGCAGAAATCGTAGCGGTCTCTGCAATTTCTTTACGACCCGATATTGGTGTGGCCATGTCAGCAATTGCAGCGACAATAGCATGTACAGCCTTGTCAATACCGCGTTTCAGGTCCATTGGATTTGCACCTGAGGTCACATTCTTAAGACCTTCTGTAAAGATAGCCTGGGCAAGCACCGTCGCCGTTGTTGTCCCGTCCCCTGCGACATCGCTGGTTTTCGACGCAGCCTCTTTAATCATCTGAGCACCCATATTTTCAAAAGCGTTCTGTAATTCGATCTCTTTGGCAACGGAAACACCATCTAAAGTAAATGTGGGCGCACCGAATTTTTTATCCAAGACCACACACCGACCTTTAGGGCCCATCGTCACACGAACTGCATCCGCAAGTGTGTCCACGCCTCTTTTGAGAGCCTGACGGGCATCTGCATCAAACGTTAATTGCTTGGCGGGCATTACAATCTCCTTAGAAATAGCCATAAACTAAGTATGGCGTTCTCGCTGTCAACACATCCATTAATGTGCTGTTTTGATTAAATATGTCCCCTGATTTCGAGGGTGAGGTTTTATTCATCATATCAAACTTAAACTATTCAAATTTAAGGACATTGGGTCTATATATTAGCACTTGGAAATTCAGAGTGCCAATATATGACCGAAATTTTTGAAAAGCAAGTTTTTTTTCCAAGAAATTATAAAAGGAATGAATAGGAGGAAGAATCGGGCTACATGGATCAGGCATTCTCTATTAAGCGGATGGTTCCCGAATGTATAGCAATACACCGATTATCTTTCGTTTCCAAGGATAGGCTACCATCTTCATTTACCTCAACGATACGACCGAAGGTTGGTTTTACAGGTTCATTCACTTCTACCATCTCACCTAACCAAGCCAAGCGGGACGTTATTTTAGGTAAAATATCTCTCAGCCCTGTTTCTAAATACATATGATACACAGATTCGAATTTTTCTACCATCTTACAGAATAAGGGCTGCCTTGAAATCGGCTCGTTTTTAACCATCCGAAGCGATGTGGCTGACGCTTTCAATTCATCAGGAAATACATTCAATGTATGATTCACATTTATACCAATACCAACAACCACACAGGGACCTTCTCTTAACATGTTTTTTGTTTCAGCCAGAATACCAGCGACTTTTCTGTCATTAATTAATATATCATTGGGCCATTTTATACATAGATCGACATCTGTATTTTCTTCTATGCAAGAGGCGACTGCATAGGCAGCACAAAGAGTCAACGGGGGTAAGTGTTTGCCAGGAAGACGAGGTCTTAAAAGGAACGAGGTCCAAATGCCCATTCCAGGTGGAGAGAACCATGAATGGCCCCGGCGACCCCGGCCAGCGGTTTGTTCTTCCGTGAGCGCAACCGTCCCTTCAGGCGCACCACGTCGTGCCATGTCGAGAATCCGGTCGTTCGTGGAGGTGACCCGATCACGATATTCTAAAGGATGTCCGAACCGGGTAGAATGTAAATCTCTACGTAATTGCGGTATATCGTATGTATCCGCTACAATTTCATTGGTCATACATCAGGTCCAAATAAGCGCTTGAAAAAGAAACAGGATAACACCAGGATAAATATTCTTCGATAATATATCCCAACCTGTTTTGGGTCAAGTCAAATCCATTTGATATCAAAGGATGAACGATTTTACTCAGAGTATATTTAAACTAATATCCAGTGCAGGTGATGAGTGGGTCAGCGCACCTACAGATATTAGGTCCACCCCCGTTTCAGCAACTGAACGGACTCGGTCCAGGGAAATGGTTCCGGATGCTTCAAGCAAAGGACGGACATCTCCCCCAACTTGGTGGACATATCGAACTGCTTCTCGCATCTGCATATTTGTCATGTTATCCAACATGATCTGATCAACCCCCAGATCAAGAGCTTCTTTAACCTCTGGTAACGAGGTAGTTTCAACCTCGATATTAACTGTTATACGGGTTTTTGCCATCTGTTGCCTACATCGGGCAACTGCGGGTGTAATTCCCCCAGCTGCGGCTACATGATTATCCTTTATCAAAATCATATCATATAACCCAACCCGATGGTTCACTCCTCCACCAGACTTAACCGCTGCTTTTTCTAAAAAACGGAATCCAGGTGTTGTTTTTCGGGTATCCGCAATAACAGCGGAAGTGCCTTCTATTGCTCGTACAAACTGCTGGGTCAATGTAGCGATCCCGGATAGGTGTCGAATAAAATTAAGCGATGTGCGTTCTCCCGTGAGGATCGCGCGGGACGCTCCTTCTACTTTCGCAAATGTTTGGCCCGGGGAAACGTGATCTCCTTCTGCTACAGACATTTCGAATTGAAGTGAGGGGTCAATCTGTAAGAATGTTCGGTGGGCTGCTTCCAGGCCAGCGATTACGCCCTCTTCTTTAGATATAAAAAAGGCCGTGGTGGTAGCATCGGGTGGAATAATCCAATCTGTGGTGATATCACCCGTGCCGATGTCTTCTTCTAATGCCTGATCAATTAATATACTTAACTGTTCCATCATCCCGTCTGAACGCAAGAGGCCTCCACTGCTACTATGTGCTTAAAGCTCAATAAATCTGCTGTTTGAAAAACGCATATGTTTCTTGCAATCCCTGATCTAATTGGATCTGGGGTTGCCAATGAAGATCGCGACCGGCCTTACTATGGTCCAAAACACTACGGCTTTGCTCACCTAGTTTTCCTGGGGCATACTGTGGCAATTCTTTGATTCCTGATATGTCAGCTATTTTATTGTATATCTCATTAATGCTGGTCTCTGCTCCTGTTCCGATATTATAAGACCCAACCTTATCTACTTTCAATGCTTGCAGATTCGCAGATACCACATCCTTAACGAATACAAAATCCCGGGTCTGATGCCCATCACCGTTAATAGTGACTGGCCGTCCGCTTAAGAGCCTGGCGATAAAGATTGCAACGACGCCCGCTTCACCATGTGCATTCTGTCGGGGACCGTAAACATTCGCATAACGCAAGGCCACATAATCCAGACCGTGAATTTTAGAAAAACAATATAAATACTGTTCTACAGACAACTTTGCAACACCGTATCCAGAGATCGGACGGGGCATCATTGATTCATCGGCTGGGATACAATCTTCACCATATATTGCCCCCCCGGTCGATGCGAAAATGACTTTTTTTACATCGTGTTTGACACAGAGGTCGATTAACCTGAGAGAACCTTGGATATTTACATCGGCATCAAATAATGGATTACTTATGGAAACACGAACATCTAATTGGGCTGCGAGGTGACAGATCATATCCGGTTTTTCAGTCTGGAATACATCTGCTATCTTTTCGTCTCGAATATCCAACTCATAGAAGTGAGCATCGTCGGGTATATAATCTCTTACACCCGTGGAGAGGTTATCGATAATGACAACCTGGTGACCGTCTTCGATGAGTCGGTCTGAGATATTTGATCCGATAAACCCGGCGCCTCCTGTTACAAGGATCTTCAATGAGTTACTCCTTTTCGATGGTATAAAAACAAATTTCAATCTGTAATTCGAAATGAGGCATGTATTGATCAACGGCCATTAATTTAAATCCAGCATAAATCATTTTTTAATCTGCACGGGCTGGGTCATTCCAGTAGAATTTTGTAGTTCCTTCTGGCGTTCCAAACCACATAAAATCTCCCACGGGTATCAAAGCCTGGACGGAGTCATTTATCAATCCATCACGGGTTGAATACTCACGCCATTTGCCAGTATGTTTTTCAAATCGAGCCGCCCCGTTTCTTGACCCCAGCCAAACACTTTCCGTTGTGACGTAAAGGCGTAATGGACCATCCTCTACGTTAAGAGGGATGGTATAGGTCTCCCAATTTCCAGATTTTCGATCATATTTCATTAGGGCGGACCCAATGCCGAACCAGATCAAATTCTTATCCATTTTTATTTGAAAGACGGTGCCATGCAGATTGGTCGTTTCTGGATCCTCGATTTTTTGCCATTTCCCCGTCTGGCTCCGCCTGAATACACCCCGGTTTGTCGCAATCCAGACGGTATCATTTGGACCGTTCGCGATATCATATATCCACAGATCCCGGATGGTTGGCACTGTTACCGGAATGATTTTCCGTGTTTCCCTATTCATGCTATTTACGCCGGATGTGGTTCCGATCCAGAGATGGGTATCACCCAATCCTAGAGCGGTAATATCAGGTGAAGTTAGATTTTGAATTGGTCGTGACGACCACCTTTTCTCAGATTTATCATATACGGCCAACCCTCTATCCATCCCGATCCAGACGGCTGACGTATCAGCCACCATTGCCTTGATAGATCCGGCAGGCAACCCGTCTGTTTCATGGGGCAATATATAATCCCATACCCCGGTTATGATATTTAACCGAGTAATACTTCCAGATTCCTGGACGGTTTGAAATGGTGTAAGTCCTCTGAATCCAAAAAGGGGAGGAGCGCTACCAAACCAGATGTAGTCTTCATCGAGCAGCATTGATGTGACATTTCTACTGGATAGACCAGAGCGATAGATGTCTAACTGCAAGGTCCGTAAGGAGGCTTTACCAACATTTAATCCCCAGGTACTGATCCAAACATTCGAAAAATTATCTTCGGTAAATGAAGTGATCGGGTAGGTATAGGCGTGTTTGTCTATAATAGATTCGGGTGGATTAAAAACATAATCGAGGTCCGTTTGGAAAAGGGGATACTTGTATTGCAGCCGTTCCCGCGCACCGAACCAGCGAATAAAACCTGCGTTGTTCAGCATCCCTCCCGATGATTCCGATGGCATCCAGATGTTTCTCATCAAGTCAAAAATAGCAATCCCAGTTGATCCCTCGAAAAATAATCGCCGATCATCCGTTACCCCTATGGAATGGATATCGGTCAGAAACCGTCCTCCCCCTGATAGATAGGTAGACCAATAATCTGTCCCAGGATCATAGCGACTCACCCCTTCACTCGTGGCACTCCACAGATTTAAATAGACCGGATCTACAGCAATAACATGGACGTTATTATCCGCAAGCCCATTGCTGGTTGTAAAAGGGGTAGCCCAGGAATTAGATATAAGATTGTAACGGCTGATTCCTCCGGTGGTCGCAAAATAAGCAAATCGTTGATCTGTAGCAACGCCTCTGACAAACCGAAAGGTACTGTAACTTACCCAATCACCGGGTTTATAATTTATGTCTGCCCGGCTCGTAGACGACAAAACCATACAGAAAAGTAACATATAGATTATGGATCTTATGAACATGCCCCACTCACCTGTAAGAATGCGTCTGGCAAATGGTTAATTATGTCGCTTGCGATAAGACAGTGAGGCCCTAATGTTTTCGCGCCAAGGTCACCGGCCAAGCCATGTAGATACACCCCCAACCGAGCAGCATCCCAAACAGAAAGTCCCTGGCTGATCAAGGCTGAAATAATTCCCGTCAAGACATCCCCAGATCCAGCACTAGCCATGCCTGGATTACCGGTTGAATTAATGGATACTCTGCCATCTGGATGGGCAATCACCGTATTATCCCCTTTTAATACCACGATGATTTTAAATATCTCCGCTGTTTGTTTGGCGATCCCGATCCGATCGCCCATAATTTCCTTATGGCTCCGATTCGTCAGTCGAGACAGTTCTCCAATATGGGGCGTAATCACCACTTCAGAATCACAATCAGCAAACAGGTGCGTGTGATCAATAAATGCGTTGATGCCATCCGCATCAACAACGACTGGTAACGGAGAATTGCACACCACATTACGAACCAACTCTGTGGTTTCGATATGTTGTGATAAACCAGGACCGATGGCCAGGATATCAGCCCACGCTGTCAAGCCTTCAATATCAGTTAACGCTTTGAGCCCTATCGATCGGTCGGTTGATTCCGGTAGTGGTTTAATCATCACTTCAGTCATCTTTACCGCGAGTACATCCACAAGACTGCTGGGTGCACCTAGAAAGACCATCCCTGCACCTGAGCGCATTGCCGCAAGGGATGACAACGTAGCCGCACCTGTCATACCGACAGAACCTGCTACCAGCGCCACTCGACCACGGTCTCCCTTATGGTCATCGGGTTGATGTATTGGAATTAAATCTCTCATTTCTGCTAAATCAGATTTTATCAACCAGAGGTTTTCCAATTCGATGGCCTCAGGAGGAAAACCAATGTCGGCTACCTCAACCTTTCCACTCCAGTATTTTCCTGGATAAGTCACCAGATCCAACTTCATTAAACCAATTGAAACGGTCTTATTTGCCACAATACACGGAGCGAATTTACTATTCATGCAAGAAGGTTCAATATCCCCTGCCAATCCAGAAGGCACATCGATTGATAGGACCGGTACTTTTGATTGGTTAATCATCCATATAACATCGGCTGGCAAGCCATGGACGATCCCCCTTAATCCTGTACCCAGAATGGCATCGATATACAGATCCGCTTGTATCTTCAGCGAGGATATATTTTCTTCCGTAAGGTAGGCCATCCTTACACCGGCTTGCATGGCCAAATTTAAGTGAGCGGCTGCGTCACCAGTATATGATTCTTTTGATGCCAGCAAGTAGCACCAAACATCTACCCCATCGAGATGGAGATAGCGGCCGACGACAAATCCATCGCCGCCATTATTACCCTTACCACAAAATATGATGGTTTTTTTACCTGAAATCTCAGATAGCATTTGATGTGCAAATTTTGCAACGGCCAGACCAGCTCGATCCATCAGATCAAAACCTGCGATCCCACACTCGTCGATCGTCCTTCGATCTATAGATTGCATCTGTTTCGGTGTGCAAATCAACATGATATTAAACCTGGCTATCTGAAATATAAGACGATTGGAATACAGAGTCTTGATATGAATTAAGAAAATTACGTCTGAACAAAAAGAGGAGTCCACCACTCAAGACGACCGTGCTTCCGACCACTATAAACGGTTGTAAAATAAATGTCTCCATCACCCAAATGCTTCGTGCCATGTCCATTTGAGACAATAAAATTGCGAACCCATTATGGATCAGGTGGATGATAATCCCTGGATAAACACTTTTGGTCAAATAAGCGAGCAAGCCCAATACAAATCCTTTAAACAATGTAGAAGGCATCCACCATATCGGGTGAAGGAGACAAAAAAGGATACTGGTCAGCGCGATGGCTTTCAAGGGATGCCAACTCTGTTCCAGAGAGGACTGGATAAATCCTCGGAAAAATAGTTCTTCACAGATGGCTGCCGCTACAATGTAGGTTAGTATAATGAGTATCAAATCGCCAAAAGAATTAAGAAGAAGCATATTCTCCAATATGGTGTCTATTTCTCTTGGCATCGGATACATATTATTGAAAACGATATGTATGACATTACTCAATATTGTCAATGCCAAACCTAACACACCCGTGAGGGGCCACATATACACACTTATAGGATAGATGCGAAAAGCACGAGAGAGGTTGAACCTATTTTTCGAAATGATTAAAAAAGCCGGGAGCAAAATAACCAATTCGCTCATAAGCATGCCCACATCGCCCAGCGAACTTAATGCATACCCGCTGACAATCCACAAAAATCCTGTCACCCCTGCTATTTTTCCTACTGAGGTAGTATCTGGGACATCCGATTCGATCTGGCGTTTATCATTCGACACAGTACACCCTTACTGAAATAGTTCTTTAACGCAGGGAGAGTCGGTATCAGGGGCGGTCAACATATATTTTATGGCCCGAAAAGCTTCTTTACGGTTCTGTATGGTACCCATGATCTCTTGTTTCTCAAGTTGCCCCAGAAGGTGGCCAATTTGAGGTCCAGGTTGTAATTGGTATACTTGAATAATATCCGTACCGGAAATAATCGACCCGTTCTCCTGAACCTTCTTTTGTCGCGCTCTAATCCATATCAAACGTTTTAAAATCCGGGATAATTCAGGGATATGGTGCCGCTGAGTTTTTTGTAGCCCCCAAATGAGCATGACGACACCATTGGTTTCTTCTTTCCCTTCGCAAGCCAGGGCATATAGATGATCATCGGTGAGTGAATCTGTCCTGTGCCATTTGAGAAACTGTAAAATCAATCGGACAAGTTTTCCCAGCACATGTTGTTCCTTATTGCTGAGCCGCAATCGTGTAACAGCCGTCCGGACAAAAAGATTATAGTTTTCATCTTGCGTCCCGATCTGCTCAAGTATGACAGCGGCCAACCGTACTATCCAGCCCCAGGGTCTGTCTCCGGCTATGGTCTGGTGTTGTCGATCAGTCAAGCGTTTAGATATAATTTGGTCTAATGCTGGGTCCTTCTGATTCAACATACCATCGATCTGTTTTAATAAGATATATTCTGGGATTCCTGATTTGTCCTGGCCTCGCCATTCAGGGAATATAGCATGGATAATACCTATTTCATGCATGATGTGCATCCATGTCCAGGTTTTGAATTGGCAGAAAAAAGTGGCCATCTCTTCGAGGATCCGTTCACCAGATATTTGTGATAATTGATTTGCCCAACGCCTGATCCAGACGACCGTCTCTTCATTCATCGTCAAATCTAATTGGGCGGCAAAACGAAAAGCTCGTAATAATCGTAGAGGATCATCAACAAATGCCTGTTCGGAAATGGCATTCAGCCGTTTATTATTCAGATCTTTTGAGCCAAGCAAAGGATCGATAAGAAACGATTGCTGATCAAGCAGGTCTGTTAATTTGACCGCCATAGCATTAATAGTAAAGTCCCGGCGATTCAAATCCTCATTCAATGAGTCGCCCTTTAACGATGTTATATCTATTGTCAACATTCTCTTCAGGACTACCCGCCCGGTTCTGTCTTTTTCATCGAGGGGAATAAACGGACAATGTAGGGATTCTGCGATTTGCTTTGCACAGTGCAAGCCATCACCTAGGACTGTTAAATCCATATCTGTAACTGGTCGGTTCAACAGCGTATCGCGGATGCAACCACCCACGATATATGCTTCATGATTTACAGAAGAACTGAGTTGCCTTAGCGCGGGTATAAGACGAGGATGGGTTTGAAGGAATGGTTGAAGTAATTCGGTCAAGGGAAGCATGGAAATCCAGAAGACACATTTCAGCACGGAAAGAGATGAACCACAGAAATCTACAGAACACGACGAGCGAATTAATTCGCCAATAAACCCTTAACCCTACACGATCAGTGGTCAAAATACAAATGAAAACCTATAGGTAAAATAGAAACCTGTCAAGCGAAATCCAGGTTGACATAAGGCCCTAATATCAATACTAATAGGGATGTATAGGCCCTCTTTACCCAACTGATTTGGTCCAGTCTACATTCATTCAAAATACCCCACGGATTTTACCTTATGCAGCTATATCCAGCTATTGATATTCGTAACGGAAAGTGTGTCCGCCTCTTGCAGGGAGATAAAGATCGGGAGACTATCTACAGTGCCGATCCCGTATCTATTGCTAAACGATGGCAGTCGCAAGGCGCGACTTTTTTGCATATCGTTGATCTTGATGGGGCGTTTACAGGGCATTCGTTAAATGAGGCCAGCATTACAGGCATCTTGCAAAACATACATATTCCTGTTCAGCTTGGTGGTGGGATAAGGACGATTGGTGATATTAACCGATGGCTTTCACTTGGCGTTGCCCGTGTCATCATCGGTACAGCAGCAGTCCAGAATCCCGATATGGTTCACCAAGCCATCAATCGTTGGGATTCAGACCATATTATGGTCGGGATTGACGCCAGAGATGGTGAAGTGGTGGTCAAGGGATGGGAAACAGGATCGGCCTGCACGGTTGACGAAGTCGCCCTAAGCATGAAAGATGCCGGTGTTACCAGGATTGTGTTTACGGACATTGCTCGAGATGGCATGATGACCGGCCCCAACATCGCATCAACCTCTGCCCTGGCACGGAGCAGCGGCTTACAAATAATTGCATCGGGCGGTGTATCATCCATGAATGATCTTACATCGATTGAGGCCATATCCTCGGAAGGGATAGATGGGGCAATTATTGGGAAAGCATTGTACGAAGGCGTGATCGATTTGTCCGAAGCGGTTACAATCTTTCAGACTTAAAACATCAAATCTATGAATCAAAGAGGGATTTAGAAGATAGAATAACTCAAGCCGACCGAGAGGGCCTGTTTAATTTGCGTTTCAGGACTTGCCAACAAGTCTCGGACAACCTGTACATTGATGTTTGTTGTAATGTACTTGTTCACTTTTAATGTCAGGGTCGTGTCGCTTCTTAATATGGGGTCATTTACGTTGTTCAGAGGAATAAAAGTTTCAAACTTACCGTTGAACAGGATGTTTTCCGCGAGCGCCCATGTAATAATAGTCACTGATTCGAATCCACCTTCTGTGTTTATTTTTTCAATATTTGCTGTACTGGGATCATCAGAAAATGTGTTATATGTCCGGGTAATGGTTTCACGAACACCGATAGCCAGTCTCGTTTTTATTTCATCTATTGGTTCATACCCTGCCCCCACGGTTTGGGTTAAATAGGCAGGATCAAAGAATTGAGAAACCGGGGTACTATTTCCCAAGGCATCAAAATCCAGACCACGGGCGAATTGGGTTTTTAACGTGGCAGAAACAAAAGGATTTATATAGGGACCTAATTTATAGGTCAAAACGGTTTCCACATCAATCTTGTCATCCGTTTTCCTGAATCCCGAATCTCCCTGCCGCGTTTGCCCCAATGCGGATTTGTACGATGTTCGCCAATTGGTTTCCTCATCATTTCGCTCATGTTTTCCATCGAAAATAAGGGTCCATGCCATTGAGCTCTCTCCCCCTTGTGCCCAATCCTTAAAAGCCACTTGAGAAAGGGCTACTGAGCCAGCCAGACTATGGCCCCATGGACCGGAGGATTCGGTTGATTCATCCTGGGATAGCGCCGTGGAAACAAAACCTAATAGATAACACATGGCGATAAAAAAACTATACATCAGCGACCTCTTTGTGGTTAAGCGGGGTGATATAAAAATCTTGATATTTAAAGATAAATAACCGATTAGAAAAAACATGTGTAATATATGTCCATTGGTCTTTTTGTCGAGCATGTAATCTCAAAACAAAGAGGGGTATTTCAATTCAAGAAGGGTTGGAGGTTTTGTAATTACAAATAATTCAGTGGTCAGGTATATTATTACGAAACCATCCGTACTTACCACTTTGGTCTAATAAAACGGATACTATTTACCATAAAACGGAGGATATTATGCCCGATAATGGCATCACCGTCCTGATGATAGAAGACAATCCTATCCATGCTCGATTAATACAGAACTTGTTAGATTCGAGCAATTTGAGCTACAACATCCTGACAGCAGATAGTCTTGCAAGAGGTATCGAGCAACTTGATCAACATCCGATTGATGTTATCCTGCTCGATCTCGTCTTGCCGGATAGTGCCGAAATGGCCACCTTTCAAAGTGTGCGAGAGGCAGCACCCGATCTACCCATAATCGTTTTAACCAGTCTGGATGATATTTCTCTGGCATCGAGAGCAGTTGATGCAGGTGCCCAGGATTATTTGATTAAAACGGATGTCAACAGCACGCTACTCGCCCGGTCCATTCATTATGCCATTGAACGGTTTCGGGCCCGAAGTGGTGAGTTTGACGGCACGATGTTCCGGCTGGCTCAACAACAATTTTTAAAAGCCGCCCAAATTATGAATCTGGACGATAATATCCGGGAGCGCCTCCTTTTTCCACAAAGAACACATGTCGTCACCATACCGTTTCGACGCGATGAGTATAATCTGGTTGAAACAGTATTCGGTTATCGGGTGCAACATCTTTTAACTATGGGCCCCACAAAGGGAGGGATCAGATATCATGAAGATGTCAATCTCGGAGAGACCTCTGCCCTTGCGATGTGGATGACCTGGAAATGTGCTTTAATGAATCTGCCCTTCGGCGGAGCCAAAGGCGGCGTACGCATTGATCCTACGGGCTTATCAAGGCGGGAACTTCAAAGATTGACGCGACGCTACACCTCTGAAATTATCGATATTATCGGACCTGACAAAGATATCCCTGCACCGGATATGGGGACTGATGAGCAGGTTATGGCCTGGATTATGGATACCTACAGCCAACAGGCCGGATATACTGTTCCTGGGGTGGTAACGGGTAAACCAGTGGTATTGGGTGGATCCCTCGGTAGAAAAGAAGCTACTGGCCGGGGACTTGTCTATCTCATAGAGGCCGCAGCAAAACATATCAGCTTACCTCTTTCGGGAGCCACAGCCGTAGTCCAGGGCTTTGGTAACGTCGGTAGTTCCACGGCCCGTTTTTTAGCAGAGGATGGTGCAAAAGTGGTGGCGGTAAGTGATGTAACCGGCGGCATTTATAATGCAAACGGGCTGTCATTGCAATCCCTGTTCGATTACATTGAAGAAAATCGTTTTTTGAAAGGATATCCGGAAGCGGATGAGGTGTCCAATGAAGAGTTGCTGGAACTCCCTTGTGATATCCTCGCACTTTGTGCATTACAAAATCAGATTACAGGTAAAAATGCAGATCGTATCAAATGCAAATTATTGGCAGAAGGCGCGAACGGACCAACGTCTTTGGAAGCTGACGAGATATTGAATAAAAAAGGCGTCTTTATTCTGCCTGATGTCCTTGGAAATGCTGGCGGGGTTACAGTTTCTTATTTTGAATGGGTCCAGGACACACAGAACTATATGTGGACGCTTAAAGAAATTAATGGACGGCTGCATGCCATATTGATGGATGCCTTTGAACGGACGGTATCACGAGCTGTTGGGGATAGTATCGACATGAGGACGGCAGCATTAATCGAAGGTATAAACAGAGTAACCCAGGCCAAATTATTACGCGGTGTTTTTCCATAGATCGCTGAAAACGTGCAAGTGTGGGTAGAAGTTTATCGAGATATAGGTCCTGCTGAGAGGAGATCACCACATATCTCCTCTGCTTTTTACTACCCTGGAGAATTACCTTGGCAAATATAGATTATGATTCTGGATGGGTAAGACGGTTGCAAAGAATCTCTTATCTGTCCAGCTGGACCGTTATAATTCTTTCTTGTCTGGTCCTGTTCGGCTGGTTGTTCGAGATCTCTCTGCTCAAAACTATGGTCCATCCCGGCCGTGTCCCCATGAACCCACTCACCTCAGTTGCGTTCCTTATGGCCGGTGGATCTTTGTGGCTTTTGCTACCCGAAACAGGTTCATCCCGACGTCGGATGTTCGGGTTTATTTCCATTGTTTTCCTCATGGTCATCGCCGGATTGAAACTGATTGATTTTCAACTCGTTAATCAGGGTATTGATGAATGGCTGTTCTCTTCTACGCTCGGGGGAAGTAGAATGGCACCCCATACGGCCTTTACCTTCCTTTTGCTGGGCGTATCCCTTATCCTGCTTGATGTGCGAGGTCCCCGTCACTGGTTGTCAAAAGCGTGTGTGATGATCGCTGCTATGATCGCCCTGCTCTCTCTTACCGGGGCCATATACAGCACGCTTGTTCTTTACCGCGTTTCAGGTTTTATCCCGATCACACTGAATACCGCCCTGGGTTTTGGGGTCTTATGTGCGGGTATTTTTTCAGCCCGTCCTACACGTGAACCTGCATCCACCCTTGTCAGTGCTACGGCGGGTGGTATTATGGCCCGTCGCTTGCTGCCAGCTGCATTTCTCATTCCTCTTATACTGGGGTGGATACAATTCCAGGGGGAACGGGCCGGATTCTATGGGGTTGAATTTGGCCTATCACTCTTTGCCCTTTCTAATATAATCGCCTTTAATTTCCTCATCTGGTGGAATGCCCGTTCTCTCGGTCGGATTGATGCAGAACGTACACGAGTGGGCCGTGAGTTGCATCGTCAAAATACGCTCCTTGAACAGACCACACATGATCTCGTACAGTTCCAGCAGGAGTTGCAGGAAGCAAAAGAAATCGCAGAAAATGCCAACAAGGCCAAGAGCGAATTCCTCGCCAATATGAGCCATGAAATAAGAACCCCCATGAATGGGATCATTGGAATGATCCAAATCCTTATGGGTTCCAGCGTCTCTACGCAACAACGAGAGCATCTTAATTTAATAGACCAATCCGCAGATTCACTGCTTGTTTTGTTAAATGACATTCTTGATTTTTCAAAAATAGAGGCAGGGAAACTGGAATTGGAATATATCCCATTTCAACTTCGGGACATTATAGAAGATACGGTGCAAACAGTTGCCCTGAGTGCAGCCGCAAAAGGATTGGAGCTGGCCTGTCACATTCCCAATGAAGTGCCAAACCACCTTATTGGGGACCCAGGTCGGCTGCGTCAGATTGTGGTTAATCTCGTCGGTAATGCCACCAAGTTTACCGAACATGGAGAAGTCGTTATGGACCTCGAGGTTGAACATCAGTCCGACGATGCCGTCTTGTTACATTTCTGGGTAAAGGATACAGGGGTTGGGATTCCTGAGAATAAACAACTGCAAATTTTCGATGTTTTCAGTCAGGCTGACAGTTCCATGTCCCGAAAATTCGGCGGTACGGGTCTGGGGTTAGCTATTTGCAGCCAACTTACCGCTATGATGGGTGGACGAATCTGGGTTGAAAGTATAGAAGATCAAGGAAGTACGTTTCATTTTACCGTGGATTTTAATAAACAAAAAGATGTTCTTGAACCTATCCTTCCGCACTTAGACACGTTTGAAAATATGCCTGTTCTTATTGTGGATGATCATAAAATGAGCCGCATGATTTTAGAGGAAATGTTGACCCAATGGAAAATGACACCTACGGGAGTTACCTCGCAGCAGGATGCCCTTACAAAATTAACTGGGGCCAAACAAAATGGACTGGATTACAAGGTTATCCTTATAGACGTAATGCTGCCTGACATGGATGGATTGACTATTGCGGAAAAAATTCGTCAAAGAATTGAATTTAAGGACCTTTTTATCATATTCCTGACCACAGCGGGGAACCCTATCGACCTCGATCGATTAGAGAAAATTGGTCCCGTCCAAATGCTTAATAAACCGGTTAAACAATCTGAATTATACCAAACATTAAACATAGGCATGACTATCAATTTTCACCATGAGCCAACAGGTCCATCCGACCTCTCAAAAGTAATCAGCCCACGCCGCATTTTGCTTGCAGAAGATGGTATAGTCAATCAACGCGTAGCAAGTATGATCCTAGAATCTCGGGGGCACCAGGTTACCGTAGCGAATAATGGAAAAGAAACCGTTGAAATGTTTCAGAAAGAACCATTTGACCTGATACTCATGGATATTCAAATGCCAGAGATGGATGGTTTGGAAGCCACGTGGACCATTAGAAGTATTGAGGAGGAAGGGACCCATATTCCTATTATTGCCATGACGGCGCATGCCATGAAAGGAGACAGAGAAAAATGTCTCGAGGCCGGGATGGATAACTATCTGTCGAAACCGATTCGGGCCGATCTATTGTTTGAATTGGTCGAATCCTGCCCCGCATCTTCAGAAGTCGTGGATCCCCCGGTTTCATCCGACCAAGAAACGCCCGATTCCCCCCAACCTGAAAAACCGACGGAGGTTCTGATTTCGAAGACCGTTCTTTTTGATTGGGAGAAAGCACTTTCTCAGGTTGGCGGAACTAAAGAAATTCTTGTTGACTTAATCCAATTGTTTGGGGAGGAAGCGCCTAAACTATCAAAGGCCATACGGATTGCAGTAGAAGAGAAAAATATGGCCGAGGTTCGAAGAAATGCCCATACGTTGAAAGGATCAGCCCGTATCTTTTCCGCAGAGCCCCTTGTAGACGCTGCAGCCCGCATTGAAATGATGGGTAAGGATCAGGATCTTTCGGAGATTGACGACGCGTTGATCTCCCTTGATGTCGAAATAGACCGCCTACTGCCTGCGCTTGATCATAAAGTTTGCCATGGGGCTGATAAATAATCAGTTTCCCTTTCCGTACATTTTCAAATATTTATTTTCAGCTTCAATACTGCCAATAAGAATGACCTCTGATTCTGCGGGTAAGCGCATGGATGGGTCAGGATTAACATGCATTTTCCCTCCGGCATACACGGCCGTGATATAGCACCCGGTATTCTGTTGTATGGCTGTTTCTGCCATAGTTTTCGCCGCTAGTTCCACAGGCAGTTTAACACGGAACAGATTCAGGCCTTCGGTAATCATCATGATGTCATTGCGTTTGAGTAGATTAAATATGGTATTAGCCCCCATTGAGGCGTAAGACATCACAAAGTCAGCTCCTGCCTGATGTAGCTTTTCCACATTTCGTTCCAATTTTGCCCGGCTGATAATTTGAATATCGGGCCGTAAGCGGCGATAATAGATTGTGAGGTAGACATTCGTATCATCATCGTGGGATGTTATAATTACCGCCGGTGACTCCATGATGCCGGCTTTCTTCAAAACTTCCAGATCTGCCGCATCGCCATAAATATACTTATCATCCTCCGGTATTCTACTTTGTTGCTGCTCAATAATACGGTAATCCACATCGTTTTTCGACAGCGTCGCCCCGGCAGCTCGCCCGACCCGTCCACTTCCGATAATAATAATCGGCGCATTGACCACGTGATAAATAGCAAATAATTCATTATAAGCCATGATCTGTTCTTCTGTTCCCATCAGGACCAGTATGATCCGTTCTGAAAGGATCGTATCTGCTGACGACGGTTCAAAATTCCCCCTTCCCCATATGCCTACAACGGTCACCCCGGTGAGTTCCCGCAAGCGGGATTCCTTGAGTGTTTTACCTACCAGCGGCGTACCATCGATACTGGCTTCGGCAAACATCAAGCCCTCTACACTCCCTATTACATGAGACATGGCATCCACACCTGTAGCCAGACGACCGAGAAAGTCACCCATCTGCTGTCCTAATTGAATGACATGTGTACTACCGGCCAATTCTAATATATCTACGGAAGCTGGTGAGTTTGCCGTGGTGATGATAGGTACGCTGGCACTAATGTCACGGACTGTAAATGCAACACTCGTATTTCTCGTATCTTTGGACGTAGACGCGACCAGCGCCGCATCATTCACGTTCACCTTACGGTATGTCGCAGGATTATCCAGATCACCATGCACAATATTAAATCCCTGATCATGCAAACGCAGCGCCTCATCAAGATCCTCGATGACAAGCACATAGCCATAACTATATTGCCCCAATTTGGCGATAAGGTTATGGGTTACTTCATCATAGTGTGTGATAATCACATGATCTCGTACATCTGCCGGAAGTTCACGGGGGGCTCTTGATATCGACTGGGCTTTCATCCAGGGTTGGTATACGAATTCAATGAATGTAAATGGCAGCATAATCAGGAGGAAGAGCATCCCTGTAAGTAAAACACAAACGGAAAATACCCGCCCAAGATCCGACTGAAATGTGATATCGCCATAGCCGAGGGTCGTCATCGTACTCAACGTCCAGTACAAACCAGTAAACCAGGAATGTACATTTCCTTCTAGTTGCTGAATCAGGTGAAACACAATCGTATAGATAAGGATAAGGGCCGTCATCGCGAGGAAGAATCTATATACAAATTTGAGATTCTCCGCTCCGATCCGATCTCGCACGTAGACGATGTATGGACTCAGGGGGTTATACATGACCTATTCTCCATTTTGTTGTAACAACTTTTCCACCAATCCGATCTCCCGGGCTCGTGACTGGCACCAAGACCAGCGCCTGTGTCTCCTTGGAATTATTCATTAAATGCACTTGATCATGCCAATGCGTCTCATCCTTCAAATGTTCAATTGGCCGTTAACCGGACGAGGATCAGTTTCATCGATCAATATTCCTCACGTACAGTTCCAGCAACCTGTTCACTGAGATCGGATCCCCATTTTTTCGCAAGGGCCGTTTGTTCCCGAGATTTAGCCAGACTTTGTACTTGATCGGCCATACCTACGATCCGATTAACATCTTTCGTCGTCAGTCTAAGTCGGTTTGTCATACGTGTCAAGTTCGCTTCATTTTTGAAGAAGACCGATATCTCTCATTTACTGCGCTTTTTACTTGATTTTCAAATACATACGTGTATATCGTTCCTATCACTTGAGGCGTTGAAAATACAATCGATACCGGTTAATTTCAAAATTAATACATTCATCCTGCTGCGATGATAGAGCCATGTTACTACAGATATGAAAGACTGTGTCAATTTAAATAAAATGAGAGTTAAACCGTTATAAGAAAAGGTAGAGCACAGGAGAACGGATAGACTATGACGCCATTAGCTGTATTATTTGACCTGGATAACACGCTGGTGGACCGCGTCGCTTCCCTGCGAGTTTTTTCAAAATGTCTGGTGGACCACATGAGGGTGAATCTCAATCTGATCTCATTAGATAAGGTGCAATCTATTGTGACTTCTGCTGACGGGGGTGGCTATCGTGCAAAAGATGACGTGTTTAAAGATATCATCGGACAAATACCTTGGATTGAGGTACCTACGATCTCAAACCTGAACCTATTTTACAGGCAGCGATTTCCGGACTGTACCGTCGCTAAAGCCGGGCTATTTGAAATGCTTAACTGGTTTCGTACCCGAGGATTCCGTACTCGGCATGATAACCAATGGCAAGATAGCCATGCAAATGGGTAAGATAGAACATTTATCTTTGCAATCTTATTTCGACCACATTACTATATCAGAGGCCATCGGTAAAAAGAAGTCTGATCCGTATATTTTTCATCAGGGCCTCCTTGCTATGGCAGTTACACCAGATAAGGCCTGGTGTATTGGGGATCATCCCATAAATGATATTAAGGGCGCTGCAGACGTTGGTTTGACGACGACTTGGATAACCGGGAGCCACACCTGGCCAATAGATCAACCTGAACCAGATTTTACGATCAACTACTTAGATCGTTTGATTCACCTGATAAGTAACCTTTAAAAAAGGAAATCAATATTCAATGGACCGTGTTCTTTCTTACATAGAATCTCATCGCGATCAAGCTATAGAAGGTCTGAAGGATTTTTTACGGATTCCGAGTGTCAGTACGCATCCGCATCATAAGGCGGATGTGTCTCGTTGTGCTGGATTTCTCGCAGATGAACTTCGGCGGATTGGGATGAAACGGGTAAATATTGCCCCGACAGCCGGTCATCCTATTGTATATGCTGAATGGCTGGAAGCACCAGGCCAACCCACGGTCTTAATGTATGGGCATTATGATGTCCAGCCTGCGGAACCTTTTGAATTGTGGGAGAGTGAGCCTTTTGAACCGACGATCCGCGGTGATAACCTTTTTGCCCGAGGTTCGACAGACGATAAAGGTCAAGTGTGGCTGCATGTTAAGGCGTTAGAAGCTCATCTTGCCCAGCACGGACGATTGCCTGTAAATGTTAAGATGTTAATCGAAGGGGAAGAAGAAGTCGCCAGTGCCCACCTTGAAACCTATATAGAAACGCATAAAGAAGAATTAGAAGCGGATGTCGTCATGGTATCTGATACGACCATGTACGATTATGAGAGGCCTTCCATTGGATATGGTTTGCGTGGTCTGGTCTATATGGAGATTCAGATTGAAGGCCCCAATAAAGATTTGCATTCAGGTGGATATGGTGGCTCGGTGGCTAACCCCCTTAATGTCATATCCGACATTATTGCTCAATTGATCGATCAGAATGGGCGTATCACGATTCCCGGTTTTTATGACCACATCGTGCCATTAACGGATACGGAACGCACGGCATTTGCTGCATTGCCTTTCAGTGAGGCCACCTTCGCGGAACGGTTGGGTGTAGCTGAATTAAAAGGTGAGGAAGGATACTCCACCCTGGAACGGATATGGGCACGGCCTACACTTGATGTAAATGGTTTGATGGGCGGGTTCACAGGAGAAGGGTCAAAAACAGTCATTGCCTCTAAAGGGATGGCCAAAATCAGTATGCGTCTGGTGCCTGACCAGGATCCTGAAATAATCGCTGAGACCTTCGAAGCGTATGTTAGAACACTGGCCCCCCCTTCAGTAAAAATCAATTTTCTGCGACACGGGACGGGAAAACCGATTCTCACCCCCAGGAACCATCCTGCTGTGAAAGCGGCGGATTATGCGATATCCCAGGGCTTTGGTATTGCACCAGTGTATATCCGAGAAGGGGGAAGCATTCCAGTCGTGGCCACATTTCAGGAGCGGCTCGGTTTACCCACAGTATTAATGGGCTTCGGACTCCCCGATTGTGACGCCCATGCCCCAAATGAAAAATTCAATTTGCAGAATTTCTTTCGGGGGATTAAAAGTGCCGCCTGGTTCTATGCAGAATATGGCAAAAATAATACGTAGTGCCAGATAAGAATGTAAACTGAATTGGTTAACAAAAGGGAATATAAACACGATGTATCATGGATACTATGAAGGTAAAACGGTGCTCATAACCGGTATCACCGGATTTAAGGGAACCTGGCTAGCGATCGCGCTTTTGAAAGCAGGGGCTAAGGCCGTTATTGGATTGGATAAGGCCCGTCGGCCCAAGTCGAATTTTCTCATGTCCGGATTGGATCAGGTGACCACCTTTGTGCAGGGTGATGTCCGTGATTCTGCTTTGATGCTGAATCTGCTGACGGAATATCAGGTAGATGTCGTGTTTCACCTGGCTGCACAGCCCATCGTTAAAATCGCCTACCAGGATCCCCTGGAAACTATTGAATCTAATATAATCGGCACAACCGTCGTTTTGGAAGCGATCAGGCACGCCCCGACGGTGAGCCGATGTGTGGTCGCCACCTCGGACAAGGCATACGGCGATAAGGGCGGGGCCTTATATTATGAAGATGACCAATTAAAGGGGAGGGATGTCTACAGTGTATCTAAAAGCGCAGCGGATTTGATCACGCAGGCTTGGATTGCCAATTATTTTAATGAAGCAGGTGTCCACTGCGGTATTGTCCGATGTGGTAATATTATCGGCGGGGGTGACTGGTCGACGGGCCGTATTGTGATAGATTGTGTGGAAGCCTTTTATGAAAAAAGATCACCGGATATTCATAATCCACAGATGGTTAGAGATTATTTTTACGTCCTTGATGCCGTTAGCGGCTATTTGTCGTTAGGGGCCGCTTTGGATCAGGAGGAAGTAAGTGGGGGGGCCTTTAACTTCGGCCCAACCGAACATGATATTGGTAATGATGATCTTGCGACCAGGCTGTGTACACTTTGGGGCCAAGGCATCACCTGGACACACACGCCTCCGGATGAAATTTTCCCTGAAATCCACAAACAAACCCTCTCCTGGGATAAAGCCAATAAACTGTTAGGCTGGTCTCCGGTCTATACACTTGATGAAGCCTTGCAGGACACCGTGGCATGGTATAAAGGCTGGCAAGAAGAACCGCTCGATGAACTCAATTTAAGGCTTTTAGATCAATATGATACGCTGGCAGAGGAGCGCAGAATGAATTGGACAAAATAAGGGTTTATCTATTCTGTGTTCGGGTTCAGAATGAATCCATCTTCAGTGAACACTAACCTTCCTCCTCGATGGATGCCATATCTCCACGATATTGCTGTTCATGCATCCTGCTATATAATCTTCCTACTTGTATAAGTTCATCATGAGATCCCTGTTCCACGATCTTACCCTCATCGAGGACATAAATTCGATCACAGGATGAAACACTCGATAGGCGGTGAGCCACAATGAAACCCGTGCGGTCTCTCAACACATCATGAAGCGTGGCCTGTATCCGGGCTTCGGTTTTAGAATCAAGCGCAGAAGTACAGTCGTCAAGAATGATGATTTGAGGCTTTGTTAAGAGTGCCCTGGCGATGGCCATGCGTTGCTTCTGTCCACCGGAGAGCTTAATGCCCTGTTCTCCCAGTCGCGTCTCATACCCTTCGCCTAGTGTCTCAATGAAACTATGGATATTCGCGGCTTTGGCAACCTCTACCACTTCCTCTTGTGTGGCATCCAGACGACCATATCTGATATTGTCTGCCAGCGTAGCGGAAAATAAAGTGCTTTCCTGTGGCACCATGCCTATGCGTGTACGAATTGAAAGTAATTCAATCTGCCGTACATCTATGCCGTCGATGCATACCTCTCCCTGATTTGTTTCATACAACCTGGGTATGAGTTTAACCAGGGTTGATTTTCCCGAGCCGCTTGGACCTACAATGCCCACTTTCATACCTGGTTCTACATCCATGGAGATGTCATGCAAGATCGGCGCTATCGAGCTATATCCGAAAGTGACATTTTTAAATTGAACTCGGCCCCCTCCTGATGGTATGGCAACGGCACCAGATGCATCGTGAATCAGAGGGGCTGTATCCAGCGTCTCAAATAATCTGTCAATCGCCGCATTCGCTCTTTGAATAGTCACATTAATCGAGATTAAATTTACAATGGGATCGAAGACATAGGCAGTATAAGCATAAAACATCAATAGTTCACCGATAGTCAATTCATCTGCTTCGATCAAAGATCCACCATACCAGAGAACGAGTGCCCCACCCACCCCACTGACCAGGGCAGCAATGGCATTCCACAGCGTACCCTGTAAATTCTGCGTCATATTCAGGGTGAAATGCTGGGTTACCTTTTTCTTGAATTCATCAGATTCGTATCGCTCATTGACGAATGATTTCACTACGCGGACACCGGATATAGATTCCTCCAGATTTGCCATAACTTCATCTGTTTTCTTTCGTACTTCTTTGCTCGTCCTGCGCATCCGTCCTGCAAAGGCCATATGCGTGACGGCATAACAAGGCAATATAAGAACGGTGATGAGAGCGAGCTTAAAATGGATAAAAAACAGAACGGTGATGATCACTACCAACGTCATGAAGTCAGTAAAAATATTAACCATTCCACTGCTGAGCATTTTTTGTATCGCAGCACCGTCGCTGATGATTCGAGACATCAACTTACCCGTTTGGGTTTGTTCGAAATAACTCAATGAGAGGCGATGTAAATGAGCGACCAGGGCATGACGGATATGAAATTTAACCCTTTGTCCAACAAAAGTGACCACATACTGTTGCGCCATCATAATACCACGAGATCCGATGGTGACGCCAAGAACCGCAACAAGAATGTATATCAAATCCTCGGTTTGTTCATTGACGATCACATCGTCAATTAAATATTGAATAATCCAGGGTAGAGGCAGGGTAGAGGCCGAAGATAATAATGTTAAAAATGCGGACAAAATCAGCCAGGGCCAGAAGGGCTTTACGTAGTTATTTAAGAGGCGAACAAAGTTTTTTGACATCGGGAAAATTATGTATAGCGATCAGGTTGTTATGTACCATCTGATATCGTTGAAGATATTTTTAAATATATTAAAAGCTATCGGCCTGTTTGGAATCAACATTGGGACGAATGATGGTTTGTATGAGGATAGATGTTATTATACTTCTTACATGACCACACTCAGGCATCTGATTCATGTAAAACCGTTTCCGGATGACCATTTTTATGTGATGTTTTTTTAAATTGTTCTTCATAAAGAAGGGCGTATAGACCATTAAGATTCATTAGACTTCCATGGGTGCCCGTCTCAATGATTTTCCCATGATCCATGACGACAATCAGGTCCGCATCCAGGATAGTTGAAAGCCGGTGCGCGATGACAAAACTTGTCCGGTTCTTTCTAACATTTTTTAGCGCTTCCTGAATCAGGCTTTCTGACTGCGAATCCAAAGCCGATGTGGCCTCATCCATAATTAAAATGCGCGGATCAGCAACAATCGCACGGGCAATAGCGATTCGCTGTTTCTGCCCGCCTGAGAGAGTGGTCCCTTCTTCTCCAAGGCGGGTCTCATAGCCATCGGGCAAGGAGGTGATATAGTCATGTATATTGGCAATTTGAGCGGCCTGTTCTACTTCCTCATCTGAAGCATCCATCTTTCCATACCGTATATTGTTACGTATTGATGCGTCGAACAATACAGATTCCTGCAAAACGATGCCTATCTGTTCCCGAAGTGATTCAATGGTCACATCCCTGCTGTCATAGTCATCGATAAGTATGGTACCTAATATCGGATCGTAAAACCTGGGGATGATGTTTACCAAGGTCGTCTTGCCGCAACCCGTATGCCCGACGAACGCAACCGTCATACCTGGCTCAATATCCAGATTAATGGAATCCAAAACGAACTGATCCGGACTGTATCCGAAACAAATATCACGTAATTCCACATGGCCCTTAATACGCGGTAATCGGACCTCGCCCTCATCTTCCACATCGGGCTTCGTATTAAGAATTTCAAACACTCGGTCGACCGATACCAGACTCTCCTGGATATTGGCGCTCAAGGTCGCAAGGCGGACGGCCGGACTATAGAGAAAGCCCACCAGCCCATAAAAAGCGATTAATTCTCCCGTGGACATAACTTTCTGAATTACGGCATACCCGCCATACCATAGCACAAGGGCCGTTCCCAAACCACTGATGCTTCCCGCAATGGCAGAAAACTTTATAGATACAAAAGCCCGCTCCAAGTTCAAATCTGTATTCTCCCAGGTCGACATCTCAAAATCTTTTGTTTCCCGTTCTTCCTGGGCGAAGGCCTTCACCACGTAAACGGCGGACATCGTTTCCTGGACTGAACCGAAGATCCGATCCCAGCTGGCTCGTATACCCTGCGACATGAGCCGAATTCTTGGTTTAAAATACTGGCGGTTGGCAATATAAAAGGGCACCACGGAAATGCTCATCAATGCCAGTGCCCAGTTTTTATAGAAAAGTAAACCTATCACCACAAAGAGGGTCACAAAATCAGTAAAAGCCCTAATAAATTGACTGGACAACATACTCTGGATATTCGTTACATCGTCCATCACCCGGGACATGATCTTCCCGGTTTGTTTTTTATCGTAGTAGCTCAGGGAAAGCTTTTGCAAATGGTCGAATAACTGGTGTCGGATGTCGAGCACAAGCCGCTGACCAAGATACGTGATGGTATAAGTTTGGAAAAATGAAAAAAGCCCGCGGATCACATGCAGGCTGAGGATCATTATTAAAACAATATTTAATTGCCCCCATCGTCTTGCTCCAATCACCTCATCGATAAGATACTGCATGATGAGAGGGAGCGGCAGGTTACTCAATGAAAGCAATAACGTGAAGCAGGTACCGAGGATAACTCTTGATCGATACGGTCGGATGTAGGTGAGTATGCGTCGCCAGTCGGTTTGCATACATCCTTCTTCTGAGGTTTGTTGAGCGTGAAATGCCCTTGCCCGAATCAAGAAAAGACGCCATACAGTAACACAAATTATCTCCATTGTCAAGCAGAATCAGGAAGAATGACGGGTAATATATCGGGCAATGGTTACTCGTATTTGCCCCGATTTGTGAATATAATTCATGATAAATAAAAGATGAGAATGTTAACTGAATCTGGTATCCGGAGGAAGGTATGTCACTGCTTGAAAACGTGAATACAACCAATATTAAAGAAGCGATTCAATTGGGATGCAAGACCATGCAGAACGTGTTTAACGCGGATGATAACCAGGTCCCATTTTTCGGTTCTACTGTTTGGCCAGAAGCCTCTCTGAGTTTCAGTGCCCATCATAGTGAGTCCCATGTACCGGGGCGGCATCTCAACGCCTTGTTGAATGCTGAAGAGGTCGTGGGGGTCGTCCTTGTTGAAGAAGCTGTGGAGAACCACCGCCGTGCTGCGCTTCTTTCCTACAGCGGGGTACTGCCTTTACCTCTTAATCGACCAGCAATCGATGGATTGCCGATCAATTTCTGCCCGCACAATCTTCGGGAAGGATTTCACGCACTCTATGCCCTGACGAAATACCGTCAAGATGAAATGGCCTATGACCTAGCAGTACAGAGCATCGATACCATTTTTAATTTTTGGCGGCCTGATCAAGGTTGGGATGTAGCCCGACTAAATTCCGTCGGCATCTCGTATCAGACTTGCCAAGGATTTCTCCATGGCGAAGCACGGATGTTGGGACCCCTTGTTAAATTCTATCGAAATACCGGCCACACACCAGCGCTTAAGCTCGCACTAATCCTGAAAGAAAAAGCCATCAACGAATTTTTTCTTGCAGACGGAAGATTCGATTCAAAACGATTCAGCACCAGTCATGTACATTCAATCACCAGCGTTTTGTCGTCCCTTGCACAACTCGCAGATTTGTTTGGCGATTGCTCTCTGCTGATGCGGGTGAAAGCATTTTACGACAACGGACTCTGGAATATGCGTGACGAATTTGGGTGGTCGCCTGAGGCGGTTCCCCAAGACCATAGCGATCATGGCGAAGCCAACAACACAGGGGATATTCTGGAAACAGCGTTGATCTTGGGACGATGGGGATATCCAGCCTATTATCAGGATGCGGAGCGGATTCTACGGGGCCATTTGCTGCCTGCACAGCTTCGAGATATCTCGTTTATCCAAGATCCACCTAATCCGGATGGCATAGATGGACGCCGAGATGTCGCAAACCGTCATCTCGGTAGTTTCGGCTTCCCAGCTCCATATGGCCATGCATCAGTCGGGAAAGGCCGTGGCCATCTCTCCTTTAACATGGACATTGTGGGGGGCACTGTGGGTTCACTTTGTGAGGCGTATCGGGAGGTGATCCGGTCTGAACCGACCGCTCATTGGGTCAATCTGTTATTCGATCACGAGATAAACGCCCTCCGTGCGCAATCCCCCTATACGCACGATGATCTGCTTGTCGAAATGAAGCAATCTGGATCGCTGTTTGTACGTATCCCTCCATCGCTTAGGCCCGATGAAATCCACATTGAAGGGAGTGAGGTTCCGCCGATCTGGACTGGCGGTTATGTATTCTTTAGCGAACTCTTTGCAGGGCAATTGATCCAAATACGTTTCCCGCTTAAAGAAACACAGATCACACTTTCCGATCGCTTACACATCCATCCGATTCGGGTAAGAATGCAGGGAGATGCCGTTATGGCTATGGACCAGTTCGATACGAATCTAACGTTCTTTCATCCGTATGGAGAATAATCTCACATCGGACCTACTTGCGAAGGCCACGGTTGGGAGAATTAAGTATTACCTACGTCGTAAATCGAAGAAGGATGGTTTGACCATCCATACAGAGCGTCTGCATGGAATGTACAATTTTAAACTGGTTATTGTTTTTCTGAATAGCTGATACGAGATATCGGGGGTCGAGGAGAAGCCAATTTGATCAACGACTACATAGTCCACCTTGATCTTTCCAATTCTCCTATCAATACTTTGTCGTCCAGAAGGTTGGCATATATAATACTATACCGGTCTGGAGAATATTTCGACCTGATCGTTGTTCGGGTTTGATTTGCTTATTTGCCTTACCAGCCATAGATCTTTCTTCCTAAATTACGTAAGAACAAGTCAATAGATGGCACCTAAGCTCATGCTTTCCTGCTCGGGACTTTTTGCAATGGATAGGATTCAACTGCCCATTTTCTGTCCCTGGACAGAATAAAATGAGAATCCTATGTCTATGGTTCAGATATAAGAAGTATCAATACGACAGCTAAGCTACTGCTGTTAAAAGAGGCTGGTTTCCGACCATCGCCGGATGACCATCGCGATTTATATGAATGAGAGGTTTACGTAGTTAATTAAACAGTCTAACGGGGATTTGGAGATTTGTACACCTACACCTCAACGACCGGTTCTTTAAGCTCAAGATCCAATTGACCCTCTGACGATGCAACCGAAGTGGCTACGGCTGCATCACCGGTGACGTTCACCGCGGTACGGCACATATCGAGGATACGATCAACACCCAGGATGAGAGCAATGCCCGCCGTCGGGACACCAACCGTCTCCAGAATAATCACCAGCATGATGATACCAGCACCGGGGACCGCTGCTGTACCAATAGAGGCTAACACGGCTGTGAGTATGATCTGGAGCTGGGCAGTCAATGTAAGTTCAAGCCCGAGCGCTTGGGCAATAAAGACGGCGGCGACAGCCTGATAGAGGGCAGTGCCATCCATATTAATCGTCGCGCCCAGGGGCAAAACAAAGGACGACACCTCCTCTGAGACACCGAGATTTTTCTCACACATCTCCATCGTCACCGGGAGTGTCGCCCCACTTGAGCTGGATGAAAAAGCAAGCAGTTGTGCCGGAGCGATACCACGAAAAAACCTCGAAAGCGGCATCTTGGTGAATATTTTAAGCAGGATAGGATAGGTCACCAGGCCATGAATGAGTAACCCCAGGATGACCACCAGGCAATAGAATCCAAGTGCACTTAATAATTCTCCAACGGCACTCAGATCATCTTTGGCCACTTGATTAATCGTCTTGGCGATCAAGGCAAATACGCCAAGCGGTGCGATAATCATAATGAGATCCACGATTTTGATAATGGCAAAGGTCAGCCCATCAAATACGTCGATAATCGGTTTTCCCTTTTCCCGTGGAATCAAAACAAGGGCAATTCCAAAAAGGATGGCGAAGAATACCACCTGCAACATATTTCGGTTGTTAGCCGCTGAACTGAATATATTATCTGGAACCATGTCCACAAATATCTGTAGGGGACCTCTTTCCTTCGCACTTGCCGCCCGATCCACTCCAGTTTCGGCTTCCGCCTGATAGGTCGACTGTAATTTTTGCTGGAGATCTTGTGGGACATTTTTGCCCGGTTGAAGTACGTTCACCAATACCAGGCCGAATGTAACAGCTATAGTCGTGGTGAGAATATATATACAAATGGTTTTACCGCCAATGCGTGACAGTTTTTTTACATCAGACAGGGAGGCCACACCCATAATTAATGAAGCCAGGACCAGGGGTATGGCAATGAGTTTAAGCAGGTTCAGGAAAATATCACCAATCGGGACAACCCAATCAGCCGTGAACTGGCTCCATCCCATCGAGGCAGAAATGATACCATAGATGACGCCAAGAATGAGCCCGATGACAATTTGCCAGTGTAGCGGCATTTTCAGCATGAGAATAAACTCCAGATGGGTGCGCGAGGTGAGTTATATTTGCTGCTTTGAGTCAGGATAGATAAGGTATCGCTTTCTCTATGAACCTTATACATCCCTGAACAGGCTCTGAACGGTTTTAACTATTTTATCTTCATCGGGAATGGTCGACGGTTCTAAGCCTGGGCTGAATGGGACCGGCACATCCATCGCCCCGATTCGCTTGACGGGCGCATCCAGATAATCGAAGGCTTCATCGTGGATAATAGAAGCTAATTCACCCGTGATACCATAGCTCTGATACGCTTCATCGATCACTACGGCTCGGCTGGTTTTGATCACGGATTGAATAATGGTATCCGTATCTAAAGGAGATAAGGAACGCGGGTCAACAACTTCGGCACTGATGCCCTCTTTTTCCAATATATTCGCAGCGGCAAGGGCGGTTTGAACCATACTAGACGTTGCTACAAGAGAAACATCAGTCCCTTCTCTTTTAATATCTGCCACGCCAAAGGGAATGGTAAAATCACTATCATCTGGTACTTCACCCTTCATGCTATACATCAATTTATCTTCATAGATTATGCAAGGGTTGTCATCACGGATCGCTGTTTTGAGCAAGCCCTTTAAATCGGCAGGTGTAGATGGGATCGCGACTTTAATACCTGGGATGTGTGCAAGCCAGGCATGTAAACTCTGTGAATGCTGCGCAGCCGATGAGCGACCAGCCCCTATGGTGGTACGAATAGTGAGAGGTACCTTGGCCTGTCCACCGGTCATATAACACATTTTTGCGGCTTGATTAACAATCTGATCCATCGCAATCGGAATGAAATCTCCGAACATGATCTCGACAATAGGACGCATCCCCGTGAGGGCAGCACCCACACCAGCCCCCATTATCCCGGCCTCTGAGATGGGGGTGTCAAGAACTCTATTGGCACCAAATTCATCTAACAGCCCGACGGTGACCTTAAAGACCCCACCCGCAACAGCCACATCTTCACCCATAAAAAACACGGTGTCATCCAATCTCATTTCTTCTGCAATTGCTTCACGCACGGCCTCGCCATACGTGATTTCTCGATTAGACATAGACATGATCGGTCACCTCATCAGCTGTCGGATAGGGCGATTGTTTCGCGAAATCAACCGCATCTTGAACCTGTTGTGTAATTTGAGTATCGATGCTTTTTAATTCAGCTTCCGTAGCCATACCGGCCTTCAGCATACGTCGGGATAACCGTGGAATCGGATCTTTTGCCAACCACATGTCGGTCTCTTCCTGAGTCCTATAGGTTTTTTCAGAATCCCCATCACCAACATGGTGACCGCGATATCGGTAGGTTTTATTTTCAATGAAACACGGGCCAGCACCAGACCGAGCCCGTTCAACCATTTTCAAGGCGGTTTCATAAACCGTCACGGTATCATTTCCATCTACAACCAGGGCAGGCATATCAAAACCCGCCGCCCGTTCGGCAATATGTTCCTTCACAGCCGTTACCGCTTTCGCTGCAGTATATTCACCATACTGGTTATTTTCACAGACAAAAATTACCGGCAAATCCCAAATAGAGGCGATATTAGCGGATTCGAGAAAGGCCCCTTGATTTATTGCTCCATCACCGAAAAAACAGACCGCCACCTGGTCGGCACCACGTAATTTAGCAGAAAGAGCCGCACCGGTAGCCATCCCCATACCGCCCCCCACAATACCGTTTGCGCCTAATATACCGAGGCTCATATCGGCGATATGCATCGTCCCGCCCTTACCTCGATTGTAGCCATCGACTTTACCCATCATTTCAGCCATCATACGATCCACTTTACCGCCCTTGGCAATCAGATGGCCATGACCGCGGTGGGTGCTCGTCAAGTAATCATCATCATTCAACGCTGAACATATGCCCACCGCAGAGGCTTCCTGACCGATATATAAGTGGGCAAGGCCCCGCATCAAACCTTGGGTATAAACCTCCAAAACGGCTTCTTCAAAACGACGTATGGTTACCATTTTTTCAAACATTTTGTGACAAAGCTCTGGCGCTAAGTTAAGGGCGCTTTCGTCACTGGATGTTTGGATTAATTCCAACGAATCCGACATGTCGTATTAGCTCCTTGATTATTTCAAATAACAACGTGATTATTCATTTTCACGATTATTTCAAATAACAACGTGATTATTCATTTCGGCATTGTAGTTAGTATATGCATGCTAGAAAGCAACCACAAGTTAGTATATCCATCAGACCGGGGCAAGGGGAAAATACAAAGCATCTTATATCGTGATTAAACAGGAATAAAATTAAATGGATTGGCCTAAAAGATCAGGCAGGATTTAGCGTGACCGGGTTATGGTTAAGACGTTTTATAATGGGCGGGGTTATGATAATCAAGATCAACGTCTCGGGGATGATAACGCTGCTGTTGTATAAAATAGAGTAGATCCATGGGGCGGTCCAATCTAGACGGAGTATTGGAATCATCAATCCGAACATATTGAGCATAAAATCATAAGCCTGTTGATTCATATCGGGGGGGGCATAGGCAGAAAAATATATTACGCCTGATAGCACCTGAGAAACCAGGCGAATCGCACTGGTTACGACGATACCCGTCCTCGCGTAATTTGGAAACCAACCCATTATTCCTATGGCAATATACGGGAAAATATAATCAAGTAATACTTGAATTGGATGGAGTATAACCGGGTCCAATATGAGGGTGAGCAGACCGGCCAGGAGACCACCTGCCATACCTGCTTTTGGGCCGTGTCTCAATGGCAGGTAAATCAAGGGTAGTAATTTGAGTGATAGAGAACCACCCATCGGAAGACGATACAGGCGTATGAAACCAAGAATAATCGAGAGGGATACCGAGACAGATATTTCGGTGAGCATACGAATTCTACGGTTATTTCTCATGGGGATCATGATCTATTAATCATTGTGATTCCCATGACCGTTCATACCAGCGATTCGTTCCATTTCTGCCTGTTTTTCCAACTGAGACACAATATGTATTAGGGCGGTATCTAACTTTCGTATACGTTCAGTTGTAGATGTCAATTCTAATAACGTTTGTTTCTCAGGCAGATCCAGTTCCAAAGTAGAAGCAATGATAAACGAAAAATACGCTGGATCAAAGATGCCCTTAACGGCACCCACTCCACGTGTTTGTAATCGGATCATATCCTGATAGATCTTTAAAACTTTATTCAGCAAATCATCAGGCACTTCTTCATTGGTTTCATCATCAAAGTATTCAATAATACCTTCCATGTAGTCATTTCTTTGGAGAAAGTCGAGGACATGGAATCTCTGTTGTCCTTCAGTAACAATATCCATTCTGCCATCTTCGTATTGTTTCAAGATATGAAGAATTTTGGCTGTGCATCCTACCTGAGACAATTCAGTTTCGTTAAATAACAGAATACCAAATTCAGAATCATTCTGTAAACAATGTTGGATCATGTCTTTATATTGATCTTCATAAATATGAAGGGGCAGACTCATGCCCGGGAAGAGAACAGTATTTAATGGAAATAAAGGGATTTCAATGGGTTCCATGAGGTTGTCGCACTCCGTATCCGGATGGTATATGGTCTTAAGCGTCAGTGATGTGTGTATCATAACCAGCAGATAAAGACGCGTCAACGGAAAAAGCCCCGGGGTTTGGACTATGGACATTAGGTGATCCATCTTGACGTTTCCAGCCTATCTTCCTATATTATTTGATCCTTTCAAATCACCAGGCAAAGGGTTGGGGACGTTAATGACCGATAAAAATGGAATACCAGATTTGGCATCTGCTGAGAAGGCGTGGCAGACGAAACGGCTACGAATGGATACCACGCAATCCGATAATTCATCCGTGTCGGGTACGCCAATAAAACCATTATATACCCCTTTAGATCGACCAGATGCTGAATATCTACGGGATGACGGATTCCCCGGGATGTATCTCTATACCAGGGGTATCCCTGCCTCTATGTACCGAGGACGCCAATGGACCATCCGAAAATTTTCCGAATTTGGCACTGCAGAAGACACCAATCAACGATTTAAATACCTGTTGGACCAGGGTCAGACAGGCCTATCAGTTGCGTTTGATGTGCCCACGTTGATTGGTTATGATTCCGATCACATCTTATCTGCCGGTGAGGTTGGTGTTTGTGGCGTGGCTGTTGATACCCTTGAAGATATGGCTGAAAAGCAAGGGATCTCCTGGGATTCATTAAGGGGGACCATTCAGAATGACATCCTCAAGGAATACATTGCGCAGAAAGAATGGATCTGTCCACCAGGTCCTGCAATGAAGATGGTATCAGATACCGTTGGTTTTTGTAAAAAACATGTGTCTCAATGGAATCCTATAAGTATCAGTGGATATCACATTCGGGAAGGGGGTTCGACTACCCTTCAGGAACAGGCCTTTACACTTGCTGACGGATTCGCCTATATTGATTCCTGCCTTGAATCAGGATTGGCGATTGATGATTTTGCCTCTCGTCTTTCTTTTTTCTTTGTTGCAAAATATCGAGCTGCTCGTCGGATCTGGGCCCGTCATTTAAAGGAAAGATATGGCGCCAAACAGGAACGATCCTGGTTGTTGCGTTTTCATACCCAAACTGCTGGATGTAGTTTAACCGCACAACAACCTGAAAACAACATTGTACGTACCACAATTGAGGCCCTTGCGGGCGTACCCGGGGGGACGCAGTCTCTTCATACGAATGCCCTGGATGAAGCCTATGCTTTACCCTCAGAGCATGCAGCAAAATTTGCCGTCCGAACCCGACAGATTATTGCCCATGAGACAGGGATATCCAACACGATTGATCCCCTGACTGGATCATATTATGTAGAGTCACTTACCGACAGGTTAGAATCAGGGGCTGAAGCCTATTTTGAACGCATTGGCGAGTATGGTGGGATGATTGGGGCGATTGAAGCAGGTTTTCCTCAGCGTGAGATTATGACTTCCCCCAGCAATTACCAGAAAGCGCTGGAAAATGGCCAACAGATTGTAGTCGGTGTAAAGGAATATATAGATTCTAATGACTCGGATATTGAAACACTCTATATAGACCCCAGTATCGAGGGTCAGCAGATAAAGGGTCTACAATCAAATGACTCTCGTCGCGATAGCCGGGAAATCACCAGAACATTGAACACGGTGAAAAAGACGCTACAGACAGGCAAAAATATCATGCCCCCTCTCTTGGAGGCGGTCAAAGCGTATGCCACTCTTGTAGAAATCGTGGCTGTCATTCAAGATGTGCATGGCTTGTATGATGAACCAAGCGTATTCTAAAAACAACCTACAACATGAATGATCTGTATCTATCGATGAGAGGATTTTACATACATGGCACGACCATCTAAGGGCCTTTCCACCAGGGCGGTCCACGGCGGTGAATCTCGGGAAAAACCTTTCCACTCAGTAACCACACCCATTGTGCAAACCGCAACTTATGTCTTTAAAAATTCCCAGGAGCGGATTGACTATGAATCGAACCCTGAAGGTCGTGAGGAATATGGCCGATATGGTAATCCAACTAAGACCGTTGCCGAACGTAAAATTGCTAACTTGGAAGGTGGTGAAGATGCGGCCTTATTTTCGACGGGCATGAGTGCTTTCACCTCTACACTCCTTGCTATGCTCTCCTCAGGTACCCATGTTATCATCATGGACGAGTGTTATCGGCGCAGCAGACAGTTCTGTAGCCAGGTATTACCTCGATATGGCATTGATGTCAGTTTTTTGAAAACAGGTGATTATGAGCAATTAGAACAGACCATTACGAAGAAAACCCGACTTATCATTTCAGAATCACCTACCAATCCCTATCTGAATGTAATCGATCTTGAGCGGGTGGCCAATATTGCAAATGCACATCGGGTTAAGGTCCTGATCGATGGCACATTTGCCACCCCTTACAATCAACGTCCCCTGGATTTTGGTATTGATCTTGTTCTTCATAGTGCAACTAAATATCTCGGTGGCCATAACGATTTACTTGCCGGGGCCGTAGTCGGCAATAAGGGCTTGATCGGCGCCATTCGGGAGTATCGTGATATCACCGGCGGCATTGTCGATCCTCACGGGGCCTATCTGCTCATCAGAGGGTTAAAAACTTT